>Ga0307988_1001648_pt1 | contig 12194 bp, 8 predicted proteins | sample EllFjometagen183_FD_203166 | JGI IMG/M metagenome (GOLD analysis project Ga0307988, IMG submission 203166) | Marine microbial communities from Ellis Fjord, Antarctic Ocean - #183 | ecosystem: Environmental > Aquatic > Marine > Unclassified | place: Southern Ocean | collected 2014-10-08 | reverse complement strand
CCTTTGCCAGCAGAAAAGCTGGGCCTAAAGAAGCCCTGTGGCAGGCTATAATTCGCAAAAATTTTGGCTGCAGCCATTTTATGGTGGCAGAAGACCATGCCGATCCATGGGCGGGCAAGGATGGTAAAGAGTTGTTTTATCCATATGGCGCAGCTCAGCAGATGGTCTCAGATTATAGCAAAGAGACTGGGATTGCCATGGTTCCGCAGCGGGAAATGGGATATCATCAGGATCTGAAAAAATATGTAGTGTTGGACAAGGTAAGGGAGGAGGAAGTAGCAACAATCTCCTCACGCGAATTGAGGCGTAAACTCATACATGGTGAAGATATTCCGACCTGGTTCTCATATCCGGAGGTCGTCGATCAGCTGCAATGTTCATTTCCTCCGCGTTCCAAACAGGGATTCACTATTTTTATGACCGGTTTTTCCGGTTCCGGGAAATCGACAATCGCCAAAGTCCTACTTGTTAAATTTATGGAGATGTGTGATAGGCCGGTGACTCTGCTTGATGGTGATATTGTCCGCACAAACCTCTCCTCTGAACTAACCTTTTCCATGGAGCACCGCAATCTTAACATTACCCGTATTGGTTTTGTCGCCGGTGAAATAACGAAAAATGGCGGCATAGCACTTTGCGCTCCTATTGCACCCTATAAAGAGTCTCGCTGGGCGAACAGGGAGTTAATATCTCGATATGGCGGTTATGTAGAAGTTTATGTCTCTACACCATTAGAGGTTTGTGAACAGAGAGACAGAAAAGGACTGTATGCCAAGGCGAGAGCGGGGAAGGTAAAGGGCGTTACAGGTGTAACGGATCCATATATTCCTCCTTCTAATCCGGAGCTTTCTATTGATACTTCTAAAGTGACACCTATGGAAGCTGTACAGGAAATTCTGCTCTACCTTGAAGAGCAGGGTTATATTGTGTAGCGACGAGATTGGATGAATCAGTGGTGAGCCGCTCTGTAATGATGAGCTTTTGCAGGGTTGATTCATAATGATTTAATGGATAAAGTGCATTTTTTTTAAGATTAAACAGTTAATTTACGGCTAAGAGGATGATATGAATGTAACGGTATTTGGGGTTGGATATGTTGGTCTGGTGCAGGCTGCGGTGCTTGCCGATGTAGGGCATCATGTCTGTTGTGTCGATGTGGATGAGAAAAAGGTTGAGAGCTTGAAAAATGGCATGATTCCAATTTTTGAACCGGGTTTAGCTGACTTGGTGCACAAAAATTACAAAAAAAATCGTCTTCAGTTTACCACCGACGCACGGACGGGTGTAGATCATGCCGAATTTCAGTTAATCGCTGTGGGTACTCCGCCAGATGAAGACGGGAGTGCAGATTTACAGTATGTCCTCGCTGTTGCTGGAAAAATTGCTGAGCTTATGAACGACAGCAAAATCATCATCGATAAGTCGACAGTACCTGTGGGGACAGCAGATAAGGTAAAAGCGCATATGGAGGCTGTCCTGAAAGATAGAAATCTGGATTTGTCTTTTCATGTTGCCTCTAATCCTGAGTTTTTAAAAGAAGGGTCAGCCCTTGACGACTGTATGCGCCCAGAGAGGATTATTGTCGGTACGGACAGTGAGGAAGTTGAGAAAAAGGTTCGGGAGCTATATGAGCCGTTTAGCCGGAACCGTGATAAAATTATGATTATGGGTGTACGCAGTGCCGAATTCACCAAATATGCAGCGAACTGCCTGCTGGCCACCAAGATCTCTTTTATGAATGAAATGTCTAATCTGGCTGAACGTCTGGGGGTAGATATAGAACAGGTACGCAGGGGAATAGGATCTGATTCTCGTATCGGGTATCAGTTTATCTATCCCGGATGTGGTTATGGAGGGTCCTGTTTTCCAAAAGATGTTCAGGCCCTGGAAAGATCCGCCAATGAGATTGGTTTTGAGGCTAAGATCCTGAAAGCAGTGGAAAGTGTAAACCTCAGACAGAAGGAAAAACTTTTTGAACATATCTCTTCTTTTTATAAAGATGGTGTCGCCGGTAAAACCTTTGCCATATGGGGGCTTTCTTTTAAACCGGATACAGACGATATGCGAGAAGCTTCAAGTCGGGTGCTGCTGGAGGCTTTATGGGCAGCGGGTGCCAGGGTACAGGCATATGACCCTGAAGCGATGGAAGAGGCTCAGCGAATTTATGGAACCAGAGATGATTTGGTGCTGATGGGGACTAAAGAAGGTGCTCTGCATGGTGCTGACGGGCTTGTTATAGTTACCGAGTGGAAGAGTTTCAGGGTGCCGGATTTTGAGCAGTTGCACGATGAATTGGGGGATAAAGTGATATTTGACGGACGTAATCTATATGATCCCGCCAGAGTAGAGGCTGTGGGACTAGCCTATTATGGTATTGGACGGGGACGTTCCATCTTGAGATAGGGGAAAAAAACGGGTTTTAATGTACTGGCAACAAAACATTTGACCATTCGGGAATGAAAAGAACTTTCGAATTGTTACACTAATAAGCGAATCAAGAAGAGAAAATAATGAAAAAAGCGTTGATTACAGGAATTACAGGGCAGGATGGAGCGTATCTGGCAGAATTTTTATTGAAAAAGGGATATGAGGTACACGGTATTAAGAGAAGAGCCTCTCTTTTTAATACCGACCGCATTGACCATCTGTACCAGGATCCGCACATGGGAGAGAGAAATTTTATCCTTCACCATGGTGATTTAACCGATTCATCCAGTCTCATTCATATTATAGGCAAGGTGCAGCCGGATGAAATCTATAATCTGGCCGCCCAGTCCCATGTCGCAGTTTCTTTTGAGGAACCTGAATATACAGCAAATTCTGATGCCCTGGGTACCTTACGTGTACTTGAGGCTGTCCGTATTCTCGGTTTAACTGAGAAAACAAGGTTTTATCAGGCTTCTACTTCTGAGCTCTTTGGAAAAGTCCAGGAAGTTCCGCAGACAGAAAAAACACCTTTTTATCCACGTTCTCCCTATGCGGTGGCTAAAATGTATGCCTACTGGATAGTAGTGAATTACCGTGAGGCATATAATATCTATGCCTGCAACGGGATCCTGTTTAATCACGAGTCTCCGCTTCGTGGAGAGACCTTTGTTACCAGAAAGATTACAAGAGCTTTGGCCCGGATCTATCTAGGTCTGCAGGATTGTGTGTATCTAGGTAATCTAGATGCCAAACGTGACTGGGGACATGCCAGGGACTATGTGGAAATGCAGTGGCTTATGCTCCAGCAGGATAGTCCTGAAGATTTCGTTATTGCTACCGGTGTCCAGCATTCTGTAAGAGACTTTGTTAATGCAGCTGCGGCGGAATTGGATATAGTTTTGCGCTGGGAAGGAGCGGGGGTGGATGAGAAAGGTATCGTTGCAAAAATACCGGAAGCTGGAACAGCTAACGGTATGAAAATTGGTGACGTTATCACCCGTGTCGATCCACGATATTTCAGGCCAACCGAGGTAGAGACTCTGCTGGGCGACCCGAGTAAGGCCAAAAAAGAACTGGGCTGGGAGACAAAGACAACTTTTGGCGAACTCGTGGCTGAGATGATGCGCTATGACCTTGAAGAGGCGAGGCGCGATGAACTGTGTAAAAGCGAAGGTTTCACAGTACTTAATCATCATGAGTAAGGTTAAGATTTCAGAACGTATTTTCGTTGCAGGGCACAGGGGCATGGTTGGCTCTGCGATTATCCGGCAATTGAAGAAGCGTGGCTGCGATAATATTATCACACGGTCCCACGATGTGCTCGACTTGACAGATCAGCAGCAGGTACGTGCATTCTTTGCAGGTGAAAAAATAGACAGGGTGGTTCTGGCTGCGGCTAAAGTAGGCGGGATTCATGCTAATAACATATATCGTGCCGATTTTATCTACAAGAACCTGATGATTCAGGCGAATGTAATACATGAGGCATATAAAGCCGGCGTCCAGCATCTTCTCTTTCTCGGTAGTTCTTGTATCTACCCTAAATTTGCCCCACAGCCGATGGCTGAAGAGCACCTTCTGACAGGGACCCTTGAGGAGACCAATGAACCTTATGCCATTGCAAAGATAGCAGGAATAAAAATGTGCGAGTCATACAATCGCCAATATGGTACCTGTTATCGCTCTGTTATGCCGACCAATCTCTATGGCCCGGGGGATAATTATCATCTGGAAAACAGTCATGTTATTCCCGCGATGATTCGGAAATATCATCTGGCAAAGCTCGCGATGGATGGAGAATTGGAGGCTATCTCGGAAGATGAGAAGAGATACGGTGAAATCCCTGCGGACATTCAGGCTGCCATAGGATATTCCTCAGAGGAGAGGATCCTTAATTCGTCAATTTCCCCGGAAGTTCATCTCTGGGGGACAGGTTCTCCCCGACGGGAATTTCTACATGTTGATGACATGGCTGCGGCATCAATACATGTTATGAGTTTGTCACAGTCCCATTTCGAGGGAGAGTACCCATCTTTTCTCAATGTAGGTACAGGGGAAGATATAACTATCGAAGAGACCGCCAGGATCATTGCAGAGCTTGTCGGTTTTGAAGGGGAAACAGTATTCAACCCGTCACAGCCTGACGGTACTCCCAGAAAGCTCATGGATACCAGTCGCATTAATACACTGGGCTGGAGACCGGCTATGAGTTTTTCCGAAGGTCTGGAGAACGCCTACCGGTGGTATAAAGAAAGAGGTTAATACCGGTAAACGGTAAAAATACAGCACCCTTTTCATGATCAGCTTAAAGGGTATAAGTACCATGGTGGTACTTCGAACCACATAATTTCAAAACACATTACTCAGTTTCTTGTTTTTTGTTGCAGTGTTTCTGAAGTAAGGTACTAATCTTCTATCTGTTTCCTGAAACGCCCAATCATCTCGTCGCGGATTTGCCGATGATTCAGACGGTAGATGCTTCCAGGGAAAAGGAGTTCGGTGACTCCGCTGTCAAATATTCTCTTTACCTCGTACTCATCGTGGGCGACCTCTTTTCGGTACATATAATTCAGCCACGACTGGTTGGTATGGATAATAAATTCCACCCTCATTCCGCCAAGACGTGCAAAGAACTTGAGCATTGGCGTTTTACTGCTTGAGCCGGCAGTCGTTGATCTGTAGGGGCTTGTTCCGGTAAGAGTGTCTGAGATATCCTCCAGCACTAAGAAAGAATCCGCCCTGGCTGCACTGCGTGTTAAGTGCTTTTGGAATATTTTGATTTCCGCAACTGAATTGAGAACCGCCATCAACCCCAGTTCGTCGTCCACCGCTACTGCCGGATTCTTTTTGTTTTTTCTGAGAAGCTTTAAAACCTTAGCCTCAGGTGGTTTTTTGCGAATGGAAACATAGATCGGTATCTCCCTGTTGGCCGCAGAAAATCTTCGTCGTTTCAGCAGGGTAAGTTTACTGTTTTTCATGGGCTGCAGTTGCAGCTCTCTGGCTTGTTTCTCACCTATTACAGTTACTTCCATGCAGCTAAAATCAGTCTCTGAATGGGTGGAATAGAGGAAATCAATATCGTGTTCACCTATTTTCTGACTACTGCTCCATACATAGTCATTGAGGAAATGGAGAAAATTGGAAAATTTATCCTCTATTCCAGTCTCACGTTCCCTCTGATCTATGGAGCCCGCGAGATTCATAAGAATGAGCTTGCGACGTGCCTCAAATCTGGCCTTTTTATGATATCGGTCGTTGAACATTATAAGAATCAGTTCTACCGGGTCGTTTGCTACTTCAATCTCATTGGTCAGCGCGATATGGGAGATGTACGGTTTTAGAATTTTTATTTTGAGTGAGTTAATTACATTGTCTGCTGTATGGGCATATTCATGAACACGTGCTTTCACTTCCCGGGACGTCCCGTCGATCCCAAACATATTTCCGAGTAGTCCGTAGGCACGGTTGCTGCGTTCCTCACGGTATTCAGGATGATTAATGAGCTTTTCCAGCTCTCTGAAATTTGAAATATTCAAAAATTCAAATATTTGACTGCGCAACGCTCTGTATTTCGTCACGTTTGTATGGTCTGTGGCAAGATTCTTTACCCAATTTCTGGTTTTGTCTGAGAAGGGGGTGCCGAGCCCAACGGATTCTTCTACAGCCATCGGATTTTCCTGCTGCAGCGAAGTAAAGATACTATCATGGATTATTGTCTGAATCAATTGCCCCTCCTTTTTTAAATTTTATAGCAATTTTAATAAATATTCTACCGTTAAGCACGAAGGAAGACACTTAAAATATCCTGCCAGCCCAAATTAAAACTCCTCCTTTTCGTCATTAGGGCAAAGGCTGCAGGCAGGTAAAGACTCTGGTCTTAAAATTCGGGAAATTACAACATTGATATCTCCGGTGGAATAGCTAGATGGTTTTTTGGTGATAATCAGGACTCGAAATCGTTCTTGAGTTTTGTCTGAAAATCTGTTACGTGAGAACCACGACTCTTATAATAGTTTTACTAACCTCCCTGGTGGAATTAATATGTATAGAAATTTCAGTATAGTACCTAATATTATGTTTGGCAGAGGCTCATTTGGACAGCTCGGAGATGTTATTGCACCCAAACGTGTTGTAGAGGGTTCTTATTTTGTCTTTGTGGTGGATGATGTTTTTGAAGGAAAACCTCTTGAAAAGAGACTGCCGATGGATGGTACAGATCTCCTGTTGAGGGTTAATGTCGATGACGAGCCAAAAACAAGTTATATTGACCAGCTCGTTGAACAAATCCGCAATTACAGTGAAATTGTTCCGGACGGCATAGTAGGTATAGGTGGAGGCTCCACTCTTGATATTGCAAAGGCGCTCTCGCTTATGCTGAATAACCAAGGTTCTTCAGCTGACTATCAGGGATGGGACCTGATTCAGACTCCATCTATCTATCACGTTGCCGTCCCAACCCTGGCAGGGACAGGCGCAGAAATATCCCGGACTACTATCTTGACAGGCCCTGAAAGAAAGCTTGGTATCAATTCAGACTACACACTGTTTCATCAAATCATACTAGATCCTGAGCTGGTCGCTGACGTTCCGAAAGATCAATGGTTTTATACCGGCATGGATTGTTATATCCATGATGTTGAATCTTTACAGGGAACATTTATCAATGAGTTCAGCAGAGCTTATGGTGAAAAATCGATTGACCTCTGCCGCCAGGTATTCCTGGAAGATCACCCGGACAGGGATGACAAACTGATGATGGCTTCTTATTTCGGCGGCATGAGTATTGCCTACTCACAGGTTGGAGCCTGCCACGCGCTTTCTTATGGTCTTTCCTATGTGCTCGGTACGCACCATGGTATAGGTTGTTGTATAGCCTTCGATTGTCTAGAGGAGTTCTACCCGGAAGGGGTGAGGGAATTTCGTCAAATGAAGGAAAAACATGATATAAAACTACCTGAGAAGCTGACCGCTTCCATGGACGATAAATCACTCGACCTTATGGTAACCACAGCTCTTGGATTAGTCCCTCTATGGGAAAATTGTCTCGGCCCCGACTGGGAGAAGCTTATGAGCCGGGAAAGAACGCTTGATCTTTTCAAGAGGATGTAACTACAGGCCTGGCATCTTGGTCAAAATATGCACTTAATGAGGTTACTGGTCGAGGTATTCTAGTTGGACGGGGCAATGGTCAGAACCGGTGATCTCTTGAAGGATAGCAGCGTTGTGTACTTTTTTCCTGGCGGATTGATTGACGCAGAAGTAATCAATACGCCAGCCCACATTCTTCGCTCTGGCATTAAATCTGTAACTCCACCATGAATATTGTTCAGGTTCCTGATTGTATGTGCGAAAAGTATCGGTGAAACCGGCCTCGATAAAGCTGTCCATCCAGGCTCGCTCCTCCGGGGTAAATCCGGCATTTTTTATGTTGTTTTTGGGGTTTTTAAGATCTATCTCCTTATGTGCGACATTAAAATCACCGCAGAGAATAACTTCTTTTCTCACCCCAAGTTTTTGTGCAAAAGCTAGAAGCGTGTCATTGAAACGAAGTTTAAAATCTAGTCTCTTGAGTTTATCCCCGCTGTTAGGGAAATAGATATTTATTAGATAGTAGTTTTTAAATTCAAGTGTGAGAACCCGTCCCTCGCGGTCAAATTCTTCATTGCCCAGACCCTCGTGAACTGCCAGTGGGGTAAGGCGAGTATAGAATGCGACTCCGGAGTAGCCTTTTTTTTCAGCACTGTGCCAGTAGGAGGTATAGCCTTCGATATTTTTTAATTCTTCAGAGAGCTGATCCGGCTGAGCTTTGGTTTCCTGTATACCAATGACATCGGCATCCAGGTCTTGGAGAATATCTTTAAACCCTTTTTTCTCAAGTGCCCGGATGCCGTTGACGTTCCAGGAGATAAATTTCAATGGTTGATTTTTATCCAGTTTCTGGCCGGGGGTTTTTCTTGGCCGAACGCCATCCTGGGGGCAGCTGTTTTGTAGAGCACAGATATCGCAGTGTGGACTGACTGGCCGGCAGATGGACTGGCCAAAGGCTACCAGGATAGAGTTGACACCAAGCCAGTGTTTTCCTGGAAGTTGTTTTCGAAGTGCCATTTCCGTTTTAAGCGGAGTATCAGTTTCTACATATTTCCAGATATTCATTATCCGGTGAACATGTGTGTCTACACATATTGCAGGTTTCTGGAAAGCGACGCTTACTACAAGATTTGCTGTTTTTCTGCCGACACCTGGAAGTGTGATGAGTTCTGCAATGGTATCCGGAACTTTTCCACCAAAATTCTCTAGTGCAGAGGGCAGGTTCTTCAGATAACGGGCCTTATTTTTATAGAAACTTACGGGATAGATGAGTTTTGCAATAGCTTCTTCAGACAGGTTTGCGAGAGATTTTCTATCTTCGGCAACTCGAAATAGTTTTGCTGACGCTTTCGCTGTGGTCTCATCTTTTGTCCTAGCGGAGAGAATAGTCGCCACCAGAACTTTGAATGGATCTTTCGTCTGTACGGCAATGAGGTCGACTACTGGCACATCTTTGTCCTTAATTTCGCAGGACACAATTTTTAAAAAAATATCTATATCGATACTCATATTTACCTATAGCCTATTAACCTGTGTTGCGGGTGTCGCCCGCTGTAGTCTTTAGAGTGAAAGCGTGTCGGGCTCAAATTTAAGTGTAGCAAAATAATCTTCAGAACTCTCCTCGCGTCTTATAAGTTCAACTGAGCCGTCGGGTCCAAGCAGTAACTCTTTCGGGCGAAGATTTCCGTTATAGTTAAAACCCATTGATTGTCCGTGTGCACCTGTATCATGAATGATCAGGATGTCACCGTCTACTATGGGCGGAAGGTCTCGCTGAACGGCAAATTTGTCATTATTTTCACAAAGGGACCCTACCACATCTACGGTCTCGGATCCGTCTGACAACTTCTTGCCAAGAACATCAATATGGTGATATGCGCCATAAAGTGCTGGTCGCATCAGTGCACTCATAGAGGCATCAACACCCACATAGGTCCGATAAATTTCTTTACGGTTAATGGCGGTAACCACCAGAGCGCCGTGGGGGCCGGTTATAAATCGACCGCTTTCCATGAAAAGGGCAGGCGCGTAACCATATTGTCTCTTGAAATCATCAAAGAGCGAAGTGACTTCAAGGGCCATGCTCTCAAGGTCAAGAGATGGAACATCCGGCTGGTATGGTATGCCCATACCTCCACCGATATTGATGAATTCAAATGTGATATCCAGTTCAGCGGAAATTGCAATAACCAGATCAAGGAGCATCCTGGTCGTCTGAACCATATATTTATAATTCAATTCGTTTGAGGCAACCATGGTGTGAATGCCAAAGCGTGTTGCCCCCTTAGATTTTGCTTTTCTATATGCTTCGATAATCTGATCATGGCTGACGCCATATTTGGCCTCAAGGGGATTACCGATAATATCGTTCCCGGTACGTCTGGCGCCAGGGTTATACCGAAAACAGATTAGTTCCGGGAGGTTGGGTACCTTATCAATCAGGCTGATATCATCAAGATTAAGAATGCAGCCTTTGTCCTCTGCGGCTGCAAGGAAAACCTCCTGACTGGTATTGTTGGATGTAAACATGATATCGTCTGCACTACCGCCGATCGTCCGGCAGAGCTGTAACTCTGTAACAGAGCTGCAATCAAAACCAAATCCCATTGACTGCATAATTTTTAAAATTCTTGGGTTTGGTAGTGCCTTGACTGCATAAAATTCTTTGAAATTTTCAATCCCCGAGAAAGCCTCTTTAAGGCGTTTTCCAGTCTCTCGTATTCCAGCTTCATCATAAATATGAAACGGAGTGCGATAGTGAGAGGTTATTTTTTTAAGTACGGGATTAAGATTATTTATAAAAGGTTCAGACATCGGCATGGTTGTATTCTCTTAAGATAAATTCTGAGGGCGTCGTAAAAACTCTTCACCTTGTTCGTTGTTACAATTTTTCTATCATTTCGACGTACCTTATGTACGCCGAAATGATAGAAAAATTGCACGCCTCCAATATGAAGCTTTTTACTTATCCATCCAATATTTAGGTTTTTATGAGTTTATTAAATTCGGGATAGGATCAAGAATAATTCAGGTGAATATATTCTCGCATTGTGCGTATGTCAAGAATGGTATTGCGTTGGATGAGTGGGAGTAAGAAGTCTGGTCTGCTGCGCACTAATCTGTTTTTTGTCTGTTCCCGTCTGCAAGTCTTCCTGGGTCAAGCAATTGCTCCAGTTTTTTATGTGGGATATCAGTCATCTCTTTTGCGACATCCAGAACAGTCCTTTTTTGCTCTGAAGCTATTTTGCCAATTTTAGCGGCCTGCATATATCCGATAACAGGATTGAGAGATGTAACAAGTATCGGATTAAGTGACAGTGATTGACTGCATTTTTCACGATCTACCTTGATTCCTGGAATTACTTTTGTTGCAAGAGCTGATGCGCTGCCTGCCAACAGACTGATGGAGCTTAAGATATTAGATGCGGCAACGGGCAGCATAGTATTCAATTGGAAATTTCCACCAAGCCCTGCAACATTTATGGTTGTATCGTTACCGATAACCTGGGCGACTGCCATACAGACAGCTTCAGGTATTACCGGATTAACCTTTGCCGGCATGATACTGGACCCCGGCTGCAAAGCCGGCAGTCTTATTTCACCAAGTCCTGCAAGAGGGCCTGAGTTCATCCAGCGCAGATCGTTTGCGATTTTGTTTAATGCTATAGCTGTGCTTTTAAGGGTACCTGAATGTTCGACTACAGTATCCAGGCTGCTGATACCTTTATAAAAGGAGGTGGCAAGTGAGAAGGTTATACCGGTTTTTTTACTTAGCAGATCTACAGCTTTTTCGGGGAAAAGTGGGTGGCAGTTTACGCCGCTGCCAACTGCAGTACCTCCAAGAGGTAAAAGACGCAGCCTGCTGAGTGAATCTCCTATTCGCTGGCGGCATTCGCTGATCTGGGCAGCCCAGCCCTCCATTTCAGCCTGAAGTCTGACAGGGAGGGCATCCATAAGATGTGTTCTTCCTGTCTTGACGACATCGCTGTTTTTTCTGCTAAATAACAGAATCTCGTCTTCGAGAGTTTTAAGTGCGGGCAGTAACTGCTCCTCGGTTTTTGTCACAGCGGCGAGATGGATGGCGGTGGGAATAACATCATTGCTGCTCTGGCCGAGGTTAACATGATCATTTGGAGAGAGTTCAATGCCGCGTTGCAAGGCTTTACCGCAGATAACCTCATTGACATTCATGTTGGTACTGGTTCCAGATCCTGTCTGAAAAACAGAAACGGGAAATTCTTCCAGAGGTTTACTAACAAGAAGCTCAACTATACTATCTTTGATAGCATGAGCGAGTATTTCGGGGAGAAGGCCGAGTTCATTGTTGGTTGCGGCAGCTGCGTGCTTAATTAACAGTAAGGCCTGGATAAAACTCCAGGGAAGAGTCTGGCTGGAGATTGTAAAATTTTCGATTGCACGCTGGGTTTGCGCACCGTAGAGTGCCTCGGAGGGGACTTGAACATCTCCCATGCTGTCGGTTTCGGTACGAAAGTCGCCGGGTTTTTTGTCCACAATTTTCTTTTTGTTAAGGAAACATCCCCCGCCTTTAATTTAAGCCGGGCGGGGGAGGGAAACTATGCCTTCCAGAGTCCGTGGAGGTTGCAGTAAGCGCGAGCTGATACGTCACCCTCAATTCCAGGGAAAAAGGCAACCGGTTTATCAGAAGGATTTAAAAACTG
>Ga0307988_1001646_pt1 | contig 12199 bp, 9 predicted proteins | sample EllFjometagen183_FD_203166 | JGI IMG/M metagenome (GOLD analysis project Ga0307988, IMG submission 203166) | Marine microbial communities from Ellis Fjord, Antarctic Ocean - #183 | ecosystem: Environmental > Aquatic > Marine > Unclassified | place: Southern Ocean | collected 2014-10-08 | reverse complement strand
ACGAAAAAGGTCACCCTGAGAAATCCCATTTCCTCTGATTTTTTAACCTATTAGAAATGGAATATTTAACCACACTACTCTTTCCTCTTGGAGGATTGGTCGTAGGAATTGGACTTTCATGGATTCTCATGCGCCCTCGCGCAAAATCTATTGAGTCTTCGGCTCGTCGTGAAGCAGAACAAGTTCGCGGCACGGCACAAAAAGAAAGTGAACGCGTCCTTGGTGATGCGCGAAAACACGTAGAACGCCTTCGTTCTGATGTACATCGAGAAGAACAGCAAATGCGTACTCGACTCGAAACAATGCAGTCTAAAATGGATGAACGTGTCACCAAGAGAGAAACTCAGCTTGACGAAAAGATGGAGCGCTCTGAGGCTGCTCGTGAACGATTTGAAGAAGGAAAAAGAGAGCTTGAAGAAAAGGAGGAAGAGCTCGGGAAACGGCTTGATGACCAAACCGCTGAGCTAGAAAAACTCTCTAAGCTTTCTCGCGAAGACGCAAAAACCGAGCTTATGGAGCGTCTTGAACAAGAGGTTTCTGGCGAGCTCGCAGAAACGCTTCGACGAAAGGTGGATCTTATGCGAGACACGGCAGACGAAGAGGGCTCTAACATCGTTGTACAGGCCCTACAGCGTTATGCGGCCTCTGTTACTTCTGAGGCAACCGTAAGTGTCGTAAAAATCGAATCTGACTCGCTTAAAGGAAAAATTATTGGACGAGAAGGACGAAACATTAATGCCTTTGAGCAAATGACCGGAGTGGATGTAATTATTGATGACACTCCAGGAACAATTACTATTTCATCCTTTGATCAATTCCGTCGTTATGTAGCAAAGGTGGCGCTTGAAGCACTGATTAAAGACGGACGAATTCATCCTTCAAAAATTGAAGAGATGGTGCGAAAAGCACAAGACCGTTCTGAAAAAATGTTACAAGAGTTAGGACAACAGGCGGCACAGGATCTTGGTATTTCAAGCCTGCCCGTACAAATATTAAAACTTATTGGCCGTCTTCGTTTTCGTTCATCATACGGACAAAACGTATTGGCTCATTCAATTGAGGTAGCCTACATTGCTGAATCAATCGCAGAACAAATCCCTGGAGCTGATCCCGAGATTTGTAAGCGAGCCGGACTTGTACATGATATTGGGAAAGCGGTAAGTCATGAAGTCGAAGGGGGACATGCCGTAATTGGTATGGAACTTCTTGAAAAATTCGGAATAGACAAGCCAACTATCAATGCCATGAAGTCTCATCACGAAGACTTCCCTTATGAATCAATAGAAGCTCGAATTCTTCAAGCCGCAGATGCCATTAGCGCATCACGTCCAGGGGCACGACGAGAGACATTAGATAAATATATCAAACGACTCAAAGAGCTTGAGGCTATTGCCACGGGGTTTGATGGTGTTGAAAAGGTGTTCGCCATTCAGGCGGGACGAGAGGTTCGTGTATTTGTAAATGCAGCAAAAATAGACGATTTAAAGTCCGAAAAGCTCTCCTTTGAGATTGCCCGAAAGATTGAAAAATCATGTGAATATCCCGGAGAAGTTCGCGTAGCTGTTTTACGAGAAAGTCGCTACGACAACATCGCGAAATAGTTTTTGCAACCAGCTTGTATTTAAGACCGGTCTCTCAAGAGACTGGTCTTTTTTTGAAGACCACTCGCCAAATATCATCTCCCTCCAAAAGCTTCTGTTTCTCCCAGTGTGTAGGGATTCCGTGGGCCGAAGAATCAAAGAATTCCACTGCCTCATACGGGGTCTGAGAAACCTCTTCAAGCGTCTCATCAAAGAGAAATTTCTGATCTGTTTGAAAAACAATAGATGTTTCTTGTGGTAACCACTCCGAGCATTGTTGCAAGAGCTTCGCATCTACAAATCTTCGCTTTTTGTGCTTGTCTTTGAACCACGGATCGGGGAAGTTTACAAAGATTTCTTCAATCATCGCTCCTTGGTCCAAACAGGGGCCCAATATTGACTGAAAATTCCGAGCAGCGTCTCCGTCAAAAACAACGACATTCTCCTTGTCGGAAAACTTTTCTGCTAATTTCTCGGCGATCGGTCGCCGAATTTCAAACAAGACGAAATTGTGATCGGGGAACTTCTCCATTAACCCGGCAGAAAATTCTCCCTTACACGCACCGACGTCAACAAAGATCGGTTTATCATTCCCAAATCCTTCGAACGAGTGTTCAATGAGAATTGAAAGGGGGTTTACATGGTTTCGGACTCGTTTTTGTGGCATCGGCGCGACTTTGCCGGAAAGAGTTGATTTTTTCAAGCAAAATAAGCAAAATCCGGGTGATGATCCTTCCGATTCGAAAACATATTAGTCGCCGTCCCACAGGAAAAGGACGCAAGGAACTGTAGAAAAAAAATTGAAATTTTTATTACACGGAATGCACCTCTGTGTTCCCTTCTCTAAACTTTTAACTTCCCCAAAAATGAGCACTCCCCAACTAATTCCATTCATTGAAAAACAAGATCCCGAAATTGCTGCCGCAATTCGTGGTGAAGAAAAACGAGAAACCGAAGGTCTCGAACTTATCCCAAGTGAAAACTATGTGTCCAAAGCTGTCTTAGAGGCCGATGGTTCCGTTTTTACTAACAAATACTCTGAGGGATACCCTGGCCGTCGTTACTACGGAGGACAGGAATATACAGACGTTGTTGAGCGCATCGCTATAGAGCGCGCCTGTAAACTTTTCAATTGTAAATATGCCAACGTGCAACCACTCTCTGGTGCTCCGGCAAACGTAGCTATGTACTTTGCTCTCTGTAAACCAGGAGACACCATCCTTGGGATGGATCTCAGTCACGGAGGACATCTCACACACGGACACCCCGTTACTCATTTGGCCAAAATCTTTAACTTTGTTCGCTATGGGATGAAAGATCCTGAAACAGGAGAGATTGATTATGAAGAGTTACGAGAAACGGCATTGCGAGAAAAACCAAAAATGATTTTGGCTGGATTTTCTGCTTATTCACGAGAACTTGATTATCAGAAATTCGTAGATATTGCTAAAGAAGTAGGGGCTATTACTGTCGCTGACATGGCACACATTGCGGGACTCATCGCAGGAAAGGCTGCCAAAAATCCGTTTGATTATGGATTTGATGTAATCACAACTACGACACACAAAACCTTACGTGGACCGCGCGGAGGAATGATTCTTACTCGTGAAAACGAAGACTACGCGAAAGCTATCAATAAGTCTGTGTTTCCGGGATTACAGGGTGGGCCACACATGCATTTGATTGCCGGGAAAGCGATTGCGTTTGGTGAAGCGCTGAAGCCTGAGTTCCAGGAATATGCACAACAAATTTTGAAAAATGCGAAAGCAATGGAGGCGGTCTTCCACGAAGGAGGCGTTCGATTGCTCGGGGGAGGAACCTCAAACCATCTTCTTTTGGCAGACGTGTTTGGTTCTCTTGGAGTAACGGGGAAAGACGCGCAAACGGCGCTTGATGAAGTAGGTATTACTTTAAATATGAACTCCATTGCGGATGATCCACGGAAACCCCTTGATCCGTCTGGGATCCGATTTGGAACTCCTGCAGCAACTACTCGTGGCTTTATGGAAGAAGACTGTGCTCGCGTCGCAGAAATCATGCTCGCCGTGCTCAACAATATTGATGACGATGATGTGAAGAAAAATGCACGAGAGGAAATTAAAACTCTTTGTTTGGCTCATCCTATTCCGGAGAGCTTCGTGTAAACAAAAGGAGAGACCGGTCTCGATCCTCAACAAGTCCTGCTCCGTGGGGCTTGTTTTTTTTGTGAAAATCCGGTAGAATAATGGGATTTTTTGAAATAAAATATGAATCAATCTCTCTCTCGTGTTCAAGCTTTACTAAAAAGTCTCGTCCTTCTTTCCCCAGAAATTCGCAAGAAGCTTCTGGCTCAGGTGGAGAATTTTTCTGAACAAAAAATAGAAATTCTTCTTTCATTTCTTCTGGAAGCAGAAAAAAACCAAAAGACTCTGTTGTGGAAGGCTTCTCAGGAAAATCCTGAGTTTCTTAACGAATTAAAACGAAAAGGAGTCCAACTAAAGAGTGGTGATACGAAAGCAAAAGAAGGCGAAGAAAACAAAGAAACCCAAGAACAACTTTTGAATCTAGAGGCCGAACTTGAAACCCTCTTTAGCGAAAAATAAATGAAATATCTTTTTTCTGTTCCCGATTCTCTCTCCACTAATAATTTCTGTTGGAATAACGCCCCTGGTGGATCTACCGAAATACAGGCGGCCCTAGAAACACAAAAGGAAGAGGCATCTCCGGCACTAGATGGAGGAAAAATAGATAAATTTTTAACAGGAGCAAAAGGGAAGCTCAAAACCGAATCGTTTGAAAAACTTCAAAGTAGCGTTCTTGCTTCTCTGAAAAACACCGTATCTCCCGATTTCCCCCTTGTTTCACTTGGAAGCTTTAACCGTGATGCAGAAACGGGAATTGATGGAACAGAGTTTAACGAATATCTGCAGTATCTGGATCAAATGTTGTCGGGAATCGAAACAATGCCCGAACTACATGAAAATTATTCTAGTACTGAAGAAAAAAGAAAAGCGTATGAGCTTTTGACAAAATACGATACTGAGGAGCCGAAGGCTGTTGCCGAACTGGTAAAATCTGGAGTTGAAATAGCAAAGATTGAGGCTCGAATTGGTCTCTGGAAGGCCCTTTCTTCTACGGCACTCGGAACAATGAACGAAGACTTGAAAGGTTCTTGGTATCAAAACACAGCATCTTTTCGAGAAGAGGCAATTAAAAAGCTCGAAGATATAAAACTTCATATTTTTGATTCATCTTTTACTGGGCAAGCGTCTTTTCAGTGTTCTTTCGAAAAATGGGACGGCCCGGGAGATCCTAATTTTGGACAAACCGAAACAGATTATATTACTGAAGAAGAATTTTTACAGAGAATTCTTGTGTATAGCAGCGTTTCTGGAACAGAGATTTCAGAAGCATTTTCTACCACCCCTTCTCTGGGAAAACAAAAGACGGTTCTTGAGGAAAAAATCGGCAATACTCCTGATGGAGAAACTCCCGATGCCTCAAGCGTAGAAAGCTTACAACGAATTGAAAAAGCCGAGCGTCTTGAGAAATTCCTTGATGCTATTGAAAAATCTAGCGCCATGGAAAAGGAAGGATTTTCAAACCTCGGAACAGCTCGAGATAATCTTCGACGAGCTGGAACTGACGAAGGTGCATTTAATATAGCGCTGGCAAGCGTTTCCACTGTTTTGAAAGATTATTCCGAATATTACGAAAGCAGCGATAATTTTTGGGACTGGGGATGGGCAAATGATGCATATAGAGTTGCCGCCGCGGGAGGATCTTTTGGATTGACCGAAGCTTTCGGGATAGGAGCGGCTATGAATGAGTTTGAAAATTTTGGACAAGGAGATGCGAGCTGGATCACAGAAAGTGACGCCAATCTTGCGATCGCCTTACGATCTGTCGGTGCCACAGAGGAATCTGCCACAATAATGCGTCAAGAGATGCAGCACCTACAAGCAATTCAACTAAAGAAAGATGGTGGGACAGAACTAAATGAATCTGAGCAAGCCTTATTGGAGAAACATGAAGAAGAACTCCCAACTATCAAAACTATTGCACAAAAAGCTGAACAATACAAAAATTCTCCCGAAGGGAAACAGAAGGCAACCCAACGATATGAATCACTTCTTACCAGTCTTCGCGGAAGCGGAGACCTTCCTCCTGAGTATTTACAACTGCTTTCTGCGGGACGTGAAAAATCGATTGAAGGAATTGCTTCAAAAATGGCATTCCAAAAGTCTACTGATGAATATATCGAACAAAACGGAATCGATTCTTTGGACGGGTCCACTATCCTGTCGCAATACGATGACATGAAGGGATTGAATGGATTTTGGAACTGGTCTGATGAAAACGTAGAAATGGGAAAAGAAATTGCAAAAATGATTGTCGTAATAATTATTACAGAAGTTGCGACCATGGGGCTTGCGACGGGGGCAGTTTACGCTGAGGCGGCGGTAATGGGGGCTTCTATTGCAAGAGCCGGAATGAGCGCTGCAAAGGTGGCAAGGCTGGCAAAAGTAGCTCAGAAAGGAGCTCGTGTTTTTGAACTAGCACAAAAGGGAAGCCAGGCGACCAAAGGGGCGCGAATCCTTGCAAAGGGAGCAAAAACTCTTTTATCTCCTATGGCAAAACTTTCAAAAGCAAATGCTCGTGCCGTAGCGCTCATGCACAAGTCAGGGAAACTAGGAAAATTTGGTCAAGAAGTATTGAGTGGAGCGGCAAAATTTACCGCGGTAGAATCTGCTCTGTTTGGAGTGGAGGCTCCAGATAAATTGTTTGCAAAATTTGCACAAAATGTAGAAATGTTTGCCTTATTTGGAGGTGCGGGGAAAATAGCAGGAAAAGTAACTGGAAAAATTGGAAGAAAGGTAACTGTAGAAGGTGGGAAAAAAATTATTACTTCTTTGGCCACAAAAACAGGTGTTGGTCCTTGGCTCGCTCAACAAGGAATTGCTTTGACTTCCGAGTTTGGAACGTTTGCTACTTTCCAGGCAGTAGAAACGGGATTGATGCATGGAGAAATAAGCTTAAATAAGGACGAATTGATCCACCTGATGGCCTTTTCTACTATGATGAGGTTTACACACGGATTCCCCAATATTGCGAAAACGATTGGCAAAGCTCCCGCGTCTAAAACACCGACTAATGTTCAACTCCGTAAGTCATATGAAAAAAAGGTTGCTGCAGAAAAGAAGGTTTTTAACGAAAAGAAAGCCAAGAATCTAAAAAACATTGAAGGAAAAAACAAAAAGAATGCGGAAGCTCTCAAAAAACAACAAGCAAAGGAGCCCGAGTTAATTATAGAACGCAACAATCTTAAAAAAGAGGTTACCAATAGCCTGAAGAAAAATGTTGATGCTATGAAAAAGGGGGACCGATTACTGAGTGAAAATGGCGAACCCATTGTTATTGAAGCCCCTGGGAAAAGGGCAAAAAGCTATACCCTCTCTGGACGAGAAAATGTTCAAATAAAAATAAAGGGTAAGGTCAAAACGGCAGATATTCTTCTCTATGGAGACGGCGTATGTAGGCTAAAGATAAGAGGAAGTGAGACCTATATTCCTATTAAGGGGAAAAATGGAGAGCCGTTAATCCCCAAAAGGGTCTCTGAATCCTATACTAAGGTTCTTAAAGATCTTGCTGCGATTGAGGGCCTGAAAACAAAGGTCTCTGATGGAAAAGCTGAATTCTCAAAAGAAATGGAACGTCCTTTTGAAACCCCAAAAAAGACCCCGGCAGAAATGACCAAAAAAGAGCTTAAGTCCGAAATTGAAGCTACTGAGAAAAAAATTAGCGATGAAGCAAAACACGAAGGGAAAAGCGCTTCTCAAGAACGCCTAGAAACCCTTAATGGCGAATTAAATACACGCAAAACGAATTCTGTTATAAACACCCTTAAGGCCGTCCCCCAGTCTATTAAGGGGATGTTCGAAGGAATAAAAGGAAGGCTAAAGAATCTCCGACCAAGGGAAGCTACCGTAAAAGCTGCGGCAGAAATTAAAGCTTTCCGCCCAAACCTTCCTGCTGGTCAAGCATGGAAAATAGCTGCTGCGTTGGTAGTGGGAATGTTTATCCCTCAATTGGTAAATTCAACCTCTTCCGGAGAAGCCCCTGGTGACGAGGAAACAAGTGATCTTTCCGCTGCAGACCGCCAAGAAATTGAGGATCTTTTGAGTGAAATAGAAGACACTACTCCCGTCGCCACGCCTGTGGCAGAAGAAGCTCCTGCGGCAGTCATAACGCCGCCAAAAGAGGATCCTGTAGTGGTCGCCCCACTTGCGCCCAGGGCTCCCGTGGCTACGAAAAAAGGAGCATTGCCTTCTTCTCAATCCGAACCCAAGATTGAGCTGGAAAAACGAAATACTCTACCTGTAGCAGAAATGAAGGAAGATCCTGTATACGACGCATTGGCAAAGGAAATATCAGAAATGACGAATAGGGCGAAGATCGTTAGAAAGCTTTCTCCTGAAAGTCTTAAAAAAATGGCGGGAGACGCTCTTTCTTTTACGGACAAAAAAGGACGTGTTTGGTTTGCAGAAATAAGCGACGATAAAATTTCTCGTAGGGACGTAAAAAAAGACTTGGACGAAGATGAACGACGAAGAAATTTCCACTCAAAAAAGGTTGATGGGAAATATTACACGGTATATCGAATAAAAGATAAATCAAAAAAGTAGAGTAGCTCTCTCTTCTTCTCTCGTTATAGAAACAAGTTTAATAAAACTACTCTTGTTTTTTTTATGGAAACATGGTAGGATGTCCTGATTTATAAACTTTTCATGGAAAATAAAATCAAACAACTTCGTAATTACGTCATTCGGTCCGTGCTTATTGCTCCCTTGCGACGAGAAGAGTTACTTCGCTCTTTGTCGGCTCTTTCTGAGAAGCAAATTGATCAATTAACTGCCACTTTTCAAAAGGCGGATGGAGACCAACATTCTTTAATTGTAGGGCTTCTTGCTAAAAATACTGATCTTTGGGAAGAAATTAGCCAAACCGTTAAGTCCGAACAGAAGGCATCTCTTCTTCGCCAAGAAGCAGGAGATCGAAAAAACGAAGAAGAGTCTCTTTCTTCTCTGGAAGCAGAGCTTGACTCTATTCTTAATTAAACAAAATGAAATCTCTTTCATCAATCGGCCGCGAACCTTCTACTCAATATATTTATTTTGGTGCAGAGGCGCCAGACTATCATCTTCAGGCAGATGACCTCAAAAATATTTCTGAAAAACAAAAACTAGAAACGGGTGTAAATAGCACATTAGAATCTAATGTGGCAGAGCGTTCCGAATCCGAGATAACCGCGGAGGCAGAGACTCGTGCTGCAAAAATAAATGAATTATTTGAAAGAGATGATATTAAAGACTTAGATGACAGTTCGAAAATTGTCATAGCAGAAAAAATACAAGCTTTTTTAGAGGACGCCTCCTCCTTTGATTCTGCCCCAAATCAACGAACTGGAAGCTTCGAAGGACTAAATGACCATGAATTTAGTCGAATGAGCGCACCGTTAAATATGGAGGTCGCCGCTGCTGCAATTTATCTAAATGAAAATGGATCTCTTCTAATGAAAGCTGTTCACGACGTGATTGTCAAAATGCAAGAAAATAAAGATAATCTTGACTGGAAGGACTCTGACAAGTTTACTTTTTCAAAAAAAACTATCGGACACGAAATGGTCGGAAATGTAAAGTATCAATCAAGCATTGCTATTAAGGAAATATCCGGAATTCAGTTCGATAAAGACGGCTTGTTTGATGGAGATGCTCAGCTGTTTTCAAAAGAAGACATCGCGGATCTTAATATAGATGGCCACTTTATTGCGGCCGGACAAGAGGGCGCGTTTTTAAAGCTTCTTGAGACAACGCTGGAACAAAATTTTGATCTAATAAAATACTGTGCACAAAATAATTCAAATTTTGATCTTGATGCTAAAGATCGAGAGTCCGAAATTAAACAACAAGAAGCAGATGCCCTTTGGGCTGAGAAAAAAGCAGGGGAAGATCTTCTCGCCAAAGAACAATTGGCTACAGAACAAAAGGAATCCGCCCGAATGACTATTCGTGATGCGGCAAATGATGCCTTTGTGGGAACTGTAAGTAGGGGTGATGTCAATGCACTTGGCGTTACGCTTGAAGCTGGTGACAACAACCATGACAAGGTAGTAAAAATCCAAAAAGGACTTATCGCAAAAGGACAAACTATTAAGGCTGATGGTTGGGCCGGAGGAAAAACCGAGGCGGCTCTTGTTGCCTTCCGGGGCACCAATCCGGAGAACGACCGTTCTGGGGCCCCCGCTCAAATGGCTTCACGGACCCAGAATATCGTCATTGATTCACCGGCTACGACAACAGAACCTGAAATACTGAGACGAGAGTCCCCTGAACAAATCCAGGCAAAACTGATTGCCTCTTTAGCAGAGGACATCGCCAATAGTGATAATTATGAAAAGGCTATCGGGGGAGACCAAGGAATCGAGAACTGGCTTGAGAGCAAGGGTCTTGATGAACAAGGAATAGCCACTGTTTTGGAACAAGCAGAAGCCCTACATGAAGCAGCTGATGAAAAGGTTCACGAAGAATTTATTGCTTCTGCAGCAAAAGAACTTGCTGGCAAAGAGGGTTACGAAGATCTCACTCCAAAAGAGAAAAAGGCAGCCCTTAAGGACATGGGCGTTAAGAGGAGGGGGGACCGCACCTTGGCTCTTAATGAAGCAGAGGAAATACACGAGGGAATTCTTCTCGCAGAAAAAGCCAAGCAAGACGAAACCCCCGTTGACATTACCGTTGGCAATGCGACATTTTCTCTTACTGAATTAGCCGATGGCGTCTTAAAAGAAGAAAGTGGTGACGACGGAGTAGCCGTAAAAAAAATTGAGAATGGTAAGTTTGAACTTATTGCCCAAACCCTTGATGGTGAAAATATCGTAATTGTTGAAAAGGTGGATGGAAAGTGGGCTCAGGTAAAAACTGAAACTGTCGCCACGACTGAGGGAACACCTCCAAAGAAACGAATTGATTACTCTGCCTAAGGGCCTTGAAAAAAAACTAAATAATTCTAAAAAATAAAAAACCCCGCAATGCGGGGTTTTTTTTATTCTTTTTTATAGATTCCCAATCAAGTTGAGAATGACAAGGGTTAGTACCGAGCCAAGTGAGCAAAGGCCTTATTGGCCTGTGCCATCTTGTGAACATCTTCACGTTTATTGAACGCGAAGCCTTGTTCGGTTGAACAATCAGTCAACTCTGCGGCGAGTCTCTTGTACATTGGTTGTCCTTTTTTTGAACGGGCTCCTTGTAAAATCCATCGAATTGGCAAGCTCCCTTGTCGTTTTGGGCTTACTTCCAATGGGATCTGATAAATAGACCCCCCAACACGTCGAGGACGAACCTCCATGGTTGGTGTAGCCTTTTGTAATGCTTTCGTAAATGTTGCCAATGGATCTGCATCACCACGACGATTCATTTCGTCGAATGTGTCACTCAAGATACGACGCGCAATCGATTTCTTTCCTCCTTTCATGATACAGTTCACTAGTTTTGACTGTAGTGGGTCTGCTTCATTAAACGGGTTCACGTATTTCTTTTCCTTTTTTGGCGCTTCTTTCTTCTCTGTCGACTCCTTCTTTGAAGAAACCTTTTTCTTTACGTTTTTTGTGGAATTTTCTGAGGCGACTTCCACAGCCGCTACTTTTTCGTCAGTCATCTGAACGAGGGGTTAAATAATTATAGTTGTCTATTTTTTAGGACGCTTTGATCCGTATTTAGAACGGCCTTGGTTTCGTCCACCACCTACTCCTTCGCAGTCAAGAGTACCACGCACTACGTGATATCGTACTCCCACCAAGTCTTTTACTCGGCCACCACGAACAAGTACCACACTGTGTTCTTGTAAGTTGTGTCCTTCTCCTCCGATATAAGCATTGATTTCTTGTCCGTTCGTCAAACGTACACGTGCGATCTTACGCAACGCAGAGTTTGGTTTTTTTGGAGTAATCGTTGTTACCTTGATACACACTCCTCGTCGCTGTGGCGACGGCAAGCTTTTCATCTGTGTCTTCAGGCTATTAAATAACAGTCCTACAGCGGGTGATTTTGATTTTTTCACCTTGTTGGTACGGTTTTTTCGAATAAGCTGGTTAATTGTTGGCATGTTTTGTACGTTGAAGTTTTACTGTTTTTTTTCGGCTCTACTACGAGCATAACCCGTTCCTGCCGGTATCAGCCGGCCGATGATAACGTTTTCTTTTAATCCGTCAAGCGTATCTTGGCGACACTCGACTGAGGCATTTACAAGAGCTCGAATTGTTTCCTGGAAAGATGCCGCACTGAGCCATGAGTCTGTCCATAGTGCAATACGAGTTAGTCCCAACAAGAGACGCTCGACTCGAACCTCTTTCTTTTTCTTTTTTCGTAACCCAATATTTTCTCTTTCACATTCGATAACATCGTGAATTTCTCCAATAACCCAGTCTGAGTCTCCTGAATCAATAACACGAACCTTCGATGCCATTTGTTTTACGATAATCTCGATGTGTTTCTCGTCAATATCTTGTCCTTGTGATGCGTAAATGTTCTGTACCTCATGAAGGATGTATGCCTGGGCTTTTTCAATCGAAGTAAGATCCATTAGCT
>Ga0307988_1001645_pt1 | contig 12206 bp, 9 predicted proteins | sample EllFjometagen183_FD_203166 | JGI IMG/M metagenome (GOLD analysis project Ga0307988, IMG submission 203166) | Marine microbial communities from Ellis Fjord, Antarctic Ocean - #183 | ecosystem: Environmental > Aquatic > Marine > Unclassified | place: Southern Ocean | collected 2014-10-08 | reverse complement strand
GTGGTACAAATGTCAATTTTATTCAAAAAGTAGACACTGAACATTCTGAATATAAAAATTTACATTTAATAAGAACTTATGAACGTGGTGTTGAACTGGAAACTTCAGCCTGTGGCACAGGAATATCAGCTTCTGCCCTGACTCTACACACTTTTTTCAATGTCCCCTCACCCATAAACTTCTTAACAACAGAGAAGGATATTCTTACTGTTACCATACCAAAAGAATCCACTATTTCTAAACTGTACTTAACAGGACCTGCCTCCATTGTTTTTGATGGGACATACATTATTTAACTAAAGGATTTTAACTCAACTCACTTGCAAGTAGTTCACTTTGCTCTATTACTTTATCAGCTTCAATTCGTGCAACATCCGGAGGATAACCGTATCTCATCAATACCTTTTTTACCAATAACCGTAGTTTAGCCTTTACATCAGCTCTTTTATTCCAGTCAACTGTTGCATTTTTTCTGATAATCTCAACAATCAAATGAATCAACTCCTTCATTTTGTGTTCTTCCAAAAATTCAGTAGAACTATTTTGAGAAAGGATAGAATAAAAGGCATGCTCCTCAGGTGTTAAGCCTAACTCCTGAGCCTTATTGTCTTCCAACTTCATTTCTCTGGCAATTTCAGAAAGTTCTTTAATTACCTGGGCTGTATCAATTTGATTATTATGATATCGTTTTACTGTATCAGATAACATTTCTGAAAACTTTTTACCCTGAATAAGATTTTTATGTTTTCTTATTTTTACTTCATCATTCAGAAGTTTTTTAAGTAATTCAAATGCAAGATTTTTATGCTCCATATTTTTAACTTCCAGTAAAAATTCGTCGGACAGTATATCTAATGATGGTGTATTAATTCCTGCTGCTTCAAAAACATCAATAACACCATCACTGTTTAATGCTTCGTCAACGATTTGTTTAATGGCTGTATCTACCTGTCTGTCTGTTTTTCCACCGCTAGGGGTGAATTTATTAATTCTGGATTTGATGGCCTGAAAAAAAGCAACTTGATCTTTAAGTTTGTCAGACTCGTAACTTGGCACAGTCATTACAAATAATCTGGAAAGCGCAGTTACTTCTGATAAAAATCGTTCTTTAAGTTTTTTATCTTGTAAAATAAAATTTTGTCCGGCTAATAATATTTTAAGTTTTTCACTTGTTGATACATTAAAATATTGCTGATACTTAAACCCATGAAACATTTGATGAACAATTTCAAATTTGGTTTGCATTGCAGCGATAACTTCTGAAATATCAATAACTGCTTTTCCATGACCGCTACTTTCAGTGTAGACTGACATAGCAGAACGCAAATCCTGACCAATACCAATATAATCAACAATTAAACCACCAGGTTTATCTTTATATACTCTATTAACTCTTGCTATTGCCTGCATCAAGGCCGCTCCCTGCATCTTTTTATCAATATAGAGAGTATGTAACGGCGGTGCATCAAAACCTGTCAACCACATTGATTGAACAATCACTATTTTTAATTCATCAAAGCTGTCTTTAAGTCTGACAGCCAATAATTTTCTATCTTTTTTACTGGTATTGTGTGGTTGAAAACTTTGAGGATCATCAGAAGATCCCGTCATGACAACTTTGATTACTCCTTTGTCTAAATCACTGCTATGCCAATCAGGTTTTAATTCAATAATTCTATTATATAAATCCACTGCGATTTGACGTGTCATACAGACAATCATGCTTTTTCCATCAAAAACGGCCTGCCTTTGTTCAAAATGGGTTATAATATCTGTGGCAATATCTTTCAATCGTTCTGGATGTCCAACTATCGTATTGATTTGTGCATTCTTTTTTTTAGCTTTTTCGAGTTGCTCATCGGTCGCACCTTCAAGAGAATCAACCAAAGTGTCTATTTTGTTACCAATTTCATCATTAAATCTAATTTTCACCAAACGACTTTCATAACTCAGTGCAACTGTTGCACCATCCTGCACAGCTTGAGCTATATCATAAATATCTATATAATTACCAAATACTTTCTGTGTATCTCTATCTTCTTTTTCAATGGGAGTTCCGGTAAAACCAATGTAGGTGGCATTTGGTAAAGCATCACGCATGTACTTAGCATTTCCATATTTGATATTGCCTTCAGCATCTATTTTTCCGGTAAATCCATACTGACTCCGATGTGCCTCATCAGCTATTACAACTATGTTTCCTCGTTCTGACAATTTATCAAATACAGGCCTGTCGTTCTCAGGATAGAATTTTTGAATTGTAGTAAAGACAATACCTCCGCCTGAAACTTTTAATAAATCCTTTAATTTCCTACGACTCGATGCCTGTACTGGTGTTTGCCTTAATAGCGAAGTACAGTTACTAAAAGTTGCAAACAATTGATCATCCAGATCATTTCTATCGGTCAGTACCACAATAGTAGGATTCTTCATTGCAGGTTCTACAACAAGTTGTCCTGTGTAAAACAACATCGAAAGAGATTTACCACTGCCCTGAGTATGCCAAACCACACCTGCTTTCATATCTCCTTTGGACTGTTCTCTAACGGACGGCAAACCGTAAGCCTCAGGTTTTTCTTTTATTTTATTCGTTTTATAAATAACTGAGGTGGAAGTTTTAATAGCTCTCAATGTTGATTTAATAGCTTTTTCGACTACATAATATTGGTGATATGCTGCAATTTTCTTGACCTTTACCAGAGATAACAGCCCTGTTTTATCGTCTTTAACCTCTTCAGGTTCGAATACTGTGTTAAAACGTATTAACTTTAAAAGCACTTCTTTTTTAAGCATACGCTCTGTCATAATTTGCAACTCCGGCAATACATCGTTTTCTTTGCTGTCGGGTGATTTCCATGCAAGAAAACGTGAATAAGAAGCTGATATAGAACTAACCCGTGCATCTATGCCATCTGAAATAACACAGAGTGCATTGTAGTTAAAAATAGAAGGAACTGCTGTTTTATAGTTTTGAATTTGAGTATAAGCTTTATCAAGCGTAGCCTTTTCGTTAATGGCACTTTTCAACTCAACTACGACCAAAGGTAAGCCATTAACAAACAGTACCACATCTAATCTTTTTGATTGATTATTCTCTTTAACAACAAATTGATTAACTACAGAGAAATTATTATTCTCAGGATTTTTAAAATCAATTATTTTAACCTGTAAACCAATAGACTGTCCATCTTTAAAATACTCAACAGTTATTCCGTTGGTTAGCATCATATGAAATTTTTCATTATTGGTCATAATGTCATTAGAACCAAGATGCAAAACGTGCTGATAAGCTTCGACTCTGGCAGATTCAGGCAATTCAGTATTTAACTTTCTAAGTGATGCTTTAAACAGATTTTCTAAAACAACACTATCAAAACCTTCACGCTGAGGATCATCACCGTTTGGTGCAATAAGTGGACCATAAAAATATTGATACCCCTGGACTTTAAGTAAGTTAATCAGGTTCTGTTCAATTGCATCTTCGTTGAGACTGTTCATCTACACCATCCATGATTCTGCGTCATATTCTGATTGTTTCTCCATAACAACATTACCCTTACCTCCATTTAATTTATCCTTTTCCCATCTTGAAGGATTCTCTGTAATATATTGAGAAATACGGTTAAATTCATCTTCATTACGAATAATATGTTCCCAATAATCGTGCTGCCATTGAAAATCAAAACCTAATCTGTGGGCATGTTTGCTGACTGCTGATTTATATGAACCAATAATCGATGATATGGTGTTCCTGCCCTGATTTTGAAAACGCTGTGACCCCATTGTTTGGTGTTGCGGTGATTGTAGAGACAAGGCATGCCTTGTCTCTACGTTGATATCGTTGCCAATACCATTGCCGCTGGTTTGGGTATCATTCAACACCAAAATTCCATGAATATGATTTGGCATAACCACAAATTCTGCCAATTCAACATTTTTGGTGTGGTTCTTAATTTCATACCATAGAATATCTGCAATAACCCCCAACGGTGACAATTTCATATTTTTATTGACGACCGTGCCAAAATAGCTCACACGATGTCTTGTGCAAATGGTTATAAAATACGCACCATTCCAGCCATAATTCCAATTTTTTAATCGCAGAGAATCACTTCGATATTGGTTTTTATAACGGATTTCCATAATTATTGTTTAAACCCTTCTGCTCTTATTTCACCGCTCATTAATTTGGGTAATAGAGTATCTCTGGTTTTTGAGAGAGTTTGAATTTGTGAAGTGTTGTTTTTTATTTTCTTAAATATAGGTTTTATGGCTTTATTAAATTTATATATATTTTCCATTGAATATTGTATTTCATAAGTCTTTAATCGATCAATAGGAACTCTTTGCCTTCCAGATGTTCCTGTCATTGATTGAATCGCATAATTCCTAAAATTATTATCTCTGCATATACAGTAATTAAGATACGGGGAACCTTTTTCTTTTGCTCTCATTACAATAAATTCTGTAGAACCTCTTGCAACTGTTTCACTTTTCAAATCTAATACAAATGCTGTTTTCCCATTTTCAAGACATGGAGTTATTTTAGCAAACAGTGTATCTCCCTCTCGAAAGGATGTTCCCGAATTTGATTTTTTAAAAACACCTTCTAATGTGGCCATGGAATTTGTAGAAAGCGTTTTCATATCAAAAAACAGATATTCTTTTTTCCTATCTATTTTCTCTATAGGATTAAACTCTATCAATTTTGATATAGGGATAGGTTTTTCATTTTTGAAATTAACAAACAACTCTTTAAAAATTGTCTGTGCAATTGTTTCCAACGTCTCATTTTGTTCTCGTAAAAGTTTTATCTTTTCATCAAAAGAAGAAAGAATATCCGCAATAACTTTTTGTTCAGGGAGGAGGGGAATACTTATTTTTAACTCTTTTAAAATTGTTTGCGTTAAAAGTGGTTGTGCCCCACCTATAGCATAATTATTAAGTTTCATATTTATCAACTTATAATATAAAAACTTAATATCTGAATTAGTTTTATTTTTTACCCCTAAAGCATTATCTGAAAGCCAGAAATTTTGTTCCTCAGCAAAAATATTTCCACAATATGCTCCTACACGACCTATAATAATTGTTTTATTTTCTTGATTGTATTTATCAGCATAATTCAATATCCCATTTCCACCATAAACTGGGAAAACTCCTTTGTTTTTGGGCCTTGTCTTACCGCTATAAATTTTCATCACGCATCCCAAGCTAGTTTCAATCCAACCATTTGGCAACTTAGACATTTTTCACCATCCTTTGAAGAACGACGGCATGAAATGGATTAATTTGTATAGTAATATTTTGTGGTACTGAAAGTATTTTTTCTATTGATTGTACTGAATCAAAATGGGAATAATATTGTTTCATTTATTCAGTCTCCCGGCAATTCTATCATCAAGCAGTATTTTTATCTGTCCTATGGCTATATTATTCAAGCGGTGTTGAAAATTAATTATTGCAAATTCGCCATAATTAAAATCAGGATTATATATCTGAATATTCACTTTTAACCCGTCGAAACCAGCGGGTTTAAAATAATTATTTTGTGTCATTTTTCCAACCTCTTCAAAACATTCAAAGCACCTCTGTCAAACTTAGAGAAGGCAAACCATTTTTTGCCTAAATCTTTGAGCGATGCCCCAATATGATAAATTTCTTTATCGTCGAGTATTAAAAAGCGATCATGGGCATCTTTGAATACTTTGACTTCTATAGCTGGATATTGCTCATTGAACTTTTTTAAATCAAGTTGTAATTGTTTAGAAAGATTCTTTGTATATATAATAGCTTTACAGTTGTTCTGCCTTTTGCTGAGTAATGTTAGCACTGTTTCATCTATATAATTATCAATCAGTACAATTGAAATTTTTGCCTGTTTAATTAAATCTGCAACAAAGACATATGCATCAAAAATCTGTCCATTAAAGAAAATTCCCTGCTTGGGCATTAGGCTTTTATCTTCTAGTGCATTAAGAATCTTTTCAAATTTATTATCGCTTTTAATTTCATAGCTAATTTGTCTTTTCTCTACTAAATGTAATCTTTGGAAAAGTTCACCATTTTTCAGTAAAAATTTCCTCATTCGGACAAAGGCACGCATGATTTTGATATTTATTTCAATTGCTGTTTTATTAGTCAATATACCAGAAATACTAGCAACACCTTGTTCTGTGAAAACATAGGGAAGTGAACCTCCGAGGTGTTTTTTTGAAGGTATCGCATTTTGCGATACCATAAAATTCACTTCTTTTTCTGTAAGTTGAAACATGAAATCTTCAGGAAATCTATTAATATTTCTTTTGACTTGCTCTCTTAACCTAATTGGTTTTACTCCATATAGTTCAGCTAAATCTCTATCCAGCATAACTTGGAGACCACGAAGAGTGTAAATTCTACTCTGTATCTGATTTTCTTCTAAAATGCCGATTTTGTCACTCATAGCTTGAACCCAATCTTAGCCAACTGTTCCTTAATCTGTTTATCCAGCATCTTTTCTTTTTGCATTTGATTGGCAAGAGCAGTTGTTAAATCATTCATCTTGTCTTCAAATGGAATACCGTCATCTTCTTCATCCGGTATACCGACATATCGACCCGGAGTTAAAACAAAACTGTGTTTTTCAATCTCTTCCAGTTTTGCTGATTTACAATATCCTTTGATATCGTTGTAATTCTCATTTTTTAACCAGTTATGATAAGTCTGTTCAATCTTTTCAATATCTTTAGGGGCAAACTCTCTATGTACTCTGTCTTTCATGAAACCCATTTCAGAAGCATCAATAAACAGTGTTTCGCCTTGTTTCGACTGCCTCCCTCTTCGTAAAAACCAAATAGTAGCAGGAATACCTGTATTATAAAAAAGCTGTTTCGGCAATGCTACAATACAATCGACCAAATCTGCTTTAACAATATTCTGACGAATCACACCTTCACCTGAAGTATTGGAACTTAAACTGCCATTTGCCAATACAGTTGCCATTACTCCATTTGGTGCTAAATGGTATAGCATATGCTGCATCCATGCAAAATTAGCATTCCCGGCAGGAGGTAAACCGTATTTCCACCTTCCATCTTCCTGCAGAATATCCTGTCCCCATTCCGATTGGTTAAATGGTGGATTGGCAAGGATAAAATCTGCTTTCAAGTCGGGATGAGCATCCTTAAGAAAACTGCCTTCAGTATTCCATTTCACAAATTGAGAATTAATATTACGAATAGCTAGATTCATTTTAGAGAGCTTCCAGGTCGTTTGATTGGACTCCTGCCCATAGATGGTAATATCCTGAATATTACCCTGATGCTCTCTAACAAACTTTTCACTTATTACAAACATACCGCTACTACCACAGGCAGGATCATAAATTCTTCCTTTGTAGGGTTCGATTATCTCAACCATTAATTTCACTATTGATTTTGGAGTATAGAACTGTCCACCTTTTTTTCCTTCTGCACTGGCGAATTCACCTAAAAAATATTCATACACGCGACCCAGTAAATCTGTTGAGACAAGGCATGCCTTGTCTTTACCTTTTAGTTCAATATCAGAAATAACATCAATAAGCTGACCTAATGCAGCTTTATCAAGATTTGGTTTAGCAAAGACTTTTGGCAGTACATTTTTTAATTCAGTATTTTCTTTTTCAATGACATTCATAGCATCATCAATAGCTACACCAATCTCAGGTAATTTGGCTTTAGCCTGGAGATTAGACCATCTTGCATCTATAGGGACAAAAAAAACATTTTCAGCAATGTATTCATCTCTATCTTCTGAATCAGAATAATCTTCTTCTTCTAGTCTACTATGGAGTTCCTGAAAAGAATCAGATATATATTTAAGAAAGATCAATCCAAGTACAACATTTTTATATTCTGCTGCATCAATATTTTTCCTAAGCTTATCCGCAGTTTTAAAAAGTGCAGCTTCAAAATTACTATTATTATCTTTTGCCATTATGTTCCTGTTTAAGATATTTAAAAATTTTATATAATTAACTATTAACCATGTTCATATAAAATACGTCAAATCTATATACTTTCAAAATGAATCATAATATATACCAAAGGTATTTTTGTTTTCAACTGCATTGACACAAGTTTAGGTTCGACATTTCTAAGTATATTCGAAAAATCAAGTAATTTGGTATAATAAAAAATAGTGTGAATATTTATTTTAATTTGAATATCAAATTTCTTGATATAAGTTTAAACGTTATTGATATTTTATACTTAACACACTTATTATTATTTTAACATATTAAGGAATACAGACTATGGAACTAAGAGGACTTTACACTGCATTGGTCACTCCATTTGATAATGGATCAGTTGATTTTGAAAAGATAAAAGAACTTGTTGACATACAGATACAGGCAGGAGTTGATGGAATTGTACCAATGGGAACAACTGGAGAATCACCGACTATACCAACCCATGAACACCTAAAAATCATTGAAACAGTAATTGAACGAGCTAACGGGCGCTGTAAAATCATTGCAGGTACAGGAGCAAATGCAACACACGAAGCTATTGAACAAACTATTAATGCAAAAAAAATGGGTGCTGACGGTTCACTGCAGGTAACACCTTATTACAACAAACCAACACAAGAAGGACTATATAGACATTTCTCTAAAATAGCAGATGTTGGTCTACCAATTATCTTATATAATGTACCAGGCAGAAGTGCCCTGGCTATTGAAATTGATACAATTGTAAGATTGAGCATTCATCCATGCGTTGTTGCCGTTAAAGAAGCAGGAGGAAGTGTTGATAGAGTCTCTGAAATATACTCAGCCTGTAACATAACAGTATTAAGTGGAGATGACGCTCTAACTGTTCCAATGATGTCTGTAGGAGCAAAAGGTGTAATAAGTGTAGCATCCAATATTTACCCTAAACCTTTCAAAGAGATAGTTGATTCATGCTTACGTGGTAACTGGGAAAAAGCACGTGAACTTCATTATAAATACTATAAATTTATGAAAAGCATCTTTATTGAAACCAATCCTGCTCCGATAAAAGCAGCAATGGCCAGAGAAGGACTTATTAAGGAAGAATATCGTCTCCCGATATGTCCAATAAGTAATGCAAGCAAAAATATCCTGTTTGATACAATGGATTCTATAGGTTAAAATTTAAGTAATTTAATTGCGGAGTACTTGGAGCGGATAAACCGCAAAGAACGCTAAGGAAAATCGCAAAGACTATTTTTAATTTGATTTATAATTATCTATTGGCAAATAAGTTATAATAGTTAAAATTTAAAACCTTGTTCATAAAACAAGGAAATTATTGATTGTAGTACAGAGAGCGCAGAGAAGGAATAATTAAAGCTACAGTTTACATCATTACGGTTAAATTGATTTCGATTTTGTTTGGCTGAAGATTAGATTTGTTGCAGTCTAGTTACTATAAATTATCCAGTATCTTAATTTTAGAGCGTTGGAGTTCGCGTCGATTAGTCGTGTTTTTTAAGTGAGAGAACACAAATAATTGTGAACTCTGACGCTATGATTTATGATCTTTAGGTAAAGCACCAATCTTTTAATACAGTCGACCATGCAGCTAATTATTTAAGATATTTCAGAATTACATACACTGACAAAGGATTTAAAAAGATCAGACATTTTTTCATCGGCTGGAGCCAATAGTTCCGGATGCCATTGAACTCCTACACAAAAGGGATCTCCAATTTTTTCTATACCTTCAATAAGTTCATCTTTAGAATTTGCTGTTACAGTAAAACCTTCAGCAAGTTCATTTATTGACTGATGATGAAAGCTATTAACCACAATATCATCACCAAAGATAGAGTGTAACCAAGAACCTTTCTTAACAGAAACTTGATGTCTTTTGGAGTCGACAAGGCATTCTTGACAATGTTTAATCCAACATTTTATATGAAGAGAATTATCCTGATATAAATTTCCGCCAAAAAAAACATTTATAAACTGCATTCCACGACAAATACCTAAAATAGGTATTTTCTTTCTTGAAGCAATTTTAAGTAAAATCATTTCATATGCATCGAGACGAGGAGAAATGTTAGCAAGTTTATTATGATGTATCTCTTTATAATAGACAGGATTTATATCTTCTCCACCAGGCAGGATCAAACCATCAATATTTTCCATTTGGATTTCAATTGTTTTTTCACTTGAAATTATCGGTAGAATTAATGGAGCCCCACCAGCCAAATAAACAGCCTGAACATAATCGTCCATCACATAGGATCTTTCCTTATCTTCAAGGATCTTACATTCACCAGCAACTAAGCTACCACAAATTCCAATTTTAGGCATTTTATTCATTACATCATAACTCATTAAAAATATTATACTTGAACATTCGATACCGCACAGTTACACCAAAGGTTAACTGCCAATGCTTTTTAGAGAATAACCCTAATATTGTATCCAGTCAACTGAATTATACTCAAATCAATCGATTTTTCAATATTTTATCACGGGATTCAATCAAAATATGGACACCTTGCGGTGTCTGGTCGTAGCTCAGAGAGCGACTGTGTCGGGTCGTAGTCCCGCGAATGCGGAGACGTAGCCTAAAGCCTGAAGCCTGAATTCTCGAAAACAATAATTTTACCAAACTATTAGCATGTACCTTCAGTATAAAATATTTTAAATGAGTTTTATTTCGTATAAGCTCTTTTAGAATATTATAAAGTGAAGTATATTCAACACATAATTTTTAACATGACGTTACCGAAAAAAAAGTTTTTTATGGAATGTCTAATTACATACAAATAATAAGGTGAATAACAATTTGATTACGCTACTGAAAAGAAAGATTAGAAATCTATTAAAATTGGATAAAGAGGTAAAAAAAACTCAACATACTAAGGCCAATACTAAAATAAAGAGGCATACTCAACAACCGAGTGTTACTAAACCTTATAAACAGAATGTAGAAAACAAGAGAAAACCTGTTCCTAAAAAATTTAAAAGCAGTAATCAAAATAGAGTAAATACTTTTCCGCACAAAAAACCAACTACGTTAATACTACCTGAATTATTACCTGTACCTGAAAAAGAAGATAACACTCGATTTTCCGATTTTTCTACTATTGAGAAACCAATATTATGTGGTTTGCAGGATGCTAAGTTTAATTATTGCACTCCTATTCAGGCTCTTTGTTTACCGCATATTTTAGAGATGAAGGATATAGCTGGGAAAGCTCAAACAGGAACGGGGAAAACAGCTGCTTTTCTAGTTTCTATTTTTTCTTACCTTTTGAAAAATCCTCCTAAGGTAAAATCTCCAGGTTTCTGCAGAGTTCTGATTATAGCACCTACTCGTGAACTGGCTATTCAAATACATAAAGATGCAGAACAGCTAGGAAAATACTGTAAATTAAAAAATGCAGTAGTTTATGGAGGGATGGACTATCAAAAACAACAGCAATCACTTCAAAAACATATCGATATTCTCGTAGGTACACCGGGTAGACTTTTGGATTATGCCCAAAAGAGAGTTCTTAATCTAATGAAAACAGAAATTTTTGTCATTGATGAAGCTGACAGAATGCTGGATATGGGGTTTATTCCTGATGTACGACGTATAGTATCTCAACTTCCTGCTCCTGAAAAAAGACATACAATGCTATTTAGTGCAACTCTTTCTGATGATGTTCTTTATTTAGTAAAAAAATGGCAGGTTAATCCTGTGATGATTGAAGCAAAATCAGAACAGATAGTAACTGATTTAATTGAGCAAACATATTATTCTGTTATGCAAAGAGATAAGAAAAAACTTCTAAAATGGCTTTTTAAAAACGATAATATCTCTAAATGTCTAATATTTGTTAATAGGAAAGATTTTACCTTGCAGTTAAAACATTTTCTACAAAGACAAAATGTTAATTGCGAAATACTTTCCGGTGATGTTCCTCAAAAGAAAAGGCTTAGAATTCTTGATCAGTTCAGAACAGGTGCTATAAAAACAATAATTGCAACTGATGTAGCTTCTAGAGGAATACATGTTGATGATATCAGTCATGTAATAAATTATGATCTACCCGAAAGAGCTGAAGACTACGTTCACAGAATTGGTCGTACCGGTCGTGCAGGCAAAAAAGGTAAATCTTACAGTTTCATCTGTGAATATGGCGCATATGTCATACCTGACCTTGAAAAAATCATGGGCGAAGAGATCAAGAGTATCCAGCCTGAACCTGAGATG
>Ga0307988_1001643_pt1 | contig 12223 bp, 13 predicted proteins | sample EllFjometagen183_FD_203166 | JGI IMG/M metagenome (GOLD analysis project Ga0307988, IMG submission 203166) | Marine microbial communities from Ellis Fjord, Antarctic Ocean - #183 | ecosystem: Environmental > Aquatic > Marine > Unclassified | place: Southern Ocean | collected 2014-10-08 | reverse complement strand
GAGAGCGAATTTCTTTTTCGTGTCGGTTTCGACCTGAACACTGCTGGTAATTCCCGCACCGCGTAACAGCAGTTTGACCTCGGGGTAGGGGATATCCAGATGTGTGTTGTTCTGGGTGACAAGCTGCAGTCTGTCCGTTGCGAATTGCAGCTGCCTGATCAGCAGCCGGTTCCAGTCGGATTCTATCTGGCCGGATTCCACAGTGAGGGTTTTGAACCCGGCAGCGTTTAACCGTGCGGTGCAATCGGCGGCCTGTTCGGCTGTGGCGAAATTGGCGACTATCGCCGGGCCACCACCGGGGACGCTGACTCGGGCGCGGGCTTCGTAGGGCGTGGTCCCGAGGGCCTCCGCGAGGTCGTGAGCAAGTGTGTCGGTTTCGCCCTGCAACTGGTATACGGAAACGATTTCCATGATTGATCTTTCTTTTTAACCCGCGGGCTGTTTCAGTCTGTGCCAAAATCCTAGATTGGCTTCAGCGGGGTTAAATTTATCCACGACTCTGTTCCCGCAACAATTCTGTGGAAAGTTTACTTAACCCTCTTTTTCTGGCTCAATGACCTGAAAATCCTCCGACCGTTCCAAAGCTTCAAATTTTTCTATCAATTCTTTTGGCGGGGGGGCAATGCGCCGGGTTTTCAAGTTGAGCCAGGCACCGTCTAAATCGATGGTAGCGCAGAGTTTATTGCCGCGCAGGATGCGGTGACACATGCTCCATTTCCGGTGGTCGTCAGATAACCCTGATAGCCGCACATCAATGAACAGCTCATCTCCTGATCTCAACTCCCGGTAAAATTTTGCTTCCTCGCGAAATATGACTGGTCCAATGCCGTTGCTTGCCATCCAGTCGATACCAAAGCCGTGTTTTCGCAGATAGGCAATTCTTATCTGGGCACCGTAGTCGTAATAGACTGAATGGCGTACATGGGCATTTGGGTCAAGATCAGCCCACCGGACGATGATTTTTTGCTCAAATGATTCCATCAGTCTCTCTAAGTTACAAAGTTAGCTCTCAACATTAAAAAACAATCAGGCTTCACGTTCAGCAAACCAGATGGCATGTAAATCCCCTTTGTTCTGGTGCTCTCGTACTCGAACCTGTTTCACTTTGAAGCCAATTTTTTGCAGTCGTTGCATAAATTCACGGTCAGGACCGGCTGACCAGATGGCAAGAATTCCTTCCGGGCGCAGTGCCCGATACGATTCAGTTAAGCCATCAGTGGTGTATAGCCAATTATTCTTTTTCCGGGTGATTGCATGGGGACCATTATCGACATCGAGTAGAATTGCATCATACGCTTGGCGTTGTTCGCGCAGCACTTTGGCAACATCCCCAACACGAACCTGGGTGCGGGAATCCTGCAGCGGATGACCTGCATATTTTCCAAGTGAACCGCGATTCCACTCGATAAGGCCCGGTACCAACTCTGCGACCACAACTTCAGCGTCAGGGCCAAGGGTTTTTAAGGCGGCTGCTAATGTAAAGCCCATCCCCAGACCACCGATAAGCACACGAGGCTGGTTTCGGCTCACAATTTTACCGCAGGGTAATTCAGCGAGAGCGTCTTCAGACTGGTGGGCCCAGGTGCTCATCAGCACTCCACCATCGAGGATGCTGATAGAAAATTCGCCCTCACGCTGGTAGAGCTGCAGTTCTGTTCCTTGTCCTGGGATCGGTGCCGTATCGACTAATTCCCAGGGGTTCTCTGTGTTATTTGAAAGGTTCGGGGACATAAAAGCTGCTTTCTTAGGGGTGTTGGTTACTATATCATTTGCTAAGTTACCCCAAGTTTATTTGTCGTTCTGTATTCTTGGATAATGCTGCTAATCTCTGGAGCAAAAAACAAAGCCATCAACCGGATTGCATATCAGTTAATGGCTTTGAAATATAAAATGGTTTGTATTTTTCAATCTTCTCTGGATGAAAAAAGGTGTTAGCGTCCTGTCAAAGATTGGCTGAAAATTACCCTCCCAGATAAGCTTTCTTCACTTCAGGATTATCCAGCAACTCTGCGCCCGTTCCTTCCGCAACAATATTTCCGGTATCCATAACATAGCCACGATGGGCTAATTTTAGTGCCAGATTAGCATTCTGCTCCACCAGAAGAATGGTCATGCCGTCTTCATTGAGTTTCTTTAGCTTGCGGAACATCTCGTATTTAAGAACAGGAGCCAGGCCCATGCTTGGTTCATCAAGTAGAAGGATCTTGCATCCTGTCATCAGAGCTCGACCCACAGCTAACATCTGCTGTTCACCACCGCTTAAAGATTCACTTCTCTGATTACGACGCTCCTTCAGGCGGGGGAAAAGGTCAAAAATATAGTCGTATTCCTTGTCCAGGTCAGCGTCTTTTTCCCGAGCATAGGTTGCCAATTTTAGATTTTCCAGAACCGTTAGATTGCCGAAGATCCGCCGACCTTCTGGAGAGAGGGCGAGATGCAGTTTTTTAACCACATCACTCGGCTGGGTTTTGAGCATTGATTCCCCCTGAAATTTTATATCTCCACCGATCACCCGTGGTGCTTCTGGCGGTGGTAGCCGGGTAATCGTATGCATGCAGGTGGTTTTCCCTGCTCCATTGGCTCCGATCAGGGTGACAATTTCACCTTCATTGACGTGAAAACTGATTCCATGCAGGGCTTGGATGTTCCCATATTTAACTTCAAGGTTCTCAACTGATAATAGCATCAGATATTTTCATCTCCCAGATAAGCAGTCATAACTGCAGGATGATTGCGTACGTGTTCCGCACTTCCCTCTGCAATGGTTTCACCAAAATCGATGACCTTGATCTGGGTACAGAGTTCCATCATGACATCCATGTGGTGTTCAATCATCCAGATAGTCACGTCAAACGTTTCGTGGATCCAGCGTATCAGTCGAATCAAATCTTTTGCGTCGGCTGAATTGAGCCCGGCAGCTGGTTCGTCAAGCAGCAATAGTTTCGGGTGGCTTGAAAGCGCGCGTGCGATCTCTAGCTTGCGTTGGGTGCCGTAGGGCAGGTTCTTCGGCAGCTCTTCAGCGTAGCGTTTCAGATCAAAGACGTCGAGCAGTTCTTCGGCCTCTTTAGTGACTTGCTCCTCTCTTGCCCGATAACGTTTGCTGCGGGTAATGGCATGGAAAAAACCGTAGCCAAGTTGAGAGTGTTGTGCGACGCGGATATTATCAAGCACCGACATGTCGTTCCAGAGTCGGATGTTTTGAAAAGTGCGGGCCATACCGAGAGCAGTGACCTTGTGCGGTTTGAGCTCAGCAGTAGGTCTGCCGTCGACTAGAATTTGCCCTTCGGTCGGCTGATAGAAGCCACTGGCCAGGTTAAAGATCGTCGTTTTGCCAGCACCGTTGGGACCGATCAGTCCGGTTAGCTCACCCGGCATCAGTTTGACATTGAAGTCGTTGACTGCGGTCAGACCGCCGAAGCGCTGGGTTAAACTACGTATTTCGAGGACTGGCGTCGGTTCTGTCTGTATTTGTGTCTGTGCCATTATTTAAACCTGTAAAATTTCTTCAGCTTTGGGAAAACATCTCCCAGTTCCCGGTTGCCCATGATTCCTTCGGAACGGAACTGCATGACAATGATCAGCAGTAACGGGATCATGACCCATTTGATGACGCCTGCCGAAGGTTCCCATTCGGGAAACATAAAGGTGACTGGTGAGAGAAGGGCATCGATGATCGCTTGCGAGCGGAGCACTTCCAGCAGGCAGGTGAAAATGATGGCGGAAATAACGGCGCCAGACAAAGACCCCATACCGCCGAGATAGACCATAACTAGAGCTTCCGTTGATTTGAGAATGTTGAAGGACTGTGGATTCACATAACCAATGATGTGCGCGTAAAGACCCCCGGCACACCCAGCTAAACCAGCGGCGACCATGAAATTGACGATTTTGATCTTGTCGGTGTTAACGCTCATGATTTCTGCAGCCACTTCGTCCTGACAGATCGCGTTGACGCCCTTGCCATAGGTAGAGGAGATGAAGCGTCGGATCACCCAAACCGTGAAGATGGTGAAGTTGATGACCCAAAAAAGCATCCAGGGGCCATCAAAGACGTCAACCATTGCCCAGACGGTATTCTTCATCCCTTGAAAACCGCGCGCCCCGCCGACAAAGTCCATGTTCTGTATGGCTGATATGATCATGTAGTTGACGGCAATGGAAATGATTGCGAGATAGTCATCGCGGGTTTTGAATGAGGGAATGGATACCAGTAGCGAGGATACGGCGGCCACAGCCCCGCCGATCAGAAGGATGATGGGGAAAACAATCACCACTGAGGCAGCGGGCAGAAGCGGATCGCCGAAATTGGATCCGAAACAGAACACTGATAAGACCGACGAAATATAGGCACCAATGCACATAAAAGCCGCATGTCCACAGGTAAATTCACCCATGTTACCGTTGACCAGGTTGAGGCTTGTTGACATCATGATATTTATGCCGATGGTCATGATGACAATTTGGATGTAGCCATCGATCATGCGGAAATGAGCAGCGAACAGCAGACCTATGGCAAAGATGACCAGCAGTATGTTGAGAGTGTATTTTTTCATATCTTTATTTCCCAACCTATATTTTGGTCGACTGTGGTATGCCGAACAGCCCTGCGGGCTTTATCCACAGAATCAGCAGCAAAATGGTGAAGGCGAAGAGATCTCGGTAGGTCGAAGGGAAGATCATGACCACGCCCACCTCGATGAATCCGAGCAGGAATCCGCCAACAAAAGCCCCTTTGATGTCACCGATGCCGCCAACAACTGCGGCAATAAAAGCCTTCCAACCGATCAGCATCCCCATGAATGGCTCCAGGACCGGGTAGCTCATGGCGAATAGCAGCCCGGCAAGACCGGCAAATCCTGAACCGAGGACAAAGGTGACGACGATGATTCTGTCGATGGGGATACCCATCAGCGGGATTGCGAATTTATCATAAGAGATGGCTCGCATTGCCATGCCGACCCGCGTACGGGTCACCACCCACTGCAGAAACAGGAAGACCAGAATGGCAGTCACGATGACCATGACTTTGAGATTGGTCAGGGTGACGCCACCAAAGTGCCAAATCTGTTTTTCAACCAATTCTGGGAACTTCAAGCGGCTGGCGCCGAGCAAGGCCAGGTTTGAGTATTCGAGGACTAGGCCGCACATCAGCGCAGTAATGACTACGTAGAGACGGTGTGCACCTTTGCGTCGTAAGGGTCGGTAAGCAATTCGTTCCAGGGTTACGCCGACCAGCGAAGTCAATGCCATGGTCAGGGGAACAGTGATGACGAAGGCCATCAGTGGGGAGAGCCCAGCGATTGGGCCGATAAGGAAACTGGCCACGAAAAAAGAGATATAGGCTCCGACCATGAAGATATCGCCATGGGCGAAGTTAATCAGGCGCAGCACCCCGTAAACCAAAGTGTAGCCTAGAGCAATGAGAGCGTAAAAGCTCCCCCATTGCATGGCATTCAGGATATTCTGAATAATGAAATCCACAGAAATTTTTCCTTAAAAATGTTGGAGTTGCATGGTCGCCCGCGGCGACTTATTTTAGGCACAGCAAAGCGGGGATCCAAGGACCCCCGCTTTTTTCGAACTATGTGACTAAAGTGTTATGGACAAACGGACTCTTCGAAAACAAAGGTTCCTGCCTCGGAGATTTTAACGATAACAGCGCACTTGATCGGGTCGCCCTGCTCATTAAACTTGGACGAGCCGGTGACGCCGTCAAAAGACTCGATGGCGGCCAGACCGTCACGGATGGCTTTGCGCATTTTGCGTGGGTTGGAATCTACCATACCGGCGTTCTTGATCCCTTCAACCATCAGACCAATGGAGTCCCAGGTCAGGGCAGCGTAGTCAGCTGGTTCTGCACCGTATTTTTCCATGTATCGGTCGATGAAGACCTTGGTTGCACCCGTAGCACCGGCTGCAGCGTAGTGGGTTGAGAAGTACTGACCGTTGCACTGGTCGCCACAGAGTTTGACCAGGTCTGGGGTGCCCCAGGCATCGGAACCCATGAAAGGGCCCTTGTAACCGAGATCACGCGCCTGTGGTATGATCAGGGCGACTTGGTTGTAGTTTTCTGGCACAAAGATAAAGTCAGGTTTGGCGGCAATGATGGTGGTCAGCTGTGCGGAGTAATCCTGGTCTTTGGTGCCATTCGATTCGTAGGCTACGACCGGACCGATCCCCTTGGCTTCCCAAGCAGATTTAAATACTTCTGCTAAACCAACTGAATAGTCGTTCTCAACGTCGAAGAGTACTGCTGCAGTTTTAGCACCGAACTTTTTGGCCGCAAAGTCAGCGACAACCGGACCCTGGAAGGGGTCGAGGAAGGCTGCCCGGAAAACCCAGGGTCGATCCAGCGTGGTATTAGGATTGGTTGACCAGGGGCTGATCATTGGCACACGGTTTTCGTTAGCGGTACCGCCGCCAGGCACAGCCTGCTTGGAGGAGTTGGGACCGATAATTGCCACGACCTCTTCCTGTTCGATCAGTTTGAGTGCTGCGTTGACCGCCGAGTCGGCTTTGGACTCGTTATCCATGTAGATGAACTCAAGCATGTACTTCTTGCCGCCGACCTCGAGGCCTCCGGCACCGTTGATATCGGCAAGGTACATTTCAGCAGCGTTTTTTGAGCCTTCGCCGACCTCAGGGATATCGCCGGTCATGGGAATATTAAAGCCAATTTTGATGGTCTGTGATGCCATGGCCGGAATTGCCAGCATCACAGCGATGCACGTAATAAATACAGTTGTTAATACCCGTTTCATGTTTCCTCCTCGTTAGGTGATGGATAGAATGTTGTTCTATTGATGCTAAATTGAATAATTAGAAAGCCAACTTCCTTTGTTTTTGCTGGTATGGGGAGATGGTTTTTCATTTAGGAAAGCAGGACTTCCCCTCAATTGCATAAAACAATCAGACTATCTACAAAACAATATTGTATTATTTTTCATAATGAGAAAAAAAACAACTGTTTTATCGTTATCTATTTCTCAGAAAGGGAGAAGTTGAGTGCTAATGTGGTGATTATTTTCCTTAGGCTAATTTGGTTGCTGAAAAGTCCTTAATTTTAGCATATCCTTACTTTAGCTTGAGTTGACTTTTAACTTGATGGACACTATTGTGCATATGCACACATTGGCTGTGACTACCAAAAAAGGACATTACTATGTCTGCAGATGTTTTTCATGCTGAAACAGAAAAAAGTATTGCTGATTTTATTAAAGATCTTGGTAAAGCAATGGCAATGCAGGGCTTTATGATTCATAACGATGACAGGATGGAAATGGTGCATCACTTTGGGCATCATGGCGTTGAGCTGGCAAAAGGCTTTGATCTGCACATGGTGCAAATCTGTGCGCCCAAAAAATCAGCTCAATCATTGATGGAGAACCTTGAAAGGGCAGTCCTTCTGCCTAAATATATCGTTGTATTCAGTAAAAATAGTACGACTCAAGTTAGGATGCTGCAAATTTCTAAAGACTTAGTTGCAGAGCTTGTTGCTGATGCAGAATTTCCTGAGATGCATGAGGCGGTGTGTGAATCTTTAATCTCTGCAATTAAGGATGCCCTTTAGGCGGTAAATAATATGTCCCCTAGACCTAGAAAACCAAGAAAATGTTGCCCCACCAGGCGACCCAGTGATCATTTGTTTAAGCCAGCTGGAACCCCTTTATCCAAACTAGAGATGGTCGAGCTTGAGGCCGATGAGCTTGAGGCTTTATCGCTTTGTGACCGGGATGCTCTGACTCAAGCGGAAGCGGGAGAGCAGATGGAGGTCTCTCGTGGCACAATACAAAGATTGGTCACCAGCGGGCGGAAAAAAATCATAGAGGCCCTATTGTCAGGGCATGCTCTGGTCATTAAACCACACGATTAAAATGTCGGGGACATCATGACGATTGAAATTATGACGACGGGTGGAACGATTGATAAAGTTTACTTTGATGCGAAAAGCAGTTTCGAGATTGGCGAGCCACAAATCGGTGAGGTTCTGCATGATGCCAATCTGACCATCAGTTTTCGAATTACACCTTTGTTACGTAAAGACAGCCTTGAAATAAATGATACAGATCGAGAACTGATTAAAAAAGCGGTGATTAAAAGTTCTGCGGAAAAGATTGTTATCACTCATGGGACAGATACGATGATTGAAACCGCTAAATACCTGCAAGGGATTGTTGGCAAAACCATCGTGCTAACTGGGGCCATGCAGCCGGCCAGATTCCGTTTCACTGATGCTATCTATAATATCGCCAGTGCCATAACTTCTGTACAGTTGTTGCCGGAAGGAGCTTGGATTGCCATGAACGGCCAGATTTTTGCTCCTGAATCGTCTCGGAAAAACGTTGAGATGAATCGATTTGAAAATATTTAATGTCTACCGCCGCTGACACATAAAAATATTACTACCCGCTTGTTTCTTTGCTGATTTTTTCATTTCTGTGCAGGTATCAACCACTTCAAATGCTGTCGTAACTGTTCGCTGTAACAGGTTAATGCCACCCATGCTGAGGCTGATAAGTGGGTACTGCTTCTCTTCCCCTTCACGGTTTATGGCAACGACGTAGCCCCTTGTAACATCTTCGACATTGTAAAATTCTGCTATCCCCTGATCTATCCGTTTGATGATTTCCGCCGCGACGGCAGAATATTTTTCAACTGGAACAATGAAAACAAAATCATCACCGCCAATATGCCCCAAAAACGAATCATCACATTGGCTCATCTGCAAAGCGACCTTGATAACATTAGCGGTAAAGATAATGACATTATCCCCCTGCGCAAAACCGTAGCTATCATTGTACGATTTGAAGTGATCAAGATCCGCATAGATGACACAAACAGCTTCCTTCTTATCAACGGCTTTTTGAATGTTTTTGAGGATACTATTGTTCCCCGGTAGTCCGGTGTTTGGGTTGGCATCAAGGGCCAGTTGATTAAGTCGCTCCAGTTCAATAATTGCTTCACTGTGCTTGAGCTGATGTTTAATACGTGCTGTGACAGTCGGGGCATTGAAGGGTTTAGCGATATAATCGACGGCTCCGACTTCAAACCCTTTTTCTTCATCAGTTGCTGAATTTTGAGAGGTAATAAAAATCATGGGGATTTTTTTTGTGAGGCTATCTGCCTTAAGTTGCCGGCAGATTTCAAAACCATCGATCCCAGGAAATCTAGTGTCTAGGAGGATCATGTCAATATGGTTTTTTTTCAGCTGTTTGAAGACCTCTTTGGAATCTTTAGCAACGACAACATGGTAATTATCTTTTAATGTCCCTATCAGGGTTGCCAGATTGAGGATATCAGAATCGGCAACCAATATCCGTTTCTTTTCGGTCGTGAGCATGTCTCATCCTTAAGGAGAAGAGGTCGGAATTGTAAAGTCTTGGAGTGTCATCGCCATTGGTAAGTGCAGAACATATTCCTGAGTCATATTGATATACTTCAACGACCATAGCCTGTCAAACTTATGGGAGAAAGATTGGTCTCTTGTTTTTGGTTTTGGCTTTGCTATACTTCATTTTGCCACTGGGTTTTTGGTTCTTGAGATTAAACTCAATCGACGCTTTTGAAGTGTGTTCCGATGTACTTTCTAGAGGAGGTCAACATGCTGGCTAAAAAAAATATATGGATTGTTTGTTTCTTCCTGACTCTTGGTTTATTGGTTTCGCCTGTCTTTGTTCATGCATTCGATATTCGCTTAGGGACAGGGTCACCGGGTTCGTTCTCTTATTTTTCAGGCCGGGCTCTCTGTCGGATGATCAACAATCAGGTTGCAGATCTCAACTGCGAACAGGTCGCGGCCGCTGACGCTGAAGAGGGGGATGTCTATAATCTCACCAATTTGCACGATGGCTCTTTGGACCTTATTCTTGTCGATTCCCGCCCTCTGTTTGACGCCATCAACAACACTGGAAGCTTTGAATTTCTGGATATAAACTATAACAATTTACGGGTTTTGGCCCCGCTTTATGATACGCCGATTTCCTTGATTGTTCGCAATGATGCAGGAATAATTTCACTGGCTGATCTGAAAGGAAAACGGGTCAATGCTGGAGCTCCCGGTTCGGTAGAGTATCTGGCAATGAATAGAATCTTGAAAGCAAAAAAATGGTCAAATAAGGATTTTACTCTGCTGGGAAATCTCTCTCCGTCTCAATCGAATGATGATAGAAAAGCTTTCTGTTATGGCACAATGCAGGCGATGGTTTATATCGGCATTCATCCTGATTTTTCTTTGCGTCGATTACTTAAAACCTGTAATGGCTCTTTGCTGAGTATGGAAGATGATGACATTAATGCGCTTATCAGTAGTGATCCGGCACTCTGGAAGACTGAACTTCCCAGCGGAATATATCCTTCCCAACCAGGGAATGTTATCACCTTTGGAACCCGTACTATGCTGGTTGCGTCGGACGATCTTGATCGGGAAACTGTTTATACAATCATTGAAACTATTGATAACAATAAGACATATCTGAAAGAAATTCATCAATCATTGGGTTTGTTTTCTACGGAAGTCGCTCGAAAGAATCCAGACGGATTGCAGCTCCATCCTGGAGCAGTCAGATACTTTTCTGAGCATTAATAACGGAAGGTGGGGATACTAGGCCAGATCTCAGATAGCGGGAGGAGATCTGGCCGGACATTCTATAGAATCTGACTTAAAAACAGCTTGGTGCGTTCATGTTGAGGGTTGTCGAAGAAGACATCTGGGCTGTTCTGCTCAACAATCTCACCATCATCCATAAACATAACCCGATCAGCGACACTCTTGGCAAAGCCCATCTCATGAGTGACAACCAGCATTGTCATTCCTTCACCGGCCAAATCAATCATAACGTCAAGAACCTCTTTAATCATCTCCGGATCAAGAGCTGAAGTTGGTTCGTCAAATAACATCACTTGAGGGTTCATACAGAGACTCCGGGCAATGGCGACACGCTGTTGTTGCCCACCGGAAAGCTGGCCAGGAAATTTTTTTGCTTGTTCGGCAATTTGTACCTTTTCAAGATACATCATGGCTAATTCTTCAGCCTCTTTCTTGGGGGTCTTGCGAACCCAGATTGGGCCAAGAGTGAGATTTTCTATAATCGTCAAGTGAGGGAAAAGGTTGAAGTGCTGGAAAACCATGCCGACTTCAGCCCGTACTTTTTCAATGTTTTTAATATCATTGGACAATTCAGTTCCATTGACAATAATTTGCCCACGTTGATGTTCTTCCAGGCGGTTGATACAGCGAATGAGTGTCGATTTCCCAGAACCTGAAGGGCCGCAGATAACAATCTTTTCTTGGGGTTGAACCTGTAGATTGATATTGCTGAGAACATGGAAATCGCCATACCATTTGTGCATTTCGTGGATTTCGATGATAGGCTTGCTAGTCTCTTCAGAATTAGTGCTTGTCTGTGAATCGTTCATGGCAATCTCACTTGCTGTGTATATTGATTAATGCCCAGTATGGAGTTCTTTCTCCAACTTGCGACTGTAGCTTGACATAGCGTAACAAAATACGAAATAGAGCAATGCCAGAAAAATATAAGATTCTTTAGAATAACCAGCCCATTGGGGATTGGAGAGGGTTACCATCGTTGTTTTTAATACATCGTATAGAGCGATAATAACAACCAGAGAAGTATCTTTGAAAACCGAGAGCAAGACCCCAACTGATGGAGGAATTACAATTTTCAGGGCCTGTGGCAAAATAACCAAGCGCATGGTGCTGCTGTAGTTTAAACCGAGGGAATCGGCGGCTTCATATTGCCCTCTCGGCATGGCTTGTAACCCACCACGGACAACTTCGGCAATATAGGCGGCCGTAAACAGAATGATCGCAACCAGCGCTCGCAACACCTTATCGATGCTTACCCCTTCAGGTAGAAACAATGGAAACATAACTGAAGACATAAATAACAGGCTGATCAATGGAACCCCGCGGATCATCTCAATATAGACAACCGAAAGCGTTTTGATTGCCGGCATTTTTGACTGCCGACCAAGAGCCAGAAAAATTCCAAAAGGATAAGCAACAATCATCCCGAAAAAAGAGAGAATAAGTGTAAGTGGCAACCCGCTCCATTGTGAGGTTTCAACAACGGGCATACCTAAAACCCCACCATACATCAGGGTTCCCATGATAATCAGATTGATAGCCCAGATCCATGTAAGGCTTTTTCTCCAGCGAGAACGTTCCTTAGAGTAGACCACCAACGCTAGTAATAAAAACATT
>Ga0307988_1001642_pt1 | contig 12240 bp, 6 predicted proteins | sample EllFjometagen183_FD_203166 | JGI IMG/M metagenome (GOLD analysis project Ga0307988, IMG submission 203166) | Marine microbial communities from Ellis Fjord, Antarctic Ocean - #183 | ecosystem: Environmental > Aquatic > Marine > Unclassified | place: Southern Ocean | collected 2014-10-08 | reverse complement strand
TCAACAATTATTCATCGGGAAAAACCGTTTCAAAAGCAACAATTGAATCGACGACCCAAAATATGCTGATAGAATTTTCCGACGGCACCTCTATTTCATTCCTCATCAAAAGCATAGCGATTGTTGAGGACTATATGCCCAAGGGCCTTTTTGAAATTCCCAATGGGAACAGACTTGGCATAACGGATTCTTATGCCATCATATTTGTGCCCTACCCTGTTTTTGCCTTTGATTTTATGGCTGAAGTACTCAAGCTCGGTGCTAACCCTCTCCTGAGCCAGGATGGTACCCTGCAGATAGGCATCACTCCACAGACCAATTATTCCATGAAAATCGGATGGAGTTATTTTAAAAACAATGGATTCAGCAGTCTTACGACCAGTTTCAGCATTGTTGGTGGGGCGGATCCTTCAGCAGAAGCCTATTCCTTTCTGGTGACCTATGACACAGGCTTAAGCCAGTTGCTGCCACCGGCTGCATTTGCCATGGCCTCTTTGTCCCAGATGCTGGATACCCTTGTCCCCGGAGGCTATACCATCGATACTGATACGGGTGTCATTACCGTTGGGACATTGAAACTTAAACCTGATTATACATTTTTTGCTTTGACCAGTATTGATTATACTGCCATCGCTGCAGCAGGTGGAATGATACACAACAATAGTCTGGCTTTTGAATTTGCCGATTTCAATGGCAACGGATTAAGCGATTTGAAATTTTACAGTGATAATCCCATGGGATATCAGATTCTGTACGCGGTCTCAAATTAATTGTCACCCATCTATCAGGCTTGAGCGGGGGGCGATACTCCCTGGTTGCCCATGCTGGATTTTTTCTTCAAATATAGGGGTTTTACTTATATGCAAAAATAATTTACTCTGATAATGTATTAATGATTAATTTATTATCCATGACAATGCCAAACCTGTTGAAAAGCAGAGACGGCTAACTACGAGCTGGAATTATAACATGAATCACCATCGTGGGAGATAGGTTTGTTATAAAAGTAGTAATAAAATTTTACCTTTTAATTTGTTTTTAAAGAGGTTTAACCTCATTAGCACATTAACGAGGAAAGGTAAGAGAATTAAATTCACATATTGGAGGATCTAAATGAAAAAATTATTTTTATTAATTTGTACACTATTTCTTAGTTTTGCTGTAAATAGCTATGCCGCTCAAGTAGATTTATCATCCAGCTGGTCATATTCTGATTATGGAGTTACCGGTGGGCAAGCTTCAGGAAACTGGGTTTTATCAAACTCCAATAAAACAGTTACTCAAATTATAAATGCAGATCCGTCCATGTACCTGAACAATAAAAACCAAACTTCTTATAAAATGGAAGGGACCTGGCAAGTTAAGACATCAGGAGATGATGATTTGATTGGTTTTGTCTTTGGGTACCAAGATGCAAGCCATTTCTATGTCATGGATTGGAAACAGGGACAACAGGATTATCAGGGGTCGACAGCCAATGAAGGATTCACTGTAAAAAAGATATCAGCAGGATCTAAAACCGACCTGACCCTTACTGATTTTTGGTCATCAGCTGCAGATACATCACATACTACAGTTCTTGCAACGAATCATGGTTCGGGTAAAGGTTGGGCTGATAATACTACTTACAAATTCATTTTAGATTTTTCCGCTAATGGCACTTTCAATATAAAAGTTCAAAATGAAAATGGTACCATAACTCTTTGGGATGCTACAGTTACAGATAGTTCCTATACAAGTGGTCAATTTGGTTTTTATAACTTTTCACAAGAACAAGTTGAATACAATGGGTTTACACAGACAGGTGGTGTCATTCTTTCCTTTGTTGATGATTCAAAGCCGGGAGTTCCCGAACTTTATGCTGGAAAAGATAATCAAGAATTGGGTATCGGAGAACATATTCTTGTCGGTGAAAATGCACCAGGTACACTACTTCAAGGTGGCTTTGTTAAAATCGAACTTAGTAATGGTGCTAAATTTTCAACAACCGCCATTATACCTGTAAAAGAATTTACAGATTCTACTTATCAGAACAGTTCGTTTGCCATTAACAGTCCGACTTATATAAATACAGCATTAAATTCTCATTCCTTTACTGTGGATTATTCTTCATCAGTATCTCTGGGTGCTTTTACCGTCGGGCTAAATGGAGTTGGTTGGCTGGACCTCACAAATGCGACACCTGGCGATTTGACAATGACGCTCAGTGGTACTGCCGGTGCAAGTGGTGCTATAAAAATTGCTACAATTCTGAATGCCTTCCCCACGAAAACCTGGTATTATGACAACGATGGGGATGGATATGGTGATCCAAACAATTATATAGAGGATACACCTCAACCATCAAATTATGTTTTAGATAATACTGACTGTAATGATAATGATGATACAATTTACCCAGGCGCTGCTGAAATAGCTGATGACGGGATTGATCAAGATTGCAATGGAAGTGATTTAGCAGGTGGTAGTTCTAATCTAACAAAAGAACAAATTTATATCGTCGCTCCTTTAAACAATGAAGCACTGAGCTATGGGAAGACTAACGGGGATTTAACTTTTAGTTTCACAAAGGTTGCAAGTACTGCCAAATATATTCTGCATTTACAATTGAAGGACCTTTTAGCAGGAACCACTGTTCCACTTCAAGTTGAACTTATTCCGCCATGTTCTAGTTCCGGTAGCACTGGTGCGTCTTTCTGGAACCCAACCGGCAGTACTGGCAGTTCATGTACTCCCACTCCTAACTTTACAGAAGTTCTGACAGGTGGGCAGTATCTGGTTCAACTGGATGCTGCAGGATGGGATTCAATGGCTTCCTGGGATATCACCTGGGGTGTTGAGGCGTATGACAGCAGTGGGGGGCTTATTGGCTCCACCTTTGATCAACAGGCTGCTGCTAAATATGTCAATAGCCTTAAATTCATTGCAAGTACAGCAATTGCGATCACCAGTCCTGCTCCGGGGTCTTCACTTCTCCTGACGGATTCAGCACCGGTATTCAAGTGGGATCTTTATTCAGGAGTAGCAGAGTATGAACTGATTCTTGCCCATGTGAACGGAGCTTCCTTTTACCCGGTTATTCCTTTCCCAGGCCAGATCTTGAATCTTCTTACAATGGATAGTGCAACCTGGCAGGCAATGCCGACAGGCGACTGGTATTGGACCGTTCTTGGAAAAGATTCCATGGGCAGTCCCATACCGTCAAAGTTTACAATCTTTGATTTTGAAATTAAATAATCTGAATATTAATTAATGGAAAGGCAGGGTCAGAAATGGCTCTGCTTTTTTTTCTAACCTTTCAAATTTGATTACAATATATGAACCAGGACAACTGTCAAAAGGCATTATGGTATATTCCTGTATATAATATATAAAGAACATTATGGCAAAATTCATCTCGCACGCACACGTATACCTGTTAAGAAACTATCCTATCTCATTCATAAGCACGTCATGGACTTCTTTGCTCTTAATCCCCAAATATCCCATTGTGATAGATGGTGAAGAATGATTATAACGTTTGCAGAGGATCTCAAACCCGATACCATGATTTACTCTTTGATGGTATCCCCAGGTCTTGCGTAAAGTATGAGCACCATAGTTCCCGGTAAGGTTAATGGAACTGCACCAGGTTTTTACCAACCGTCCTACGCTCTGGCTTGAGATATGCCCCCCTTTTCTGGATTTGAACAGATAATCACCTGGTGTAGGGCCAATGCCTTTTAAATAAACCTGTAATGCTTTGTAAACGGGTTTATTAGTAACCAAGACATTATCCTTGCCTGTTTTGCTTTCAACAATATTCAGTACTTCCCCGGGTTTAAGGTCTTGAACCTGAACAACTTTAATAACAACCAAATCACTTGCTCTTAATCCATTATTGATTCCCATAACCCATAAAAGTAAATCTCTTGGTTTGTCCTGGAGCAGTTTTGAAATGGCTTTAATGTCTTTTAATTTTCTTACTGGTTCAACCTTAATTTTTGATCCCTTTTTTAGTCCCATTTTTTGCGCATTCATAACAACCTTCTTTATGCTTAATTTATATTGATATAATATCAATACTAAACATTAAAAATCAATGATTTTTAAACATTTTTTATATATTCTTTATTCACAATGGTCTTAGGGTTTTGCGAATGTGCATTTTTACCCTAAACTACACATTCAAACATTGCTAAAATCATGCTTTGGGGAGAGGAATTTTAATCTTTTTTTGACATATGCAGAAATAAAAATCAGGGCCATTTCTGACCCTGATGTCTTTCTGTTTCTGATAAAGCTATTTTACTGATCCTACCCCAAAAATGATGGAGATCAACCGGTGTGATGTTGTATCCTTTGGCTTAACAGAAAAAGATTCCCTTGAATTTTAAACCGGATTTGTTATAACTTCCCCATAAAGCTGCTTTACCGGTTCAGTGGTATATTTTTGTAGGGAACTTAAATATATAATGTTTTGGATGTTTTTATGAATATATCAAAACCACAACGATCTAAATTATTTATTGTATTATTGAATTTTTTTTTACTGACAGCAGTTGCAGTATCTTTTGCAAGTGCCCAGACTCCTTTTACAGACCGGTTTAACCAGAATCAGTTCCAACAAAAAAAACAACTGCCCGAATACACGCCACAGGAACCAGGCCCAAAAATTGTGTTGCCGCCCCCGCCGGCCCCTGAAAAGGACGAGCTTTCCACACTCGGGTTTGTTTATGTTAAAAAATATCGTTTCAAAGGCAATACAATAGTCTCTGACAAGGACCTGGATAATATTACAAGACCTTATACCAAAAGAAAAATAAGCACCCAGGAGCTTCATGAGCTTCGTTATAAAATCACCTTACATTATATTAATAAAGGACACATCAATTCCGGAGCTGTGCTGCCGGACCAGAAGGTTAAAAATGGAGTGATCACTTTTAAAATTATCGAGGGAAGACTGACCGATCTTGCGATTATTGGAACCAAACGCATCGAAAAAGGCTATGTCTTAACGCGGATTGATCCGGGTCGGGAAAAAATTTTAAATATTAATGAACTCCAGGAAAATCTGCAATTGCTGCACCAGAATCCTCTTATAAACAAAATAAACGGAGAACTGAGCCCGGGATTGAGACCTGGAGAAGCATTCTTAAAAGTTGCGGTGACTGAATCAAACCCTTTTAAATTATCTGCTAAGTACGCAAATGACAGTACACCCGCTTCCGGCAGTATGGGATTGGAAATTTTCATTCAACACCTTAATCTTTCAGGCTGGGGCGATTCCATTTCTGGTCGTTACAAACATACAAAGGGAGCGGATGAATCCTCAATTAATTACACAATTCCAATCAATTCTAAAGGAACCAGGATTGCCTTAACCCACGATAATACGGATTCACAAATCATTGAGGAACCATTTGATCTGATTGATATTACAAGTGAAGCCACAAATTTTGGAATAAGTTTGAGCCATCCGGTAATTAAAAACCCTGTTCAGGAACTTTTATTCACCATCAAAGGTGAAAAACGAAAGACAAAAACATATCTGTTTGGGCAGTCATACTCCTTCGTCGGAAATACAAACACAGGGGAAATTGATATCACCATCGGACGTTTATCCATGGATTGGACTATTTTCAGACCAACCCAGGTTTTTGCAATCCGGTCAGTTATATCCACTGGATTTGATATCCTTGATGCCACTTCATTCACCATGGAACCAGATGGCGAATTTGTGAGCTGGCTGGGTCAGCTTCAATGGAGTAAGCGGCTTGATATTGTAAAAGGAGATCAAATGATCCTGAAATACAGTTTTCAGATCAGTGATGATGCCCTGCCTTCCATGGAGAGATTCTCAGTGGGGGGAAGGAATACTGTCAGGGGTTTTAGGGAAGATCAACTTGTCAGGGACAATGGCCAGGTGGCCTCCATAGAATATCGATTTCCTATATTCAGGCTTCCTCTTTTGTCGGTGAGCAAAGACTTAAAAGACGGCATGGTTCAGCTTGCTCCTTTTTTTGACTGGGGAAAGTCCTGGAACAAGCGAGGTCCTTTAAAATCCGAAATAATTTACAGTGTTGGTGCCGGAATAAGGTGGGACCCGTCAAAGGATTTACATGCCCAGATTTATTTTGGAAAAGGGCTAAAAAATATTGAAAATGCCAGTCATGATTTACAAGATTCCGGAATACATTTTCTGTTTCAATGGGACCTTTTTTAATTGGGATTTTTTTTAAATTGCCTTAAAGCCAGCTGCCGATTAAAAGAAATGAAGCCCAAAAAGCTGGGTGGCTGTATTCTTCCGTGTTCATAAGGTTTATTTGTGCCAATTGCAAAGCTCTAGCTTTGGAAATAGTATTGGACTGGTTAAGCTGTTTATAAAAATCAACCACCATAATGGATGTGGCCTGGTCATTGATAAACCACAGGCTTGCAAGGGAGCACCTGGCCCCCGACTTTATTGCTACCCCTGCCAGTCCCAGTGCAGCACGGTCATCTCCCACTGCAGTCTGGCATGCACTAAGGGTTAAAAGTTCAACCGGTTCCTGTCGAAAATTACTCAGGGCCATCAAGCTCTCAAGCCTGTCCATGGTCAGCTTATCATCATACGTTAGTAAAAAAGTTTTATTGGGATCTTTATTAAATTGACCATGGGATGCTATGTGAACTATGGAGTATGGTGTTGTTTGAAGGCTTTGCTGGATTGAGGCATTGATAAAGTCCTTGTCCATGAGCAGTTGGGAATCATAAATATCTTTAATTTCCTTGAGTTCCTGCTTAATGCTGGGCAGGGGTGAAAATCCTTGTACAGCCTCGGTAATGCCGCTAAGTAATATTTTTATTCCCTTACGTCGGAAAGGCACAAGGTCTGTGACTGTAAGTCCGGGAGTAGTTGCAACGGCATATTTTTTAATGAGAAAGTCATTGCCGTCATGCAGGGCTGACATGGGAATGGTCCTTAAGGGGCCGTCTGGGACAAATACAAGTGTGGATATTTTATTTGCTATAAGGTCATTTTCAACAGGACGGATGAGCCATTTATACAGTTTTTGGGCGTGCCTTATAAAACGACTTTCCGGTTGCTGCAATTTTTTTCTTAATTTTCGTACCTGGGAGGTCAGATCTTTTTTGTTTACTTTTACCTGAAAACTTTTCATGGTGCCGGCAATGGTAACAATCAATTCAAGCCTGTCAGGTAAAAGTACTGGATAGATCACCGCAGTTTCTGGGATCTCTTTATCAAGTGCAGATTGCCTTGCCTTTAATGCAATGATGCAGTCATCCTGGAAATAATCCTGGAGTTCCATTTTTTTCATCTGCTCAATGGTATTCTGGGCAGCCATAAGGTCAGCCTGTTTTGCCTTTGTATCATTTTGTGCAGCACTGCGCGTTAGCAGCAGGTCTGCCAGTTCAAAATAAACAGGACCCACAGACTCTCTGAAAGACAGACGGGATTTTTTCTTGCAGTCAATTGCAAGGTCTTCTTTTATTTTGGTTATACTTTCCACGGCATGCTCGTAGGCCGTGATTGCCTTGTCAATATTTCCCAATGTATTGTATTGCCGCCCGATTTCCCTTTGCCAGCGGTACAAGATATCTGTGGCCCCTATTTCATGGGCTGCAAAAATGGCCCTTAGGATAAAGGTAACTGCCTCTTTTGTCTGGCCGTTGTCGGCATAAAGCTGTCCCAAAGAACCCAAACCAAGCGAATATGCTCTTGTGTCGCCAATCTTTTTGGCTGTTTCACAGGCTGATGTCAGGGCATCATATGCCAGGGTAAACTGTGATTTGCTGTTTGCAAGTTTGCCGATGCTGATGAGATAGACCGCCTTGTCGTGATTATCTCCAAGCTTATTTGAATCTAAAAAAGCCTTCTTTAACACCAGGGCTGCATTGGAATCATCATTTAAAGCAAATTGGGTTTTTATTAAATTAATGGAAATTTTTACATAAAGTGATGCATCTTTGAATTTTTTGGACATATCCAGGCATTGCTCATAAAATTTTAATGCAAGATCATATTGTTTTCTGGCAAAAAGAAGGTTTGAATAATTAAGAATTACAGCAATTTTTTGTTTTTCATTGTTTATATATTTGATCTGATCCAGACATATTTTGAAAGATTGGTCTGCCTGGTCATATTCTCCTGTCTGGTAATGGATTTTACCCTGGTTGACAGATATGCTGAGGCTTAATTCTTTATCATCAAGATCCTTTACTATTGATTCAGCTTTTTCAAGGAAATATTTTGCCTTTCGAATGTTGCCCATGGCCTGACAGGCTTCAGATGCTTGAATAAGGCTTATTGCCTGGTCAGACCTTAAACCCGATTTTTTATATTCCACGGCAAGTTTTTCCCAAGACTGTGCGGCATTGGCAAAATCACCCATGGCCCAGGCAAAAAGCGCATCGGCTCTATTTGATTTTGGATCCGGGGTGCTTGATAAAAGTTGATTGCCTGAAGTTGACAATACCAGAATCATTATAATGGCCATGCCTAGCAAATAGTATTTTTTCACATCTGCTCCTCCATCCATGTGGTGAGCTGGCCGATTGTGGGATTATCAGGCTGCTTTTTTTTCATGATTTCTATTAGTTGAGCCATTTCAATATATTGATCATAATCAGCAAGAACACTGAATAAAAACAGTTCCGGCGTAATATCGGTTTTATCGATTCCCTTTAAAAGAGATTGATATGTGCTCCTGGCAATGTTGACTTCCTTTTCTTCGCTGGAATCAAGTTCAACAGGAGGAAGCATTTCTTTGTCTTTTTCCGAGCTTGACTGGCCCCGGACAATCCTGACTCCTGCTTTTTGCATGCGGGAAGTATCAATTATTTTTGAAATACGTCTTACCTCGTTTGTAACAACTTCAGACAAAGAACTGATCGTCGGCTGGTTTTTTGAATTTTGGGCAATAATGCCCTTTTTTTTGTCAAGAATCAAAACAGCAGGTCCCTGCCAGGTTTCCTTACTGCCGTTTTCAAACAGAACCAGCTGCAGGCTCGAACCTTTATCAAGTGTGAGTTTATCTCCTTCATATAATTTCATAAATGGAACAAGCTTTGTCTCTTTATTTTTAATTGCATCAAAATATGAGATAGTTCCTGAAAGCTGGGTTACCATACTTAAGGATGATTGAAGAGCAAATATTGTTGCGGTGCTGGCCAAAATCAAAATAAAAATCACCGTGAACACCAGTATCGGGTTTAAGTTTTGTCGGCTTGTTTTCATTTTAATCTCCTGTATTATTATCTGTCATTCCAATTTTTTATTTTAATCTTCAATTCCAAGGACTTCAACAATATCAATAGACCCTGTTCTTCCCTTGGGTTTTATTTTGTCGCGCCGGCCAATTATTATTTTTTCCTGGATGGAAACTATGGTGGTTTGACTTGCAACAATAGCCCAGCCAAGTTTTTTGCATAACCCTTCCAACCGGGATGCGATATTTATTGTGTCGCCAATTGCAGTGTATTCCATGCGTTGTTTTGATCCGATATTTCCTATGAGGGCTTTGCCTGTGTGGATTCCGATTCCGATTTTAAATTCCGGGATATCCCTGTCGGGAAAACGCTTTTTCACCCATTCCCTGAAATTTTGGGATATTTCAATCATGCCCAAAGCTACTTTAAGGCTTTTTTCGGCATGATCGGGGAAACCCACTGGTGCACCAAAAATTGCCATTACCGCATCCCCTATGAATTTATCTACCATTCCTCCATGGGAAGTGATCAAATCACAGATTAAGCCGTAATAATGATTTAGCATTTCTACAACTTCATTTGGACTTAGTTTTTCAGACAGGGTTGTAAAATTTCTTATATCTGAAAACATGACAGTGATTTCCAGTTCCTCACCCCCAAGAATGGGTTTTTTTTCGCTGGTGAGCATCTGGGTAAGCAGTGATTCTGAAACATAGGGGCTGAAAATATTTTCAAGTTGAAGACGATCTTTTTCTTCCTGGGTCAGCCTGATTCCAAGTGTGCCAAAATAACACAATATTAATGCCAGGATTACATTAATCAAGGGTGCCAGAATGCCCAATAAAAACATGGAATAGGAAAATAATGCGGAAATACTTGTTAAACACAAAACAAAGGTGAATCCTGATCTGGGGCCAAAAGCCTGTGATAAAAATGTTCCAGAGGATACAAAAATTGTAAGCCATAAGATTCTCATAAACCAATGCAGGTTTTTTGGATATTTTTTAGTGATTATGGACTCTATGATATTGGCATGAATCTCCGCACCTGCCATGAGTTTCATCCCTTTTTGGGAAAAAATACCACCTGCATAGGGAGTCATATGGGCGTCATTAAATCCTTCCTGTTCCACTGAAATAATTATAATTTTATTATTTAAAACATCGGCAATCCTTTTAAGTTCATTTTTTTCCGGATCTATTAAATTTTTAAAAGAGAGTCGTGGAATAGTGCCTGGTGGTCCTGCATATCCAATGCGATTAAGGGGGGCAGTTGGGAAAAACCCAGCTTTCATTGCCAAAAGAGGACCAAATGCAGTGTCGGGCGATCTGTCGTCATCAAAGAATTTTACTGCAAAAGAGCGGATCACACCATCATTGTCCTGGTAAAGGTTGCTCAATCCTATGGAAGCTAAGCCATCTGGAAGGGAATAGAGATATTCAACAATGGGCAGAATAATATTTTCATTATCTTTTGAAAGCCAGTTTGCATAGCCTGAAAGTATGATATCTCCATGATGGAGTTGCTCCCTGAATGTAATATCATATGATCTGCTGATATCAGACCCTTCAATTTCCATTTTTTGCAGCCAGGATTCAGGGCTTACTGAAAAAATAATATCAATGCCTATGGCAAGAGCTTTTGTCTGGTGAATTGTTGACAAAGCTTTGGCCAGATGTGGACCCCAGAATACCAAGGGATCATCTATGTATTTGTTCAATGTTTCATCGTCAATTGAGACAATCACAACATGGGGGGAATACCATGGCCTGACTTTAGCAATCCGGTGATATATATCATAAACAGGTTGTTCTAAAAAACTAAGCCAGTTGTTGAAGAAACATAACTCAGCCAGAATACAGCTTAGAAAAATGATTGCAAAACTATTGCGGAAAAAATGTTTTTGTCTTTTTACGCTTAATATATGTTTTAAATTAACCATTATAAATAAACCATATAATTTTTGATATCCATTCAAAACAAATTATTGTGATCAAAAAAAATATTTTCATCGGCCAAGTATTACATTGAAAAACAGCATGTCGTCAAGGGTGGGAGCCAGGCCGCCCTGGCCCGTGACCACCAGACTACTGGCCTCATCCATTTTCCTGGTGGCACAGGTATCCTGACTGAGTTCTGGAACATTTCCAGACTCGGGCAACATCACGAATACATTGCTCAAATCAATATTGGGGGTATTGATTACAACCTGGCCGTCAATACCAAGTTGGGATGATGCTGTAACTTGGCTGCCGGGCCAAGCCAGGTAGTAGTCGGCAACAATACCTATATTGCCGCCGCTGCCTCCATAGGCATTTGCGATTATTTTACTGGTATTGTCCAGAACTACAAATATCGGGTCAATGGTGATATTGCCGCCATTACCGAGCCCGCCTGACACGGAGGTTGAAATCGTGCTGTTGAATAGTTTGAGCAGGTTTGAAGTGTCTACGAATATATTTCCGCCATCTGCGTCTTCCGTGCGGGTGGTGATTTTGCTGTTGTTGAGATGTACGTCATCAAAGGCCTGAATCCAGATGCTGCCGGCCTCACCCGGGGTTCCTGCACTGGAAAAAGCCGCGCTTCTGGAAGATATCCAGGAATCACCGGACATGGACAGACTGTTGACTATAATCTCAATATCTCCGCCCTTGCCCTGGGCATCGGTAGCAGCCTCGATTGCCCCCTTGTTGGTAAGATTCAGATTCCCGGCATTGACGATCAGTTTGCCGCCATCCCCGGTTGAGTGAGCATTGACTGCAAGGCCGCTGCTGTTGAGACTGCCTACCCCGGAGATCAGGATGGATTCATTGGCTGCTATGTTGATATTTCCGGCATTGCCGGCTCCAGTGCTCTGGGAGACGACTAAGGCGCCGTGGACAAGGGTCAGCCAATCAAGGGCAAGGTCAATATCACCGGCTTTGCTGCTGCTGCCCGTGGAAGCCTCAATCCGACTATCCTTGCTCATGCTCAGGTTTGGAGTCTGGATGGTGATATTGCCGCCTTGACCGCCGTTTTTGCCCGTTAAGGTAAATATACCGCAATTAT
>Ga0307988_1001641_pt1 | contig 12244 bp, 15 predicted proteins | sample EllFjometagen183_FD_203166 | JGI IMG/M metagenome (GOLD analysis project Ga0307988, IMG submission 203166) | Marine microbial communities from Ellis Fjord, Antarctic Ocean - #183 | ecosystem: Environmental > Aquatic > Marine > Unclassified | place: Southern Ocean | collected 2014-10-08 | reverse complement strand
TAAACAGTAGCCTCGTAAGATTCTATTAAGGTTTCTGCTATTTCCTGGGCTGCTTCCAAGTGCTCTTTTTTTACACCTATTTTCGCGGGATTATCCAAGGCCAGATTCCAAGCCCCTTCATGACCGTGTTCCAGGACCGCCATCATTGCTTTTTTGGGTCCGATACCTGGAAGTCTCTGCAGAAGTTTAATAACCCCGGCATCTGTTGAAACGTCCGGAGCTGCAGGGACAATGGTTTCGCATTTCATTTGACTGCCAAACTTGCTCATTTCTATTTTTCCGGTGCAAGTGACCTCTGTACCTATGTCCACCATGTCGGCCAGTGTTCCGGTAAAGCCGATAGGTTCGTCTTGAAGGGAGAACACCGACCACCCTTCTGAGTTTCTAAACCGGATCGCTGATATCTCACCGGTGATTGTCTTCTTTGAATCTTTCACTTCGCTTGTCTCCTAATCAAAAGATGATCGCACTTACATTAGCGTTATCATCTTCGATGGCTTTTTCTGTTCGCTGATAATAACCTCGGCCCCTGTCTTGATTGAATCCATACAGAATCGAATCAGATCCGGGTGATTGTTGTTACTGCTTAGATGCAGGCCGACGATGTATTGAAGTTTCTCACACGCCACCAATTCAATAAGTTCGGCTGCACATTCGTTTCTTAAATGGCCTTCGTTTGAGGCTATTCTTTCCAGTAGTTCCGTGGGGTACGGTGCGTCTACCAGCATATCCACGTCGTAATTTGTTTCTATCAAGATTGCGCTGCAGCCGTACAGGTGTGGAATAACCTCTTCAGGTATGCAGCCAGTGTCGGTTAATAATGCGACCTTGTTTCCTGCTTTGTCCTGCACCGTGTAGCCGAAACATTCCGAATCATGGGACAATAAAAACCTAGAAATAAAGGGGTATTCTTCTAGGTTGTCTATGACCAGGTTTTCCTTGAATATCCAGGGTGAACAATGGTCTTTGTGGTCATGCGTAACGAATACCCCTTCAATATCTTCAACAACCCGGCCTATTGTTGCCAGGCGTTTCTTTGTGGCTATTTTTGTGAATCCGCAATCAAGAAGAATTTTCTTACCATCAACATCGATGTAGGTTGAATTTCCCTTGCTGCCCGAACCGAGAACGACGATTTTAATCATGGTGTGTTTCCTTATTTCCCTGGCGGAAATTATTCCGCCAGGGGGGTTGCTGGATTTTATTGTTTGAAGATCGGCTTAAAATTCTTCATCATCTTTAGTAGTAGGGGCGTCGCTTTCAACAGGTTCTGCTGAATCCTTGATATCGATATCAACAAGCTGCGCTCTAATTGCGGCCATATTCTCGGCTTCATCATCATCGAGTATGGTAAGCCCTGAAAAACTTGGAAGGTAAAAAGTACCTGAATCATTTGTTACCTTGTCAAGATTCATGGTAAATTCCATTCCCCACATTGGCTTTCGCTTGGCCTGGGAAATCATAGAAACTGCAGATATGATTTTCCGAAGAGGTTTCAATGCTGTTGATTTGACCGAGAACCACATAGGCATGTAAGTGTCGATATCAACAACAAGAAGATTCCAAGTCTCTTGGCATTTAGGAGGGGTGTTCCCTGCAGCCCAATTTGCATACTCGCAAGCGTGTTTACTTCTTTCACCAGGCAACAAGGCGCAAGTGTCACACATAGGCGTAGCGCCATCGATATCGTTTGCAGGAACAATGAAGTCATGGGATCTACAAAGAGGATCGTTGTCACGTTTGTATTTCTCGGGAAAAAGAATACGGGACTTAGACAGCTTGACGAGTGCAACTCTCAAAGTATCCTGAAAATCACCTGTAACGTTGACACAAAATTTTCCTACCTGGTCCGCTTCAATTTCAGGTGTGGTGGGTTGGGTGATAGATAAACGTGGGATAATCAAATCAGATGCTTCCAGTTCACCAAGGCCATTATCAAAAGGCTCTTGGGTGGTCATTGCTGTGGTGGTTTCTTCAACTACTGCTACTTCATTCGTTTGCTTTGGCATTATACTTCTCCGGTAAATGTAATATTTGGGATATCCCCGTTAATGATCGCGTCAAGTAAGGCTTTTGCTTTTGCTTTTCCGTCTGCAAATTTCAACAAGCTATTGCCTGCTGCTTTGTAATCGTCGCTGTACCCGGCTGTTTTTTTGGAACTTTTCGCAGGTTTTTTTTCCTGCACTGGTTCCGGTTCCGGTGCCGGTTCCTCTTTTTCTTTCTTGAGGGCTTCAACTTCGGCGGCCAGCTTTGCCCGTTCCGCCTCGGTCTCCTCGTCCTTCTTGGCCTGTTCCTTGGCCGCTTCTTTCTTCTCCTTCGCCATGGCTTCACGCTCTTTGGCAAGCTTTGCCCGTTCTTCTTCCACTTCCGTCTCACGCTTAACCCTGGCGGCTTCGTCGGCTTCCTCCCGTTCCTTTTCAGCCTTTACCCGCTCGGCTTCTGCGTTTTCCTGTTGAAGTTTCATGTCCCGCAATTCAACAAGTTTTGCAGTTACTTCAATGCAAGCAAGGTCTGCTTTGTCTTCGAATTCTTGAGCCCACTCTAAAGAAAGGGTGTGGTCTTCTGCCACGCGGTCAATTGCTTCCTGAATGATAGAAGAGGTGGAAGAAATATTTGATTCAACCAGGGCCTTTATCCCGGCTATTTTTTCGGCTATCCCATCAACTCTTTTTTCTTCAGCAAGTGCCTTTTCGCGCTTCTCGACTTCGATCCTGGTGTCGTAATCTTTCTTTGCTTTTGCATGTGGTGCTTCTATCTCAAGAAGGCTAGTTGTTATTTTTTTGGCTTCACCATCAACCTTCTTCCCCCACGCCAGGGCGTCAGCTTTTAATTCTTTCCTACGTTTCTCAACTTTTCCCCGTAATGGTTTAATTGCTGAGATTGCTCCTTTAACAATTGCGTAGTTTTTCTTTTCGCTCAGGTCCTCTGGAACGTCTTTGAACTTTTCGGCAAGGACTGCTATTTCTGCCATGGTTACATTGTAGGATACAACTTGTGTTTGCTGCTGGTCCTGGTCTTTGCTATCTGTTTCTTCCATGATTGTTTCCTTTAGTTAGTACTGACGTAACCCTTTAGCCCTTGCCATGGAGTTCATTTTGCTGTGGAATATGGCTGTAAACTCAAGGTTGTTTTTTGCTTCCTCTCGCGCCACTCTTTCAGCTTCAGGAATCAGACTGTTTATTGCTTCGACATAGGCATTGTTTGCTAACCGATGTTGAAATTTTTCCATCTTCCTGATTGCCTTATTTTTTTCGCCAACTGTTCCGACTACCGCCCCCGTAAGAAGGCAACGTTCTCTTTTGGTTAAAACTGACATTTTTATTCCTTTAGAAAAGAGCCGGGATGGATACCCAGGCTCTTGATATTGATTAGGCTTTTGTGTGCTTGGCCTTGAATTCTTCGGCTGACAGACAAGACTTCCCTTCGGTTTCAGAGACAACGTAATAGCCGCCTGTCCTGGGTTGGTATTCGTCCATGAATTCAGAGGAAACGACAACTTCCTTGTTGTTATTGTGATCTGTGTCGAGCGCCACATAGAGGATCCCATGACGGTCAACACGTCTGTGGACTTCCAGGATTCTGAAAGCCGATACAATCTCGTAGCGTTTATATGTGGTAGGTTCGTACTGCTTTTTCTGTTCGTACTTCTCTTTCTGAAAGTCAAAGCATCGAGAATCTCCGCAATAATCCATTAGCCTGCAGTTTCCACAATCAGGTTTAACTTCATCCCCACAAGTTGTCATGTCAGGGGTTTTTGATTTATTTTCTTTCTGCCATTCTTTCATGGGATGAATAACAGTCTTTGCCACATGTTCGGCAAGTGTAGGGTTTTTCCCTGCAGACGCGACAAGAGCGCACCATAAATTGACGACCATTGGTGCAAATTTGTCCTGGGCTCTCAGTAAAAAAACTGGTTCATCTTTTCCGATTTTATTCTCTGGATCCTGAATCCGGTTGTAGTCTTGTCTTCCGTGCTTCATATCTGTTCCTATATATATGTTGATAGTTGATAGTTGGTCCTGCATTTTGGCCAGATACAGGAAACTGGTAGCGGTGTTTTAAATGGTAGGCTCGTCGGCTGGTTCGCCTTGTTCCTGATTCCCGGCGTGAAGCATTTCTGCTACTTGCTGCTGTTGGTGAAGAGCTTCACTGAACTTCTCACAAAGCGGTACGGTGTCGCAGAATGACATAATCGCTTTCATACTGACGACATTAAGCTGTACACAAGCTGTCAGAAGATCCAGGCTCAACTGGTTAAAGGCTGGTCCTGAAAAGGTTTGAGAACCGACTACTTTCATTTTTGACAGAATAGCAATCACCTTGGTACACTCACCCTGGATAGTACCAGCGCCTTCCGTGCTTGAATGGTAGAACTCAGGGTATCTTGTGTTCGCGTTGTTGAATTCATTCAAGATTACAGAGGACAGAGCCATAAATATCTGTTGGGTGTCCGGGGCGTCTGCTTCTGCTGCTTCATCAAGATTGTTTTTAATTTCAATTTCTTCACATGCTGCTGGTGTTTCGTCGTTATTACACATTGGTTGTTTTCCTTAAAAGTTATTGTTTAAAGGTTATTGTAGGTCCGACATATGGACATCAGAGAGTGCTTTCTCTAACTTTTGAAAGTAAAAAACAGTTTCAATTAAATCAGCCATTACCGTGGCTTCGGATTTCAACGAATCAGTCTTGTCACTTGCCAAGGCTTTAGCGAATTTTTTAATCATGGTTTTTTCTGCAGGGAGAATTGAACGTTCCAGCGCTTTTGCCAGTAGGTCGATTTCTGCGTCAATTTTCAACTTGCAATCGTCTTGTGATATTGCAAGTTCATCGAAAGCCACTCTCGCACCATTGAGGCAGCGGATGAAATGGCGTTTTTTACTTTCACTTTCCATTTTTGTTTTTCCTTGTTATGCTAAGATTGTCTTCTGCTTCACTTCTTACCCTCAAACGGCTGATATCCGTTTGGGGGTATTTCATTTGTTGTGTCCAAAATCCGCTATACAAATAGCGTCTGCTCTTCCTCCGTCTTTCTTCCTGGTTAATTGATCCGATACTTCCGGATGCTTTGTAATTGCCAATGTTCTGGCGGCGTCTTTATCTTTGCCAATCAGCCCGGCCCGTTTCTTCCATTTCTGTGGAGTACAGAGGATCATGGGACATTGGAGAGCGCCAAGCACTCCGCGTACCGCGCCGAAACTATCACCGAAACGAAACATTGAGCTTACGCCCTGGCCCGGCATTGCATGGACAGATTCAAGAACAACTAAAACCGGTTTGCCTGGTACCTTCATTTCCATGATGATTGATGCAAGCTCGGCGGTATTTACTTCATTGCTTTTTCCATGCAGCCGCGCCGATACTGGCATGTCCTTTACTGCTAAAACTTCATTGCCCCACATGGCTGCAATTGCCCCTGTTTGGCCTGGGTCTATCCCGATTACTAACATCGTTGTTTCCCCCGCTTTTTGTGTTGGATCGTTTTCCACTTTCATTCCTTTTGTTGCCTTTATTGTTATAGGATTGACTGCCCGGCAACGTATACAAACGAGCCGCACATAATCATCCACATGACGCAAGTTGCCGCGCCCTTACATAAGTCAATTAGTTTACTTCGCATTGATTAACCTCTTCGCCTCTTTAATTTTAACCTTATCTCCGGTAGCTACCGCCTTTCTCAGCATAAGCGCCTTGCCTTTTATGTCCAATGACCTAGCCGGGTTATTAGACAGGCTCACAGCGTCCTCTAATACATCAAGACGGTCCATGATTATCTGGAACTGTGTATCGGTCATTACTTTTTAACGACTAGAGTTCTGTAAGCTTTCTCCCTACTTGCAGCACTTCCGAAAATCCATATCTCCGGAGGGCTACCCGTTTTTTTCCCAAGTTTGTGGGCAAGTTTCTTGCTCGCATCTCTCTTTCCAGAAACCACCCCCCCTAAATACCCCTTCGAAATCCCGACTATTAGTGCTAAATCTTTTTGATTCACTGTTTTTCCTCTGGTTTTTGATTTTATTAAAAAAACTTTTTGGCTTTGGAATGAGGGTGAATGTAGACCCTGTAAGTCTATATGTCAACTACTATTTCTTTGCTTTATATACTAAAAGAATACTTATAGTGTCGCACCACCCAAGGGAACGTAGTGTTTTAGATGTGCCTAGCTAGATATTTTATTTTACTTTTGGTATACTTTTGGTGTATCTTTTATGTATCGGATTTACGCATTGAAGGTACATAAAAAGTATCAGACAGTTAGGCGTGCACAACATCTTTATTGGATAACTTTAAAAGGGGGCACAGAATGAGCACCAAGCACAGCACATATGATTATTTTATGGCAGCACTGAAGGATGTAATAAGTCGGGGAAAAATGAAGCAGAGTGAAATTGCAAATCTCGTTGGAATCGCCTCACAATCTGTAAACGCATACGTGAATGAGAGAAAGGTTCCTGGTTTAGCTAAACAAGAAGCAATCGCAAACGCCTGTGGCATGTCTTATTTGGAGTTCGCTGCCAAAGGAAAAGAGATGCTTGAAGGTGAGCCAGCTAAACTAGGAACGGATGAGCCCACACAAAAGTATTCCGTGGTAACAGGTGAACGTATTGAAGAATGTCGGAGAGCGCCAGCGACTTACGACGTCCTTAACGAAATCACTCAGTTGATAAGTGAAAAGACAGAAGCCCAACGGGAGTTGGGTGTATTCAACATACTTTTTCAGAGTTCTGCGTCTGCAGTTTATCTTGTTAGAAATGGCATCATCACTCACCAAAACCTTGCTTCTAAAAGATCTCACGGTAAGACGATAGGATTGACATTTAAAGAACATTGTACTCAATGCGAGAGCTGCGAACTGGACAGATCTACCTGTGCGATCCCAATGGCGATGGAATCATGCCAGCCTGTTCGAGTACACAGAAGAGTAGACGGTCACGATTGTCTTATTAGCGTCACCCCTGTCTATATTAATGGTGACTATTCTTTTCTTATTGAAAACGTGGACGTTGACCAATTCGTGGAGGAGGAAGAGACATGAGTGTAAGGCCGCATAGGACAAAACATAAGCGGTATTCAGGAGAAACATGGTGGACTGTTGACGTGGGACGAGATGAAGGTCGACAACTAATTTCTTTTGAAGGTACTTATGTTGAAGCCAAGGAGCTTGAGAACGAATATTCCGCTGACTCTTCAGAAGCAATAGGACCTTCTGCCCCCATCAAAGACTTTGTCATACCATTTTTGGAATGGTACGAGAATGAAGTAGCGGCAAGAACATTGAAAGACATGAACGACACGATAGACCTTTATATAATAGAGCACTTCGGCAAACTACGACCGTCACAGCTCACACATAAGGTTATTAATAACTTCAAAACTGCATTACTAGAAGATGGCTTAAAGCCAATTACGATAAACAAACACCTTAACTATCTTTCCTCTATGCTAAAGTGGGCAGCTAACAACGTGGAAGGGTGCCAGGGGCTAAAGGTTGATATCAAGAGGTTCCCAAAGAAAAAGACCACATCACCGCAAGTGGTACCTCTTAATAAGCGGCAAGTGGACGCCATCTACAAACACATACAGCCACATTTTAGGCTCTTGTTTATGCTAATGGCCGACCAGGGACTAAGGGTCCACGAAGCTGTTAAGGTCGAAGCAGCTGATGTAGATGAAGAGAACGAGCTAATTCATGTAATTGGAAAAGGTAACAGGCCCCGCCAAGTGCCATATTTATCAAATCGTTTTGCAGACGAGTTGCAGAGGGTGCTTGAAAAAACATTAGATGGATACCTTATTATAAATCCAAAAACCGAAAGACCGTATGTGACGATATTGAAAGAGTTGGAGAGGGCAAGGATTAAAGCAGGCATAAAAAGGGCAGTGAACCATCATTTACTTCGACATAGCTTTGCTACTCATTGCGCTGAGCGAGGGATGAATCCACATGCTTTGCAAAAAATTTTAGGCCACGCCAGCATCGAAACAACAAACAAGATTTACACGAATGTTTCCAAGGACTTTGTGGGCGATGAGGCCAGGAGATTGCGGGGGCTCAAATGAAGGATACACACGGTGTGTATTATGTATAGCGTAACCGTCCGAAATGAAAACCGATCTGAACGCGCTGAGAACTCTGACTCCGTCTATCAAGGTTCGAATCCTTGTTCCCCAGCCACTAGCAACTAGGAAAGCCGCTTTTTACTTAAATAGCGGAATACACAATAATACACACACCCTGTTCTTGGGGTGTGTGTATGCTTTTTCAAACTCGCCTCAACCAGCCTCTATTTTTCTTCAAGTTCGGATTCGCCTTATAAAAAACATACTGCTCACCGTTCAAACAATTCATCAGAATTTCTAAATTGATTGTCGGGGATCCTGGTTGTGTGACCATATATCTTTTAATTGTCACAATCGTTACAGGTCCTAATAATCCATCCACAAGCAAACGAGCCCAACCACAAGACGCCACGTTGTACGCGGTCTGCATTATCCTTACAGCTTGATTGACTCCTGCGTGGACCGATGTATCAAAAACCTCATACGCGACTTCCTGGGCTATTGCTGCGAGTTTGTTTCCCTGCATCCGGTTCCAAAAGTTTACAAGGTAGAATTCCTTTACCAGATCGTCAGCTTTTTCAACGTCACCCTGGTCAAGATATTTCCACCCTTCCCATTTAGGCCAGTAAACGCGAGATATCCCTGAATAGGTGTCACCACCTGGATCGAATTCCCGGTTTGTTCGCTCACCTTCACCTTCCATTAGCATTGTTCTTTTAAACGCTTCTAAGAAATGATCCATTATGGTAACTCTGCGCCTGACTCGTTATAGCTATCTGTATAGTCAGTTTTGACGTTGCCGCTTTTGTCGTAATTACTTTTGTTCATGTTGGCATTACCTGTAGCAGTATCACCCATGGCGTCAAACCCTGCCGTTGCAACAACTCCACCGACAACCCACTTGCCAAGATCCAAAATATTCCCGGTCCCAACTTGCAAAGATTTGTTCTTGGCCTGAACTTCAGCTATCTGAACATCAAAAACATTTGTTGATCTGCAGGGATCATTCCCGGTTACAGCAAGAAGGGCATCACCAAATTGTTTTGACATAACGATATAACCAATTGCGTCTTTAGGTACCCCGGTTAGATCGATCTTCCTGGCCTCGTAGCAGGCTTTTGTTGCCTTGGCCATGTCGTTGTTTGCGGTCAGGTCAAGTTGCGTTAGATCTGATTTTGCGCATCCTGACAGAAACAGTACTGCAAATAAAAATATAAAATATATGATTGTCTTCACTTTAATTCCTCTTCACCTTGCTCTACACCAGGGGATCCACCCAAAGGTACTGGTTGCTATTAGCATCCCGATTGAGTAAGCCCTGATAATTACAGTTTTCCATCTCCTGTCTGCCAGGGTTGCAATTGCCCAGACATCCAGGGTTAGGTCGATATCTGCCCGTATCTTCTCCATAACGGTTTTCCGTGTACCATAACGACCATCATGCGCCATGCATGACATAGACCATTCGACACCTAGAAAACCGTCAGGAGAGTAGCTGCACCAATCAGCCATTTATTCTTTTACAGGTGTGGTGCCAAGATTTTCAATGCTCTTCAGGATTGGGATAACCAACATGTCGTCAATCTTGGTTTCAGTGTGTTCGGCATATTCACGAAGCATCTTGCACAGATCCCTTGTGTGTTCAATATGCTTGCCTGGTTCCATGATTGTTTCAATTGCGATTTCAACCAGGTAATCATCAACTTCATTGACCGTTTTATCTGCGGTTTTCCGGAAGAAAGAAACCAGGTTGTCACGGAATGAAGTAAGTTTTTCCTCATTAATGATCTGTTCGAGAAGGTTCTCGATAACAAGGGGGCCGATGGTAGATAAAAGTGTTCTTGTGATTAGATTCATGTTGTCTTCCTTTTGATGAATTGAAAAAATTTAATAATCCACGTTCCCGGAATCATTATTGCGAAGGGACGCTTCTCGGGGGGGGCGTATGGACCTGTCTTAGATCCTGCAGAATATTCCTGCTTGGACAATTGACTCTTTGCATTGCGCATATGGCCTCCTGGGTTGCCATTCGGTCCTTCAAGAAGCCTATGTCCGTTTGCCCCTTGTCGAACCTTTGTTCTAAAGATGTTATGGCCCTGGTTAGATTGTCGAAGGACCGCTTAACGAAAAATAGGATCCCATACACCAAAAAACCTATTAACGACGCCAAGATACTTATTAGCCATATGGCTACAGCCGGGTCTCCTGCGATGAATTCATTCATCAATCTCCTGTTTTCTGGTTGAGGTTGAACAAAAAAAAAGGCCCGGTCAAAAGGGATTTATACCTTTCGACCGGGCCTTTAACTCACCCTGGCTAAACTCACAGGGGGAAAATTGCTACACGGTAGATCTTACTGCTTATTAATTTGCTGTTATGCTGCTCTATTCATCTCTAGTTTACTGGCTTTTTTGTTGCGCTTCAACATAGATCTGATTGAAGATGGTGTTATCCTGCTCAGATCTCTACGGTCGGCACCAATTACCCGTTCATTGTAGGAATATATTTCCTTCAGTATTTCAGGAGTAAGGCCCTTTCCATTTATGTCCAGGCGTTTAATCTTGGCATAAATAGCTGTCTTATCTGCTTGGTAACGGGCCTTGACTTGTCTTTCGTGCCATTGCATTTCCCTGATTCCTGACAATCTGGAAGGATTGAAGGATAGGAATCGTATAAAAGCATCTGCCGTACTTGCTTTCAAGGGCTCGTCACCGTAAAAGACTGATCCATAATTTCCGGTTGTTATTCCTTCATTATGCTCACGGATCGATTTAGAAAAAGAACCAAATGCGGTAGGCAGTAGAGCCTCAACCCCTTTAGCCATTTCGCCTTTAAGTATATGGTCAAAGCCTTTCTTTGTGTCTAAGACTACTCCACCAGCGGCACCAGCGAGTTCTTTCAAACTGGTGGGCATTGGGTTGTTCATCTGCAGTGAGCCTTTTATATTAATTCCCAAAGTACCGAAAATCCCATGCCTAGCAAAAGCAGCACCACCGAAAGTATCTTCTGCCCATTGGTAAAATTCCTCTTCCGGATCGTCCCCACCTATTCCTAAGGCACCAGCCAGGGCAAAGAGTGCAGGACCGGCAAGAGAAGCAGAAGAACCGGCAAGGAGTGCAGGAGAAAGGAGCATAAATGATGCTGCTTTGTATTCCTTCTTGGTAAAGCCAAGGTCGATCATATTCAGCATATAGTTATGGCTGAACTTCTGAAATGTGTATGTAAGCCTGAGTATATTATACTTACCCCTAGCCCATGCTGGAATCGTTTCTTTTCCATAAATACCATGAGCCCGGTCAGAGATTTCTTTTGCTTTCTCCCATACCATTGATTCGTCCATGGTACTATTCTTCTCACTCACAGCCTTATAAGCTGCAAAGAGGGTCGTTGCCCGGTTCACCTTTTCTGCAGCCCCGAACATGAACATGGAAGCAGTCATAACCTTATTCCATCCTTCGCCTAATTTTCCGCGAAGTTCGCTTGCCGCTTCCTGGTTAAACTGTGCCTCATCCCAACCTCTCGCGCTGATCTCCTGGAAAATCTCCCTATCCTCTGCGCTAATCTCTCCTTTTCCTGATCTGTATTTCCCGTAGACCGTTGCTGCAGAAATTACCCGGCCAATAGAATCCTTTAACGATTCGCCAGTATGACCGGCAATGGTGGCTGGTACACCCTGGACCATGTTTGTCATGTTGACAGCGGCGGAAGAAACTCTAAACCCAAGGTATTTTAAGACAGCCAGGCCCTTGAAGGTTCCCATGATTCTATCTGCCTGTTCGTCATTTCTAAGAACATCGATCATAAAGGAACGAACATCACGGAAGAGATTCTTTTGGGTTCGTTCGTCAATCCTTCGTTTTTCAACTATCTCCTGATATTCTTCGTAATCGGGCTTCGACACCTCTTCTTTATACTGAGCCCATGAATAGTCACGCCCGGAGAAAGCAAGCACCATGGCTCTTGCCGTGTCACGTTTGGCTGTACCGGCTGCCACGTTCTTACCATACTGAACCATGGCCTTTGACATGTCTTGCTCGTAACCTTCCCATATCTCGTCACCGGCCAATCTTTTAAGCCTGCTAGATAGATATCCGCGGCTCTTGAATATGTCGGCAACTTGCATGGTGAGGATTTGATTAATATGCTGGCCTGCTTTGACGTCGGCGCTATCGTTCTTATTTATTGT
>Ga0307988_1001640_pt1 | contig 12248 bp, 11 predicted proteins | sample EllFjometagen183_FD_203166 | JGI IMG/M metagenome (GOLD analysis project Ga0307988, IMG submission 203166) | Marine microbial communities from Ellis Fjord, Antarctic Ocean - #183 | ecosystem: Environmental > Aquatic > Marine > Unclassified | place: Southern Ocean | collected 2014-10-08 | reverse complement strand
AAATAACTCTCTTCGTCAATCATTACAACATTATCGTCGCTCATACCAAAACCTTCAAAAACCCGAGACGAAGCAAAACCATGACCGGGATTAACCAAACAATCGCCAATTAATTCTTTTTGCTCTTTGTAAAAATCAATTTCCAATTCGGCTAAAACATCTAAAAATTGAAGTACTTTTTCGGGCTCTAAAATCATAGACATCAGAAAATTACTGGTATCAACTACATTAGTTGCATTGTTAAAAGGCGACTGAATATCTCCCATGGACATTGGTAATTTCCCTTTGGTTTGTTCCAGAAAAAATTCAATCATTTCAAGGGAATGTTTACCAACTTCGGTTTCACCTACAGGTTTTATGTCAAAAGCCAGTGCATCATCGATTGTTTGAAAGGCTGGCTTTGTAGCCGGCGACTGACCGGGATTCCAAATATAATCGATGCCAAACGAACAAGCTACCATTCCAATTCCGTACCAGGGTTCCAGGAAATTTGGCACATCAGCTTTGTAATCCATACTTTTTTGAAGGGCTCCCAACTGCCATTCCAGAGACTGGTTCATATCCCGGCAACCATAAGAAAAAACTTCAGCAACACGCATTCGCCGGTAAACCAAAACTCCTGAATCTGCTTGAATAAATTTTAAGCAACGTTGAGTAAGTTTTTGCTCATATTCCTGATAAGTTTCAAACGGGAAATCAACAACTTTTACCGGGTCAACTTTTGTCGCCTGGGTATCGGATTTTGATGTGTCAAATTTTGCCATTGTTTTAATAATTTTATTAGTCAAACAGTAGAGAGAATTCATGAATTATCTTGACTGAATACTGCGACTGAAAACTGCCTACTTTCCTTCAAGTTTATACATTTCGCTGGCAGCCAGCAAAAACATTCCGCTTACGTATTCATGCGAATCCTCCTCTAAAATTACATACGGACTTGAGCCAACCAGTTGTCCCCATTGTACTTTTCCTTCTTCGGATACAACAGAAACCAATCCTGCCCATGAGTTTTGAACTACCGGAAGATAATCTTCTTTTGTAAGAATTCCGTTGTTTATTCCCCACGCTATTCCGTAAGTAAAAAATCCGGTACAGCTGCTTTCTTTAACTCCAAAGTCTTTCGGATCGTTCAAATTTGGATACCAAAATCCATCCGGTTGTTGACGGTTTTTTAGTTCTCCCGCCATTCGCAAATACACTGTTTTGTATCTTTCGTAATTGGCGTTATTTTTTGGTAAATATTTTAGGATTCTGGCTATTCCTGCAAAAGCCCAGCCATTTCCTCTCGCCCAAATTACTTTTTCATCCCGTTTGGTTTTCTGGTAAACGTACGATCTTCGTGCATCCTCAAATTTTACCGAATCTGGCCGTTGATGATTTTTATCTACCTCGCCCTGATAACCTTTCATGTATCTGATATCGCGATAAAACAATCCTTCCTCCCAATCGTATAAAGCACCATAAATATCCCAAAAACATGCTTCCATCCAATCGAGATATTTTTCGTCGCCGGTAATATTGTACAACATTGCCAAAGCCGGCGGCCCGGTAAATAAACCATCAACATAACGTCGTCCACCCTCAAAATACCAATACAACGGATTCGAAACAGGATTACGAATTTCAGGATTTTCCAAATGAGCAATTATTGGTTCAATTTTGAATATTTTCTTTTTTACCATGTAACTTTCGAGCCAGGTTTGTCCACATGTCAACAGGTTAACTCCACTCGCTTTTTGCTCAGGTTTTAATGTCGGGATTTGCCAATTGAGTTTTTCTCCCCAATCGTTGCATTGTTCCAGCAAATTTTTATTTCCTGTAGATTGATAACAAGCCATAACACCAGTGTAGTAGGTTCCACGAATCCAATTGTCATCCGTTTCTTTCCACGGGCTGGAATATTGATAATCATTAACTTTTTCAATTATTGATTGAATAAAATCTTTTGAATAAATATTATTTTGCGCTTTCAGAGTCAAACTTGAATCCAACAAAAAAATGATAATGAAATAGATTATTTTATTCATAATTATTTGGATAGAAAGTTAAACTTCGATTGGCACAATTTTTTTGATTGACAATTTCAGAATGATCCAATTTATCATGTAAACTGACGATGCCACGAGAAAAATAAGGAAATAACTTCCGGTAGTTTCCAGAAGAAGTCCAACAAAAGTAGCAGACAATGCACCACCAACAGCACCGGCAAACCCACTTAGTCCAACCATTGAACCAACAGCTTTTTTAGGATAAATATCAGAAACAATGGTAAAAATATTTGAAGCCCAACCCTGATGACCAGCCGCCGCAAAAGCAATTAAAATAACCGCCAACCATAAATTCTGAGTTTGCGATACAAACATTACGGGCAAAACAATTATTGCACACAATAAGATTGATGTTTTACGAGCAAAATCGATGCTTTTTCCTTTTTCTATAAACCAGGAAGAAATCCAGCCACCTCCTATTCCACCAACTACTGATACAGAATAAATAACAATCAATGGAAGAACCACTTCTTTAATGTTGGTTCCGTGTGTTTTACTCAGGAAATCGGGAATCCAGAACAAAAAGAACCACCAAACCCAATCTGAAAGGAAACGCGTTAAACTAATAGCAAAAGTTTGTTTGTATTTAAAAAGGTCTGTCCACTTAATAGATTTTTCTTCAATTAATTTCTCATCATCTTGGTTAATATATTCCAATTCTTGAGTTGAAAGTTTCATGTGTTCCCCTGGAGGTTGGTAATTATTCATCCAAAAAACAACCCAGATAAAACCCAAAGCGCCGGTAATGATAAACGCCCATTGCCATCCCATTGCCAGTGTAATTCCAGAAACGATTATCGGGGCTAAAATCGCTCCAATGGTTGACCCTGAATTAAATAATCCAGCGGCAAGAGCACGTTCTTTTTTTGGAAACCACTCAGCAACACTTTTAACTGCCGCCGGAAAATTAGCCGATTGTCCTAAGCCGAGGGCAAAACGAACAATAACAAAACTGGCTACTCCACGAGCAGCGGCGTGAGCCATCCCTGCGATACTCCACATTATTATCGCCCACAAATAACCAATTCGGGTACCATATTTATCAAGAAAACGTCCGGTAGTTACCAAACCAATAGCATAGGCTATTTGAAAAGCTGTTACAATGTATCCATAATCAGCCTCACTCCAACCAAGATCTTCGGCAATAAAAGGTTTTAAAATTCCTATTACCTGCCTGTCTATGTAATTAATTGTTGTAGCCAAAAATAGCAGAGTGAGAATTCGCCATCTGTAGTTTCCGGTTTTTGTTGTTCGTTTTTGGTTCATTTTATAAATTTACATTATTCCAAACTTTTTAAAGACATCAACAGTACTCATTCCTTGTTGCAAAGCTTTTAAAACTAATTTTTCGTCCATGGCTTTTTCAAAAGCTTTAGTAAATGCTTCTTCTTCCAATTCTTTGGGAACAACAATTACTCCATCGCGATCGCCAAAAATTATATCTCCCGGATTTATTGTGATTCCTGCCCACTTTATCGGAATCCGATAATCAATAACTTCTCCACGCGATCCTTGATCCTGCGCGTAAGTTCCGGTTGAAAAAGTGGGAAAATTAAGTCGAAGTATTTCATTTGTATCTCGAGAAAAGCCATTTACTACAGCTCCTGCCGCTTTTAATTTAATTGCACGAGTTGACATTAACCCGCCCCACAACGCATAATTTGCAGAAGCACCCGTGCAAATGTAAACTTCGTTTTCCTGCAATTGGTCCAGTGCTTCGAACATTAAACCAAAAGGTTTTTTAACTACTGATGATTTCGGGTTTTCAAGCTCCTCTTCAAAAACATCGGCTTCCAGAACCGGCATTGCACGCCCAATCACAACTATTTTAGAATCGAGTGGTTTTAAATCTGCCGGCAAAAACTGATGTAAAAGACCCATATTATCCATCACATCGCCAACCAAAGCAGTAAATAACTTTTGTATTACGAGATGAAAAAGTTCAGTATCGGTTTTCCAAAATTTTGACACAGCAAAGGTTTTAGTTAATATTTACAAAATTGTTAATTAATTATTGCCCGATTTTTATAATTTTAGCCAATTCTGGTAAAATATTAGCAATATCAATCTATTTGTTGCATGAAACCAATATTAGTCAGGGAACAGAAAATTTTAAATACTTCAATAAATTTCGATGGAAGTGAATATGATTATTTTTATAATCCACTTCATTACCACCCTGAATTTGAATTGACATTAATTGTAAAAAGTTTTGGACAGCGGCGAATTGGAGATTATATTGAAAATTTCAAGGAGGGCGATCTGGTTTTGGTTGGAAACAACTTACCTCATGTTTGGAAAAATGATGCGGTTTTTTTTGATGAAAAAGCAAATTTGAAAGCACAAGCCATTTGTGTAAAATTCCTTCCGGACTTTGCAGGAAGTGAATTTCTTACCAGACCGGAAATGGCTCAAATAAAAAAGTTACTAGAAAGAAAAGCACCACTTGGAATAAAACTTTTAGGAAAGCTTCGGCTAAAAGTTGAGGAAATAATGCTGAAACTTCCGAAAATGGATGAAACCGATCGGTTTATCCAATTGCTTCAGATTCTTAATCTTCTTTCAAAATCGACAGAATTTAAGTTACTGGCCAGCATCAGTTATCAAAACGAAAACCATAAAAATACACATCGGATAAACATTGTTCTGGATTATATTATGGAACATTTTGATGAAGAACTGAACCTCGAAAAAGTGGCTTCGTTGGTAAGCATGAATAAAAATGCATTTTGTCGATTTTTCAAAAAGGGCACACGGAAAAGTCTGTTTACCGTTATTAATGAAGTTAGAATTGGCAAAGCTTGTCAGCTTTTAACCGAAACAGAATTAAATATACTACAGATTTGTTACAGCTGTGGCTATAATAATATCTCGAATTTTAATAAGGCGTTCAAAAATAAAACTGAAATTTCTCCAACTAAATACCGTAAAAAAATGAAGAAGTTTGAATTGTCTCCAAATGTCGTGACAAAAAGTTTCCAATTCTAGTTGAAATCTATTTCTAATATAAAAAACTACGCTATTTGTAAATCAACCTTATTTCCTTCCTTGTACTCCGCAATAATTTCTTTTACCTGGCTCGGTGCTACCCGCCCGAATACTTTTCCGCCAACCGTAACAACAGGTGCTAATCCACAAGCTCCAACACAGCGCAAACAATTTATCGAGAATTTTCCATCACCAGTTGACTCTCCTACTTCTACTTTTAACTGACGTTTAAATTCTGCTAAAACCTGCTCGGCTCCCCGCACGTAGCAAGCAGTTCCCATACAAATCGATATGGGAAATTCGCCCTGTGGAATCATTGTAAAAAAACTGTAAAATGTAACCACTCCATAAACCTTGGCAACCCCCGTTTTTAAACCTTTAGCAATTACTTCCTGAACTTCTGCCGGAAGATATCCCAGTTTCCCCTGAACTTTGTGCAATACATTTATTAATTCGCTCTCCTTGTTTTCAAATTCAGCACAAATGTCTTTTATGAGTTGAATTGTATTTTCAGATAATTTTATTTCTGGCATCTTTTAGACTTTTAGATATTAGATAATTAGATGTTAGACAAAACAGAATCTTTATTCTGTTCTGTCAAAATATTCAGTGTGTAATAAATGATGCGCTTTTTCGCTCATTGGTTTTCCCAGGAACTCTTCATACAGTTTAAGAATATGTGGGTTTTCGTGCGATTTACGCAATGTTTTATTTTTATCTTCCTTATAAATTGCCATTTGTCGTTTTTTCAATATCTCTGCATTGCCGTGGTGATACGGTTGCCCGCCGCCACCGATACAACCACCGGGGCAACTCATAATTTCAATAGCATGAAACTCACTTTTCCCGGCTTGAATATCTTCCAATAATTTACGGGCATTTCCTAAACCATGTGCAATTCCGATTTTTATGGGCAGACCGTCGAAATCGATTGTTGCCTCTCGAATTCCTTCCATCCCACGTAGTTCATCAAAATCTAATCTTGGCAATTCCTTCTTAGTATGAAGTTCGTACGCTGTACGAACTGCAGCTTCGATAACACCGCCGGTAGTTCCGAAAATAACGCCGGCTCCTGTCGATTCACCCATAGGATTATCGAATTCCTCGTTGGGCAGCGAATTAAAATCAATGTTCGACAGTTTTATTAAAGCTGCCAATTCGCGTGTTGTGATTACATGATCAACATCTGGATTACCATTTACTTTAAACTCATCGCGATCGCACTCATATTTTTTTGCCACACATGGCATAATTGAAACTACAACCAAATTTTCTCGTTTGATTTCCAATTTATCAGCAAAATAGGTTTTGGCAATTGAACCAAACATTTGTTGCGGCGAGCGCGCTGTTGATGGAATATCTTTCATTTCTGGGAAATGATGCTCGAAGAACTTCACCCAGGCCGGACAGCACGATGTTAATATCGGAAGTTTTACATCTTTGTCGCCTGCAAGATGTTTCCCCAATCGGTTCAGCAATTCAGTACCTTCTTCCATAATAGTAAGGTCGGCAGCAAAATCGGTATCAAAAACATGATCGAATCTTAAACGGCGCAAAGCCGTAACCAATTTCCCAGTTACCAATGTCCCTGGTTCCATACCAAATTCCTCGCCCAATGCAGCGCGTACTGCAGGAGCTGTTTGAACAATTACTGTTTTTGTGGGATCAGATAGTGCACGAATTACTTTTCCGGTATCATCCACTTCGGTTAAAGCACCTGTTGGACAAACAGCAACACATTGCCCGCAATAAGTACATTCCGAATGGTCGAGGTTCATTTCGAATGCAGGAGAAACCACCGAGCTAAAACCCCGGTTAATAGCTGAAAGAACACCCACAGTTTGAACTTCATTGCACATCATTTCGCACCGTCGGCACATAATACATTTATCAATTTCGCGAATAATTGCCGGTGAAGTGTCTTCACGATAAGTTGACATTTCACCCGGATAATGAATTTTACGAATTCCAAGTTGTTGTGCCATGTCCTGCAATTCGCAATCGCCCGATTTTGCACAAATCAAACACTCCGCCGGATGATCAGAAAGAATCAATTCCATTACAGTTCTTCGTGCATTTATGGCTCTTAAAGAATGTGTATTAACTTCCATTCCCTCGTGAACATCGGTACAACATGCAGGTGCCAAATTTCGCCTTCCTTCCACTTCAACCACACAAATACGACAACCGCCAGGTTTATTTTCAATATTTAAATCGTCGAGTTTCATGTGGCAAAGTGTTGGCACATGTACACCAATTCCTGATGCAGCTTCTAAAATTGTAGTTCCTTTTTTTACTACAACAGGTTTATTATCAATTATAAGACTAACAGTATTCATTATTTTTTGATTTCTGGGTTAAGTAAGGGTGATTGCATTAAACTTACATTTTTCAAAACACACGCCACATTTAATACACAATGACTGATCGATGTAATGTGGGGCTCGTCTTTCGCCGGTAATTGCACCTACCGGACAATTGCGAAAACAAAGTGTGCAGCCTGTACACAAATCTTCTACAATATCATATCGTAGTAGTGATTTACATTGTCCGGCCGGACATTTTCCATCTTCAACATGCGCTAAGTATTCATTTTCGAAATTTGCAATGGTTGAAAGAACTGGATTTGGAGACGATTGTCCGAGACCACAAAGTGAAGTATCTTTTATAACATTACTCAACACTTTTAAACGGTCGATATCTTCAACAGTTCCTTTGCCTTCTGTAATTTTCTCTAAAATCTCGTGTAATCTTTTATTTCCAACCCGGCAGGGTGTGCACTTTCCACACGATTCTTCCAATGTAAATTCAAGATAAAATTTAGCAATTGAAACCATACAATCGTCTTCGTCCATTACAATCATTCCTCCCGAGCCCATCATCGAACCTGCTTCAACTAAATTATCATAATCGATTGGCGTGTCAAGAAAATTTTGAGTTAAACACCCACCAGACGGACCACCGGTTTGAACCGACTTAAACTCCTTACCATTTACAATTCCACCACCAATTTCATAAACAACTTCGCGCAAAGTAGTTCCCATTGGAACTTCAACTAAACCCACATTATTTATTTTTCCTGCCAAGGCAAAAACTTTTGTTCCTTTTGATTTTTCGGTACCAATTTTGTTGAACCAGCTGGCTCCCTTATTTATTATAACCGGAATGCTGGCAAATGTTTCCACATTATTCACATTTGTAGGTTTCCCCATATATCCCGATACCGAAGGAAACGGCGGTTTAAAAGTTGGTTCACCGCGTAAACCTTCCATAGAATGAATAAGTGCTGTTTCTTCGCCACAAACAAATGCTCCGGCTCCGTAACGTAATTCAATATCGAAATTGAAAGATTTTCCTAATATTTCATTTCCCAACAAACCAATTTCGCGGGCTTGTTTTATAGCAATTTTTAAACGTTCAATTGCCAGCGGATATTCAGCGCGAATATAAATTAAACCTTTATCGGCCCCAATACAATAACCACAAATTGCCATCGCCTCCAATACTGAATGTGGATCGCCTTCCAAAATCGAACGATCCATAAATGCTCCGGGATCGCCTTCATCGGCATTACACACCACGTATTTTTGCTCAGCTTTAACATTATTCGTGATTTCCCATTTTAATCCTGTTGGAAATCCGCCGCCTCCACGTCCGCGCAATCCTGATTTTTTAATTTCAGCGATGGTTTCTTCGGGAGAAAATTCTGTCAGGCATTTTCCCAGCGCAAAATATCCATCCTGAGCAATATATTCCTCTATTTTCTCAGGATCAATTAATCCGCAATTTCGCAACGCAATTCGTAACTGTTTTTTAGTATCGGTCATAACTAATTAGTGTGTGTTTTTAATCGTAAATGGTTTGAAAAGAGATTGGAATTTCGCCTTCTATTTGCTCACCCTGAATAATGTACTTTTCAATAATTTGCTTTGCTCTTTTTTTATCGACGTATCCAAAAACTACAGGTTTACTATCCGGAAGCCGAACTTCAACCATTGGTTCGGCATAACAATATCCCAGACAACCTGTTTGATGAACTTCTACATCAATTGCCTGATTTTCACATTCTTCAATAAATAATTTCATTATATCTTTAGCTCCCGAAGCTATTCCACAAGTTGCCATTCCCACTTTAATCTGAACTAGTTGTTCCTGAATATTCTTGTTTCCTCCTCTTCCATTTCCTGACTTAAGCTCCTCTCTAATTCGATTTAAATCTGCCAGCGATTTTATTTTTAACATAGTTATTAGATTTTTTTAGAATTATTTTAGTTTTACCAATAAATTGTAGCGTCTCAATCTCTCTGTGACTTGAGTCACAAAGATAGTTGTACTTTGAATCAATTAAATGATTTCTACCCAAAAAGTTGATATGTTTAAAAAGATTTAAAATAGGTTGAAATATAATTTTTAATTCACTAATTTTCACTATCAAATTTTGATTGCTAAAACCTGTGAAATGATATACGACAAGAAATCTTTCTCCCCCGGCGAAACTGATAATTTAGGAATTCATGAAGAAATAATAGATGCCCTACCTATACCTATTTTTTACCGCGACACAAACGGCATTTATCAAATGTGCAACAAGGCACATGAAAAATTTACAGGCAAACCAAAGAAAGATATAATTGGAAAATCGATTCATGAAATTCATTCAAAAGAGTCTGCTGATATTTATGCCAGTCAAGACAAAGAATTACTTAAGAACCCAGGAGAGCAGATTTACGAAACTCAACTAAAACACAAAAATGGAACCATTTACAACGCCATTCTAAATAAGGCTGTAATTCGCGACAACGAAGATAATGTAATTGGAATTGTGGGTTCAATAAATGATATAACTGAGCTAAAAAAGACTGAAAAGCGTTTGGAAAAAGCACAGGAAACAATGGAGGTTTCTTCGCACATGCTACATAAAATTTCTGCAGGAATTATTATGTTCGATAATAACTTCAAAACAATAGATTCCAACGAAAGTTTTGCAAAATTAATGGGTCACGAGATTGAAGAACTCTATGAAACCATACCCGGTTTAATAGGAGCTGATGTAAAAGTTTTGGTTCCTGATGTGATATATAAAATGCTTTCCAGCATCATGTCATCAGGTGAAGATTTATTGGAACGCGACCTCGAGTTTCAAAATAAATTGCTGCATGTTGCCGTAATAACTTTATATAAAAACAGGGTTGTGGGTGCTGTAATTAGAGATATGTCGGCGCCAATGCTGGTTCGCGATGAGATTATAAATAGAGCACAACGAATTAATAAGCAAAACATTGAAACGGTACAAAAGATTGCTTATTTAATGGGTGAAAACGCAGCTGAGTCGGAAGAATTACTTAACTCCATAATTAAAACTTACAAATATGGCGCCGACGAATAGTTCTGATTATCATGTAGAAATTGATGTTCAGCAAAAACGACCGCAAGGAGAAATTGCATGTGGGGATGTTCTTCAATCGAACATTTACAAAGAAGAAGAACGCTCTATTTTAGTTTTAAGCGATGGAATTGGCCATGGAATTAAAGCAAGCGTTTTAGCAACATTAACTGCAACAATGGCTTTAAAATATACAAAGCTACACACCAAACCCGAAATTGCAGCGAGGATAATCATGAATGCTCTTCCAAAAAGCAGCGATGGAAAGGAGAGTTATGCAACGTTTACCATTATTATTTTGGATGCCGATGGCCAGGTTAGAATCATAAATTACGACAATCCGCCGATTCTCATCATGAGAAATGGGAAATCGATTCAACCCGAAACATATAAATTGAAAATTGATGGTGAAGAGAATTTAGGGAAAGTGCTTCAGTGCCGAAAGTTTGTTGCCGGAAAAGAAGACCGCATTATTTTTATGTCGGATGGTGTCACACAATCAGGTTTAGGAAATAACAGATTCCCAATGGGATGGGGAATAGAAAAGATAGAAAATTTTGCCTTGAACCAGATAAACCGAATGCCGAATATTTCTGCTACAAAACTATCACGCAAAATCATTAATCAAGCTTTACAGAACGATAATTTTTCGGCGAAAGACGACATTACATGTGGTGTAATTTATTTTAGAGAACCCCGCAATTTTATGCTTATTACCGGCCCGCCTTTTTACAAAATTAAAGACTTCGATTTTGTGGGTCGGATACGGGATTTTGAAGGAAAGAAGATAATTTGTGGAGGGACAACTGCGGAGATTATTGCGCGCGAACTAAATCTTGATGTTGAAATTCAACATAGAATGAAGGAAGCTGATGCATTGCCGCCAAGCGCCCAAATGGACGGATTTGAAATGGTGACGGAAGGGATTTTAACCATGGGAAAAGTGGAGGAAATACTTGAAAATTATAATAGCGATACGCATTTGGATGATAGTCCGCCCGAAGAAGTAGTAAAACTTTTGTTACAACACGACAGCATTGACATTATTGTTGGAACCCGCATTAACTGGGCTCATCAGGATCCGGAGCAACCACTCGAACTTGAACTGCGTAAATTTGTAGTAAAACGAATTGTAAAAATTCTGGTGCACAAATTTTTCAAAAAAGTAAATGTTGAGTACGTATAGAAAATCGCTGACGGTTAGTTCAGATCGTTGTGAATTGTTATTCATGTTTTTAGTATTCTATCGTAATTGAAATTCAACGCTTTATCCGTTAACAACATTTATTTATTTTTCAAACTAATTATTATTCATATTCACGAACTTTGTTGAAATTAATCAACAAAATGAAACTTCTGCCAACTTTGTTCTTGTTATTTATTTTCTGTTCTTCCTTTTCTCAACAGGAAGAAAAATTTCAGATTGAAGGACAAATTGTTGGAATTAATGGAAATCCTGTTTCCGATGCTTATATAATTAATTATCGTGATTTAGATAAGAATATTACAACGGTAAATGGTGTCTTCTCAATTTGGGTGCTTCCGCACGATTCGGTTGTTATTTCACACGTTTCATATTGCAGAAAAACTATAAGCGTTCATTCTTTATTAATAAATCCCACCGTTCATTTAGTATTAACTTGAGTTCGATTTAAAATATCCACACAGCTTCTTTTATTTTTTATAAGAAACCGAATCAGATTTTTGAAGAACTATCGGGATAATTCAAGAAAATTTGAGTTGGTTTATTGAAAAATGGTGAAGTCCGTAGGAAAAGCCAGAATTGCACAATCTTTAAACCCAAAATCCTTTAAAATAACCCGTTATTC
>Ga0307988_1001639_pt1 | contig 12252 bp, 10 predicted proteins | sample EllFjometagen183_FD_203166 | JGI IMG/M metagenome (GOLD analysis project Ga0307988, IMG submission 203166) | Marine microbial communities from Ellis Fjord, Antarctic Ocean - #183 | ecosystem: Environmental > Aquatic > Marine > Unclassified | place: Southern Ocean | collected 2014-10-08 | reverse complement strand
CCTTTTTCTTTAACAATGGATTGAGCATCTTTGCCAGTTTTGAACATTTCAGCAAATACCTCTTTAGCAATCTTGCCGCTGATAGTATTATTTTCAATCAAAGCAATCATTGCCGCGAATTGTTCAGGAGAGATTTTGCATTCAGAAATATCTGTTCCGGCATCTGAAAGCTCACGAAGCAATTCAGAAATGACCCAGTTAGCTAATGTTTTAGGAGTCTTGACCAGCTTCGCACCTTTTTCGAAATAGAGTGCTACCGCTTTACTTTGGCAAATGACTTCCGCGTCATAATCAGTTATATCAAATTCAGAAATAAAACGCTTGAGTATCGCTTCCGGTAATTCCGGCAGGTTAGCGCGAACAGCTTCGATTTCTTCATCGGTGAAAGTTACCGGCATTAAATCTGGATCCGGGAAATAACGATAATCATGTTCAGCTTCTTTTATCCGCATCAAATAAGTTTCGCCACGATCATCATTCCAGCCACGAGTTTCCTGCTGTAAAGTTTCTCCGGCATTTAAAAGCTGCGGCTGGCGCCATATCTCATATTCCAGCGAACGATGCGCCGCACGGAAACTATTAAGATTTTTAATCTCGATCTTAGTACCGAATTTCTCAGTTCCCACCTTGCGCATAGATACATTCACATCGCAGCGCATCTGACCTTTTTCCATATCGCAATTACTGATTCCAGCGTATTGCATAATTTGTTTTATTTTATTCAAATAAGCATAAGCCTGATCGGGAGTACGAATATCCGGTTCACTGACTATTTCCATAAGCGGCACTCCGGCACGATTGTAATCAACTCCGCTATAACCTGCAAAATGAGTTAACTTACCAACATCTTCTTCCAGATGAATTCGGGTAATACCAATCGTAATATCGCCAATATCCGCACCGGAAAAACCTTTTCCATTAATATCAATATATCCATGTTCACAAAAGGGTAAATCATATTGAGATATTTGGTAGTTCTTAGGCATGTCAGGGTAAAAATAACTTTTGCGGTCAAATTTACTAAAATTAGCAATTTTACATCCAGTCAACAGACCAGCAACTATAGTTTCATCAATTGCTTTTTTATTAGGCACTGGCAGAACGCCGGGATAGCCCATGCAAACCGGGCAGACGCGAGTATTGGGGTCGCCGCCTGATTTATTCACGCACGAACAAAACATTTTGCTGTTAGTTTTTATTTCCACATGGATTTCAAGTCCAATTACCGCTTCGTATTCAGTCATTATATTTCCTTAACAGTTTCAATTTTCAAGGCTTAAATTTCAAGCTTTTTCTTTCGCAAAACGCAATGCGCAAGCAATCTCGTTAATTTAACAGTAATCGGAATAAAATCCAGTAAATCGTAGTTTATTCTTGGTCTTTTTGGTAAGATTCTTTATCAATGATGTTTTTATCATGATTTTCTAAAAAATCGGATGAGGAAACATCCAGCCCGACACTTAAGAAATCAATGTATTCTGCTGGTTCATCTTCGGGTTCATTTTCATTTTCCATCTCTATTTCAGACTCAAGAAAATCGTTAATCAAAGCAAAAGGCTTTTCTTCCGGCATAGCTTCAGACATCTTTGGAGGATCATTTTCGTATTCGATATTTTCAATGTCAATATCACTTTTTTTTTCTGGGTCATCAACTACTTCTATAATTTTGAAGAATTTATCACATTCTAGACAAAACATATGCGAATTTTTCTGAGATTCTCCAACCTCATAAGACATACCACATTCTGCACAATTAGTTTTCACTGATTTAATACTCCTCAATATAAAATTTTCAGTTAATATTAACTTAATAGCAAAGCGCCAAAGTTTCAAGTCTGAACGTTGTATTTATAAGATTTTGGACTATATTATGTACTTTTGATTTATCCCATTCTTTTGGGTTTGAATATTAACGATTTAGCAAAATAAAAGTTTAAATTATGTTTGATACACTAAGCGATAAACTTCAGAATACTTTTCGCAAACTTCGTGGGGTAGCCCATCTAAGCGAATCCAATATTCAGGAAGCAATGCGGGAAATAAGATTGGCTCTGCTGGAAGCGGATGTCAATATTGAAATAGTAAAAGATTTTGTCAAGACCGTCAGTGAAGACTGTATTGGGCATGAAGTAGTCAAAAGCGTTACTCCTGCTCAGCAACTTACAAAGATAGTAAATGACCGCCTAGTCGAATTGATGGGAGAAGCCGAAGTCCCATTAAGTCTGACAACTTCACCAAGCGTAATCATGATGGTCGGTCTGCACGGTAGTGGTAAAACAACAAGTGCAGCCAAGCTTGCTCTTAGACTGAAAAAAGAAAAAAAGAAAGTTTTACTGGTTGCCGGTGACGTATATCGTCCTGCCGCGATTGACCAGTTGGAAATACTCGGACGCGAAATAGATGTACCGGTTTATTCCGAACGCGGCAATTCAAATGTCGCGCAAATCGCTGCTAATGCGGTTGATGAAGCTAAATTTCAACATGCGGATGTTGTCCTGATTGACACAGCTGGACGCTTACAGATAGACGAAAACATGGTTCAGGAACTGGTGATGGTTTCCCAAACCTCACGTGCCGAAGAAATTTTACTTGTCGCTGATGCCGCGCTTGGGCAGGAAGCGGTTTCCGTAGCGGATCATTTCCATAAAGCTTTGGGTATTACAGGTATAATTCTGACTAAATTTGACGGCGACGCCCGCGGCGGAGCTGCCTTGTCAATACGCCGAGTTACCGGCTGTCCGATCAAGTTTGTCGGGGTTGGTGAAAAAATTGACGACATGCAGGTATTTCATCCTGACCGAATTGCTTCGAGAATCCTCGACATGGGAGATATAGTCTCACTTGTTGAGAAAGCATCTGAAGAACTGGACATTAAAGAAGCAGAAAAACTCAAAGAAAAATTTAAGAAAAATCAATTTGACTTCAATGATTTCCTGGGGCAACTCAAGCAAATATCTAAACTTGGCGGTGCTGAATCAATTATGAAGATGCTCCCCGGTGGACGCGATTTTAGTAAAGCGATTGGAGATCTTGACCCAAAACATTTTTCCCGCATTGAAGCAATCATTCTGTCTATGACTCTTGAAGAACGCAGCAGACCGGATATAGTTGATTTCGCCAGACGTAAACGTCTAGCGAAAGGCAGCGGCAATACCTTGGAACAGGTTTCCGGCATGGTTAAACAGTTCAATCAAATGCGCAAGATGATGAAAAAGACAGGAATGTTTAAAAAATTATTCAATGGTTTTACAGGTAATGACATGTCAGCAATGGGTGGAATGGACTCAATGGCAGGCATGGCGGATATGGGCGGTGGAATGGGCGGACTTATGGATGCTGAAGCTGTCATTTCTAAAAAGGAAGCAGACAGAAAGAAACGCCTCAAAAAACTTAAGAAAAAACAACAAAAGAAAAATAGAAAAAAGAAATAACATTTAAAACAAAGGTTCAATATGTTTACTTTAATTATCTCTCTAGCTGTAGCCGCTATTGTTGGCGGACTAAGTTCTCTTAAATGGGAAAACTCATCATGGACAATTATCAATACTGCCGCGACTTTTGCTGTATGCTGGATTGGAATCGGTCTCTTTGTGCGTAGTCGAATAAATAAAGTAAACGCTACGATTCAAAACAAAATGGAAGAAGCTCAAAAGAAGATCAATCGCAAACTGCAAATTTTTCAGAATCGCCCGGGCTCAAATGTTAAATCTGTCCAAAAAACTTTAGAGAAAGATCAAAATGAGGCCATTCTCGATGCTCTCAAAACAACTCAGCGGATAGACCGTTACTTCAAGTGGAATTTTCTACTTAAAAAGCAGATCACTACTATGCGTATGATGTTTTATTACCAAATGAAAGACTTCAAAAAAGTAGATGAATTACTTCCTGGTTGCATGTTCTTCGACCCGCGTGCTACTGCTTTCAAAATCGCCCGCATGTACAAACGCAAAAGTGATGGTATTGATAAATTTTTTGCTAAAAAATCTAAACGCCTCAAAGGCGACAATGGAGCATTACTTTACGGACTTTATTCATGGATATTAGTCAAAAACGGCGAGCCGGAAAAAGCTCTCGAACTTTTAACTATTGCCCGCAAAAAGATCAATCATCCAACCATAATTGACAACCGTGAAAAATTAGCCAACGGCAAAATAAAACAGTTTTCAAATTCCGGCTTAGGTGAATTATGGTATTCCCTGAACCTCGAAGAGCCAAAAGTAAAACAAAAGAAAATGCGCCGAAAATTTTAAGTATTAGAAATTTACTTTTATCAGGAGAAGCCATGTCTTTATTATTTGAAAAAAAAAGCCTCGCTGGAATTCAACTGCAAAATCGTTCAGTACGTTCTGCAACTTATGAAGGCATAGCTGCCACGGACGGCTTGATGACGCCGGAACTCATTGACGAAATGGTAAAACTTTCTGAAGGAGAAGTCGGTTTAATTATTAGCGGACATGCTTACGTTTCAATTGAAGGACAAGCTGGTCCATTGCAAATGGCGGTAGACCGCGACGAATGCCTTCCCGGATTAACAGAAATGGCAAAAGCTGTCCATGATGCCAAGAGCAAAATAATAGTACAACTCGCTCATGCTGGAGCACAAGCATTTAACGCGGAAAAAGCTATCGGCCCCTCCCTTATAAAAGGCGCAGTAAGCGCTTCGTTTTGTCACGAGATGTCTGTCTCTGAGATCGCAAACATGATTAATTCATTTGCTGATGCAGCCCTACGAACTAAAGAAGCCGGCTTTGATGGAGTTCAGATTCACGCCGCTCATGGATATTGTTTATCGCAATTCCTTTCTCCTTTTTCCAATAAGCGAACTGACGAATACGGTGGCGATATTATTGGGCGAAGCAAAATTGTTCTCGAAGTACTAGAGCAGATAAAAGAAAAATGCGGAGCCGATTATCCGGTAATGATAAAAATTAATTCTGAAGACTTCATTGATGGCGGATTTTCTCAGGAAGATTGTTTGACAGTTTGCGCCATGCTCGAAAAAAATGGAATTGCCGCAATCGAATTAAGCGGTGGAGCACTTGCGGGAAGTCGTAAAGGTTTTGAGCCCATCCGCCGTGGTGACCTAAAAATTGATGATGAAACTTATTATCTTGAAACTGCAAAAAAAATTAAAGAAAAGATAAATGTTCCACTGATTTTGGTAGGCGGAATTCGCTTTTATGAAAATGCCGAAACATTACTGGATGAAAAAGTATGTGATTATATTTCTTTCTGCCGTCCATTGATCCGTGAACCAAAGCTCATTAAACGCTGGCATTCTGGAGACAAATCTCGAGCGACATGTATTTCCTGTAATTTATGTCTGCTATCAGTGATGAAAGGAATAGCTCTGCATTGTGTAGTGGAAAAAAAATTGCAGGACAAACAAAACAATAGTTAATTCTATTTTTCGTCTAGAATTTTTCTTACAGATTTAGCCATTAAAGATATGCGATGCGGCTTAGGCAGAAATCCCTTAGCTCCTTGCTCTAGCAAATCATTGACTTCATCTTCCGAAACATAACCGCTTGAAAGTAGAATCTTAGCTTCCGGGTCTATCTCTCTAATTTTGTAGAAAGTCTGGTGTCCGCCAAGTTTGGGCATTACCATATCAAGCAGAACCATGTCTACTTCATTAGGATTTTCTTTGTATATCTCAATTGCGTCAAGTCCATTTTCGGCTAATAATACTGAATAACCAAGGCGCTGCAAAGCTTCTATCAGGAAATCCCAGATAGTTTCATGGTCATCTACTATTAAGATTGTCTCGTTTCCACCTGGAAGCGATTTTAAATCATTTGCCATATACGGAACCTTTTATTAACTGTATTTAATTATAGCTTAATAATATAAGAAAAGCAAGGTTTTAAATATTAAATTTATTTTTTCTTATTTTTTTCTTTGATTATGTAGGGTTTATCTTTTATCTGATCTTCCAAAAGTATCTCCTGCTCACGCATCATATTTTTTAGCTTCTGAGTTTCAATAAACTGCATATAATAACGCAATTGCCATAAAACAAGTTCCTGCCGAAGAGTTGGTTGTTTAATCTTTTTTACTCTGACAAGTAAGTCGTCCGCCTGTTTTTCCAGCTGGAGTAATGGAGCTTTAGAAGTACCGCAACGTAACGCCAGAACCTGCATATTGGTTTCATATACTTTGGTTATGCTCGGTTCTTTATGGGATTCCATAACAAAAAGAAATATTACCAAAACAGCAATTGGCACCGGAAAAACAGTCAGGAGAGTCCAGAATAATGCATCACGTCGTCCTTTTAACTGCTTCACCTGTCGCTGTGTAGAAATTATATTTTTGTAGGATTTTTTCTGCAAATTATAGTCAAGGTGATGAATAGATATAGTATGTATATCCGGTATCAAGCTTGAATCAGGAGCGGTCGCATGTCGCAAATTCCATAATGATTTCAACAAAACATCATAATCCGTGAAGCGATCTTCAGGGAGTTTTTCCATCATTTTTTGTACCAGATGGGAAATCTTCAAAGTTACACCGATATTAAGACGATGCAATGGCGGAGGTTCTTCATTAAAATGCTGACTGGCTATTTCTTGAAAAGATTCTCCAAAAAACGGCAGTTGTCCGCTAATCATTTGATAAAGAGTAATTCCAAGACTATAAATATCGCAACGACAATCAAGTTCTTCACCGGCAAACTGTTCAGGGCTCATATAAGATGGGCTTCCTGCAATCTCCGCCTCAGCGGACCAGTCTTCCTGATTGATAGCTAAGCCCATATCGGTTAATTTCACAATCCCGTCTGTAGTAATCATTATATTATCGGGTTTTACATCGCGATGGATCAGTCGTGAATCATCCCATGCATAAAACAATGCTTCCGCTACTTGCTGGATTATATGCAATGCTTCATCCGGGGGGATACGTTTTTCACGCTCCAAGCGGTCACTCAAAGTTTCTCCCTGCACATAATTCATCGCTAGATAACATACTCCGTCTTCTTCGCCAACCGCATAAGATTGTACCAGATTGGCATGGCTCAATTGAGCAGCAGCGCGTGCTTCATGCAGAAATGAATCAATAAATTTAGCAGAACTTAATTCAGGAGAAAGTATTTTTAATGCGACTTCACGTCCTAATGAGAGTTGTTCAGCACGATAAACTTTACCTATTGAGCCTGAGCCGATTTCTTCGCCAATAACAAAATCGCCAATAACACAATGTTCTTCAAATTTCGTTCCGGGAACAAAGCAAGGATGTCCGCAACTTGAACACTCAAAGCGGCTTTTGGGAGCTTGTTCGGTTGAAACTATAGACGAACAAAAAGAACATTGAAAACGCATATTATATCTCTCACACACTAAATGTGCTTATTTTTGGGTATAAACATATATGTATATATGTTAGCAAAAAAAACGATTGAAAGCAAGTTTTTTTCTATTTTTTTACGATTATTGCTGAAAAAACTCCATCATGCAAAGAATTTGGAAGCAACAATTTTTGCTTAAGCAGTTTGAAATTTTTATTCTCCTCTAAGAATTTTTCTATCTGACTTTGATTTTCATCATATTCAATACTACAGGTACTGTAAACTATTTGACCGCCTGGAGCAATAAGTTCCGCGGCATTTTTCAATATATCAGCTTGAAGCTTCAAGGTATCATCTAGATTCGCTTTATTAAAGCGCCATAAAGCATCCGCTTTATGACGAAATACTCCAGTATTTGAGCAAGGCACATCAAGCAGAATAATATCAAAGCTTTCCGCTGGAAAGTTCAATTCATTTGCTCCTCCGACAATAATTTTGCACTTTAAATCTCTATTTTCAAAATTCTCTCTGGTCAATTCCTGTCGTTTGGCTGAACGATCCGCCGCAACCAGTTCACCGCTTCCTTTGAGGCGTTCGGCTAAAATCAAAGCCTTTCCACCTGGAGCCGCACACATATCCAGAATTTTTTCTCCACCTTTTATTTCCGCCATGCACGGGGATAGAGACGTCGCCGGATCTTGAATATAAATTCTTCCAGTCGTGAGAAAATCCTGTTTGAATAATTCTTTGTGCTGATCGGTAGAGTAAAAGATCATATTGGGGGCCCATTCAAATTCAGGCAGCTTTACAGCTTTTATCAAATCTAGTTCTTCTTTACTGAGTTCGCCAGTTAAACGAAAGACCAAAGGAGCTTCCTGAGCTAAAGCTTTACTCATTTCCCGCAATTCTTCCGCATTAAAACTTTGTTTCCAGCGTTTCTGCAGGATTCGTGGAAAACGCAGTAAAGGGTTTTCATCTATTTCTTTTTGATAAGCTTTTAAATCGTCTCTCAAGATAGCTCGAAGGACTCCGTTAATGAATCCACTTGCTGATTTGCTATATTTTTCTCTTGCTATGTCCACCGCAATATTTACCGCTGATTCTGCTCGGATACCAGTTTGAAAGAGACATTGTGTCAATGTCATAAGCAGTAAACGCTGGTAACGCGGTTTAGGAACACGAGCACATTTAGAAAAGACAATACGATCGATCATAGCCTTATTGCGGAAATATTCAAAGAGCATGCTAGATACGGGTGGGCGTAATTCCGGATCGACATCTTGATCCAGATAATCATCAATACTAAGATGATCATTCGTCCATTTAGCAAGTCCGGCAATAGCGGCTTGTAAAATTCGTTCAGCTGTTTTTGGAAATTCTTGATTTATCATAGCCTTAACATAGCACACACGGGACTTAAATCAATGCATTATAAGTGTTGAATTGTGCTTAAAACACAAATTACTTGGCATAATTATTGACATTTAGTTTTATCTGCGTTATGTTTAGACACTCGTCCTAACATTTTAGTCAACGAAACAGGAGAAAACAAATGTCATTTTCTAAAGCTTTGCTTTGTTTTATGTCCGTCGCCAGTATAAGCGCAATCATCTCTGGCTGTTCTACGTCAACCGGTTCCTACGAGTCATTTCAAGAATACAAAACACCAATTTATGGTGAAGTAGCTAAATGGACTAGGGATTATGAGGGCATTGCCCGTAATCCGGTCATCATAGTCCACGGTTTCCTCGGAGCAAAACTGATAGACCCGAAAACCAGAAAAAATATTTGGGGTAATTTTAGATTATCCGATGACATTACAGCATTTCCTCCAGAAAGAAGCAGAATGCTTGCTGTTCCAATGACTCCCGGTCTAGCCTTGCAAAATCTAAAAAGCAGTGCTGTAGTAAGAGGGCTAATGGAAGAAGCCAAGGCCAGAGTGTTCGGAGTTAACGTATCTCTCAGTAGTTACAGCAGTCTGATAAAAATTCTCACTGACGCAGGATATTGTGTTGAAAACAAACCATTGCAAAAAGGTAAAACCATTAAAAATCTTTTCCTCTTCGGCTATGACTGGCGGCGAGACTTACCCTATAACTCCGCTCTTCTGGCTAAATTTATCGCTAAGAAAAAAGCTTATATGCAGAGACAATATGAAAAGAGATACGGCATAAAAAATTATGACGTCCAATTTGATGTAATCGCTCACTCAATGGGTGGATTGCTGTCCAGATATTATCTACGCTACGGTGCTGCGGACATGCCGGCAGACGGCTCTATTGCAAAACCAACCTGGGCTGGTAGTAAACAAATAGACAAATTATTAGTTGTCGGAACCCCTAATGGTGGATATCTCGATACCGTCCTGGAAATGGTCAGAGGCATGCGTATCAATCCTGCAGCTCCGATGGTTGCTCCTGGCATTCTCGGCACCTGGGCAACCTATTATCAAATGATGCCTCCTACCAGTACCAGATCTGTTATTTATAAAGGCGATCCATCGAAAAAAGGTGTCGATATATTTGACCCTAAAGTATGGATAGACTTAAAATGGGGATTAGCTGATCCAAAACAAGATAAAATTCTGAAAGTTTTACTGCCGAAAGTAAAAAAGGTTTCAGAAAGACGTAAAATAGCACTCGAACACCTGACTAAGTGTCTTAAACGCGCCAAACAGTTTACTGATACTATGCGGGTTAATGCATCTCCTCCTGATGATGTTAAATTATTCCTTTTCCTTGGAGATGCAGTCGAAACTAACCGTCGTGCTACAGTTGACCGGAAAACTGGAAAACTCCATGTATTTGATCAGGATCCTGGAGATGGCAAAGTGCTGGTTGCGAGTGCATTATGGGATGAACGCATGGGCTTGTTAAAGTGGGTTCCATATATAATTTGTCCGATTGACTGGACCGCGGTCTATCGCCTGCCGGCCGCTCACATGGGTATCACTAAAATGGAATTCTTTGCCGATAATATGACTTGGTGTTTGCTGGTCACTAAGACCCCGGCGCAAATCAGAAGACAAAAAATCTACAAAAAATATTATGATTTAAACTGGTAAATATTCTTTTAATTAGCAACAAAAAAACGCGTATTCAAGTTAAACTTGATTACGCGTTTTTATTAAATTAAATCAGCTTATGCAGACTTAATAGCATTAACTAAAGTGCTTTTGTCTTTAACACCAACAAATGATTCCCTGACTTCGCCATCTTTTAGGATGAACATAGCAGGAATACTGCGAACGCCAAACTTAACCGCGAGGTCCTGTTCTTCATCAATATTTATTTTTGCAATTACAGCTTCGTCTCCCATTTCGTCTGCCACTTGATCCAAAACTGGTCCTAACATACGGCATGGACCGCACCAAGTTGCCCAGAAATCAATTAGGACTGTACCTTTTGAAGTTAATTCTTCGAAATTTGCACTTGTAAGATGTTTTACGTCGCTCATAATAACTTTCCTTATTTTTGATGTTATAAGTAAACATAAGGGCTTAAGAAAAAAAATCAATCAGATTTCAAAACTTTTGCTATTTTTGATGTTAATTCCACAGCTTCAGCAATACCTTGTTCAATATCCGTGCATTCATTTATCTTTTTCATAATTGCGCTACCGACAACTATTCCATCAGAAAATTTGGTCAAAGGCTTTGCTTTTTCCGCAGAATCTATACCAAAACCAGCAACTACAGGTACTGGACTTGCCGCGCGCAGTTTTTCCATTCGTGCTTCCAGATCCGTATCGAAAGTTGTTCCTCCACCAGTAACTCCTTTCGAAGTAATACTGTAAACAAAGCCTTTTGCATTAGATACAATTTCTTCAGCCCGTTCGATCGGCGTAGTCGGCGCGACAAGAGGAATCAAAGATAAACCATGCTTTTCTAAAGCTGGAATTAACTCTTGACTGTGCTCAAAGGGTACATCAACGACTAATAAACCATCAATGCCTGCATCTGCCGCATCTGCCGCAAGTTTTTCAATCCCATAAGACAAAAGCACATTGTAATATGAAAATAAAATCATAGGAACTTCGTTATTCTTACGAATTTTTTTTGCTTTCTCCAGCACTCCTTTCAAAGTCGTTCCAGACAGCAATGCCTGTCGTGCTGATTCCTGAATCACCACACCATCCGCCATCGGATCAGAAAAAGGTACACCCAATTCAATAATATCCGCTCCGGCATCAATTATATCCCTAACCAGACATTCACTGGTATCCAGATCAGGACAGCCCATCGTTACATAAATAACCAAAGCATTACGCTTTTCCGTCTTACATTTTTCAAAAGTTTTACTTAATCTGTTCATTTTCTTTGTACTCCTTGACGCTTTGCATATCTTTGTCGCCGCGACCTGATAAATTAACTATTATTATGTCATCTTTGGATAATTTCGGAGCTTGTTTAATCGCTTCCGCTATCGCGTGCGAGGATTCCAAGGCCGGGATAATCCCTTCAATCCGGCATAAGATATCAAAAGCTTCAATTGCTTCCGCATCAGTAATCACCGTATATTCCGCACGCCCAGAATCGCTAAAATGGCAATGTTCAGGTCCAACTCCGGGGTAATCCAGACCAGCTGAAACAGAATGTGTCAAGTCAACTTGTCCGTCTTCATCCTGCAATAAATACATTTTGCAACCATGCAGTACTCCGAGTCTTCCACCGTTGATACTAGCCGCATGACGATTAGTCTCTATACCATCGCCGCCAGCTTCAACACCGATTAATTTTACATCTTTATCATTGATAAATCCCGCAAATATTCCCATCGCGTTACTGCCGCCGCCAACACAGGCGATTACTTCTGTCGGAAGTTTTCCGGTCTTTTCTAAAATCTGTTTGCGAGCTTCTTCTCCAATAACTTTTTGGAATTCGCGAACCATTTCAGGGTAAGGATGTGGTCCAGCAACAGTTCCAATCACATAAAAAGTATCATCTACTGTCTTGACCCAGTTACGAA
>Ga0307988_1001638_pt1 | contig 12253 bp, 10 predicted proteins | sample EllFjometagen183_FD_203166 | JGI IMG/M metagenome (GOLD analysis project Ga0307988, IMG submission 203166) | Marine microbial communities from Ellis Fjord, Antarctic Ocean - #183 | ecosystem: Environmental > Aquatic > Marine > Unclassified | place: Southern Ocean | collected 2014-10-08 | reverse complement strand
AGTAAGTAAATATTGACCATTTAAGCTATTTCGAACAACAGTCACATCCATGCATATAGCATGGATGTGATCGGTTGATATTTGAATAAAAGCTCTCCCTCAAAAAGTTTGGTAAGGGCTGAAAGCTCACCGAGATTGAGCTTGAGTTGGCAAAATACCTACTATAATTCTAACTATTTTTTGCGTGTATTTTTTACATGAAACTGTTTTGAGGAATTCTGTTAATGTGGAAATACTGGGTGAATTATGTTATGGAATAATGGGTTTTTAGGAGTTGTCTGACTAATTCTTCGTTGTGGTTCTTTATGGCATCGATTATTGCAAGATGCTTGGCTTTTTCTGTAGAACGGTATTTGTCTGGATTTTGATAATATTTTTCGTTGGGGTTATTCATTGTTTCGAAATAATCAATTAGGAAAGGCTCCAAGCAGTTTAAGAATTTATTGTTTGCGATACTCAATAATTGTCTGTGAAATTCTAAATCAAGATTACAGAGTTCAGCTAGTTCAGCTTTGCCCATGGCATTAGCTGTATCGCTTAGCTCAAGTATATCTTTTTCTGTTATATTTTTTATTAAAAGATGTGTCATTCCAAGGTCGATAATAATACGCATCTCACAAATCGTGGCACGGTCTTCAGCGTGACGACAGAAGGGCAGATATGGTCCGAAAGGATTAGTCGGTAGAAAATTCTTTATAGTTATTCCTTTACGTGGACGCGATTCGATGATATCTAAAGTGCGGAAGTATTGCAATGCTTCACGAATCATACCGCGGCTGACGGAGAAAAGTTCACAGAATTCAGCCTCAGTAGGCAAGCTGTCGCCAATCTTCAAGTCATGCTTGAGGATATAAGCCTGCAGGGCTTTTACCGCATTCGCTGTTACTGTTTTATCTGAATCAAAATCCATTAATAGTTACCTTAAATGAAAAATTTATGATTTTAATTTAATACAGATATTGACTTTTTCCAGTTAAGATATATAATTAATGTTATAATTGTTAAACAAATCAAACAATAGGTAAAATGTGAAAGAATTAAATCGTGAAAACATTGCTGGCGTCTGGTCGGCAACTCCTACTCCCTTTAGTGATGAATTAAAATTAGACCTTGAAGCTATTCCACGTCTGATTGAACACCACTTAAGGCTCGGAGTCAAAGGACTTTTCCTCGGCGGTACCAGTGGCGAAGGGCCGTGGATGAGTGATTCAATGCGTCTTGAACTAGCAAATGAAGTAGTAAAAAGTAATCAGGGGCGCATGTTATTGGCTATGCAGGTGACGGACAATTCAGCTATGCAAATTATTGAAAATATCAAACGCATTGAAGATAGCGGTATTGATATAGCGGTAATTGCTCCGCCGTTTTTTCAGTTCAATACTACTCAAGAATATCTGAAAGATTTATATTTGGAAGTTATTGAAAGCAGTTCTCTGCCGGTCGGAGTTTATCATCGAGGTAAACACTCATCTGTTGAAATCGAAACTGATACTCTTGAAAAAATCATTGCGCATCCTAAAGTAGTTATAGTGAAAGATAGTTCCAGCGATCCTGTTGCCAGAGAAATGATTTGTAAGGCTATTGCAAAACGCAAAGATAAATTATTCGCACTGGACGGCGATGAATTCAATAGTGTGCCTTATGTAGAAGCTGGTTACGACGGATTTTTGTTTGGTGGAGCGTGTTTTAATGGCTTTATGGCTAACAAAATTCTTGAGTTAGGAAAGGTTGGCGACATAAAGGGTGCTCAAGCTATGCAGGATTATATGAATGTTATAATGAAAAAGGTTTTTGGCGGTGAAGGCCTGCCTTGCTGGCTAGCTGGGCAAAAAAAGATAATGGTTGAACTGGGGATTTTTAACACTCGCAAAACCATTATAAATTATCAGATTACTGACGAATGCATCAAGACTATAAAAGATATCGTTGAACAGGAAAAGGCTTATTTACTGCCATAAATCAGGAGTTTTTAATTATGCGTTACCAGGAAACAGGTGAACTACACAAAGATTTTCACGGCGCGACTCTGATGTCCGCAAATTATATTGTTGAAAATTATGGTGTTGAAGCCTTGCGTGAAATAGTTCTTCATACAGGTACTGAAGTGTATCGTGAGATAAATCAGCGTTTGAAAGCCAGAGATACCAGCGAGTTGATTGGTTTTAAAAAATATTTTCTCGAACGTGAAGGCGGCAAATTTGATATGACTGAACACGATAATGGACTATTTGAATTGGTCATAACTGAATGTCCGATGGGAAAACATCTTAAAAGTTTAGGTATGGAGATCAATGAAAATTTTTATTTGCTCAACAAATTTCTCAACGAATCACTTTGTCATGATACGCCATACGAACTCAGCTACGAACAACTCGGTGATGGTGTTACGCGCGAATGCCTAACTTTTAAGAAAGAGGAAAAAGGAGACAAAAATGCTGCCAAGTGATCATTTTGTAAGATTTTATAATGAGGTATTCAAGTTTCTCGAAGCACAAGGTCCGGGACATCTCGAAAAATACTGGCTGGAAATCAGTCGCCACCAGGAAAGGCATTGCTTGGAGCTTTTTAAAGAACAAGGCTTACAGGGAATGTATGATTACTGGGAACATATCCGCATAGAAGAAAACTGTGATTTAACTTTAAATTTAAGTAAAGATTGTCTGCATTCGACCATGAATAAATGTCCAAGTTTGAGCAAAGTGCTAGATAACGACGCTACCGCTTCCAAACGTTATTGTGATCACTGTGCTGGATGGATTGGGCCGGTGCTTCGTAAAGCGGGATATTATTATATAACAATAATTGGCGAACCGGATATCCCAAGTTGTGATTGGTGGATATATGCCGATGAGAGCAAAGCTCAAGCAAAGATACAGGAGCTGAAGGACAAAAATATTGAATTCAAAAGTTATATAAACTAAGCTTTTTTGAAAAAGGAATAACAACTTTTTAGGCGTTTGAATGTGTTATATTGGCTGGCTTCCTATTTTTGCTAATAAGTTTATTATATTTTCAGAAAAAAGTTTTTCTCTATCTTTAATGTCTTCAATTGCTGAATCTACTCTGTTTATGAAAACTTTAGGTTCATAGCCTGTGAAATCCGTACCGAACAGTAATCTGTTCGCTCCGAAAATATTTAATGCTATTTCCAACGCTCCTTCGATGAACCCGCCACACCTTCCGCTTATATCGAGCCATATATTTTCTTTTTGCGCCAAAGCTTCCAAATGAGGAATATTAATATGTGCGCAAACAATTTGCATATCAGGGAATTTGGTGGCAACATCGACTATCGTTTCGCTGTTATGTAATTGAACTGCATGTCCATGTAATGCACAGTTTTCGAAAAGATTTAACCATGGGAGTTCATTAAATTCCAGCCCACATTTATATTGAACGAGTTCGCCTACCCACATCAAACCTTCATCACGAAAACGGTCAAGCCACTTTCGTGATGCTTTGGGAAAAGCCGGATGGATTACCGCTCCAGGATACAGAAACCCTTGATACTCTTTATATAATTTCAACGCGTCGGCATTGGCTGTATCTATGTCGTCTTCCGTTTCAGCAAAACGCCTTGCCATGTGTTGAAAATAGCTCTATTTATTCCAGCTTTCCGCATATGCTCAACAGCGAATTTAACTTAATTATATGAGCATTCATGTTTTCCCCATTCAGGACTGGGCATATGAGTATGTGAATCAATCACCATAATTTCTGAGCACGTCCCTGCCAGTAGGCCCAAAGCCAGTTTGTGATAGCATCTCCACTAAGAAAACGTGTTTTAAAGCTTTCTTTTGCCGGAAGTCTTTCCGTTTCGTCATAATAAGTCATATCATCAATATCAAGTAGAGTCAGAATATTATCGACGGTTTTTTTCATATCAGAGTTATCAGGATAAAACCCCATCGCTTGAACTGTTCCGCGGGCTATCATAGAGCTCCAACCCATTCTTGATGTTCTTAATTTACATGGTTCAGGACGACGTATTTCTCCGGTATCCATATCAACAAGTACCATGTGATAAGCTTTTCCGTCCGGCGCTAGTGCAAGCCGTGCCTGTTTCCACATGTCAAGTACCGATTGTTTCCAGCGCGGAGCGAGTGGATTTTGTGGATCGTTTTTTAAGAAATATTCAAGTTCAATCATGCGCATCGTAAAGTAATCAGGCATAGAAGAAACTATCCATGCATTAAATTTTTTCTCATATGCATTCGGCTCAATAAGGCCTTGCTGTTTAAGTCCCAAGAGGTTGAATTGTTTAGGATAATTTTTATCCCAGTCGCTTAGCAGACGTTCATATTCATCCTTGAACTTTTTATCTCCGGAATGTTTATATGCCAGAAGCATGAAAATCGGGAAACGGAATACCGGCCACTGCATATTTTTTTGATCCCAGTAGTTGTAGATGTATTTGCGTTTGCGCCAAAAATCAGCTATAGCCGGAATCATGAAGTCAATTTCTTTTTTTTCTTCCACCGAAGCAAACTCGTAGAAATTGTTCATGGAATAAATAGCGTAAAGGCATTGATCTGAACTAGTTTCATTTGAAAAACGTCCACCGTAGGTTTTCGGGAAAAATCCTGTTTCCAGTTTTCTACCCATTTTAAAAATACTTTTTAAGGCATTGAAACAACGTCTTGCTTTTATTAAATTTTCTTCATTTTTTTCGACACGATAGCGGAAAACAAGGGAGATCAAATAAGCTCCGGTGGTCATTCCACAGTTTTCATACATAGCAACGTCCCGGCGGGAAAAGCCGGGAACGCTGAAATCCATCATGTTCTGTCGTTCTCCAACATCCGAGAATAATTCATCGCTTGGAGTTTGTTTGGTAGACCTGTCCAGAAAAGTATATACTCTTCCCTCATTATCAATAAAATGATTATTGATAAAGCTTTCAATATCTAATGCTTTTTCTCTTAATATCATTTAGTCAATAAAACTTAAAAGAAGTTTAAAGTTTCCTGGTTCTTTAGGGTTGAGATAATTTTTTACTTTTGCTAATGATAAAATAGATTTATTTTTTTCAAATACAATATTCAGACCAAATTTATCTCCTTTTTTGAGATTTAATGGCATTAGACCAGTTGCGGAAACCGCTATCTCAAGGAAATTATTTCTAGCCCTGCCACTAATGTTTTTGCTGATTCTTCCTGCTTTGGGAGTCCAGGCTCCGGAATCCGCTTGAACCCATGGTACGTAATGAGTAAAAGCTTTCAAAGAATTATCCTTTTGTTTGAGCATTTCATATACATAAATATCCTGTTCTTTTCTTTTAAAGTCAGCCCAGTCATTATTCGTGGGTTTTACGTTGACTAATAGAACAGGTAAAGGAATATTTGAGCCTTGTACCGCAACATACAATGTATTTTTGTGGATTGCGAGTTTTACGCTAGTAGATGGATTAAGCTTAATTGACGGTATGTTTTTCCAGTCATCAGCTTTGCCATCAAGCTTTATGTTTCTTTCAGAAATAAAAGTAAATATTCCATCTATATTCTTTTGTTTTTTTAGATATTTCCCTGAACTTACTGTTACAGAAAAACTGATTTTTTTCAAAATATTTTTATTTACTGCCAAACTAATCTCTTTTGTAGATATTGCTTGTGCTTTCAGATCAAGATCATATTTTTTAGAAACACTATTCAATTTTATAGAAGCTTTAGCTTTCAATGGCAAAGTTAAGTCATTAGAAAAACGCACTTGAGCTTTTTTCGCATTAAGCGGCATAACGCTTACTTTCAGCGGTACCAGGCTACCGGCAAGTTTCTTGCCCTTTGCGATTGATTGCGCCAGAAGTTTTTCAGTTCCGGGTTCGCCAATAATAAACAAAGGGAATGGGCTTGCTGGAATCTGTGTAAAACCATTTATAACAGGAAATTCACGTTTTGTTTCCATTAGATCCAGAAACTCAAGTTTTTGTCCAGTGAAGTTAAATTTTAATATCGGTGGAGTTTTTTCTCCTTTATCAACTGCGGTATCATAACCCCATATTACAGCTATCGGACGTTTTTTATCGTCGATAAATATATAAGAGCGGCATTCAGGAGCAAAACGAATATCCTGATAGAAATTAGCGTTACCCAAAATTCTACCAATAGTGTTTACCACTTTCATTTTTGCTCCAACCGTGAGTTCAACATCCCAAAAATAACGTCTTGCGCTCCAATCATTCAATGAAGCTATATTTTTCATATACTTAAATGCTACCAACCAAGTTCTAGCAGAGAATGCGGCCGAAATGCGCTCAGCGTATCCCATATCATAGCTAAGCATTCCCTGATACCATTTATCGCCGGAATTACCGAAATATGGGGTCATTCCTTTTGATGGTATTACATATTCAAAGTAATTAGCCCCTTCATCCCATTCAATCGGCTTGTTCTCATAGCCATAAGGCTTGAGTATCTTTATAAACGCTGCTGTAGCCGCATCAAGATCTGGATGCTCCGGCATTTGTTGATAAACGTGAATTCCTGTACTATCAAATTTTATATTGGGATCAACATCGTTAACTGCTTTGAGAAGTCGAGCATACCATTCTCTACTGGATTTACGTATATTCCAAGGACCACAGCCAAGGCTAACCTTAGCTTTCGGGTTGCCTTTTTTAATTCCCTTTAACGTTGCGATTAATATTTTTCCTAGAGTTTTCGGATTATCAATAAGTGGTTTCATTCCCTCTATTTCGCTATCAAAAAACCATGTAGTTACCCAAGGTCTATTTTTAGCTTTAAGCTCACATATCGCTTCGTATTTTTTGAGCTTTTCAGGAGTGATTTCTGTAATATCCTGAATATTTGTCATTTTTATATTATCTTCTTGGATAGTTCCACGGTTTTTGCGTTTATCAACTAAACGGTATCCCATGTCAGCGAAATTGTACTCTTTGATTTTGGAATAAAGTTGTTTTTCTATTTTACGGTTTGGGGTCTGAACACGCAGAGTAGAGCCAAATCCAATATTCCTTAATCTGGAAAGTCTTTGATCGACTCCAGTCGCGCAAAGGATATTACTTACCCCGCAAGCGTTGATACAGAATATATTTTTATTTTTATATTTATTCCCCAAGTTGTTCATTATCGAAAAACGGAAATAGTCGCGATAATCCTTTCCATTAAAAGATACCAGAGTTTTTGCAACGAAAACTCCACGCAAATTAGATGAAAGAATTTTTTTATCAAGCTCCGGCAGACTTATAACAGCTTTGCCGTTTTTATCCGCGTTAAATTTACAGCTTTGTTTAAATATTTCTTTAGAAAAGAAATTCTTGATGCTCAAATTTACAGAACCGCTTTGTTCCGGTTTTGTTTTAATAGTAAGTTTAAAATTTGGTTTCTGCTTGAAATCAAGGAAATTACCACGAGCAGAACTCAGGAGTTGGATGCTATATGGAACTTCTGTATAAGCAGTTAATTTCTCCTCTTCCAATTGTAGTCCGTCAAGCCAAATATATCCTTCTTTATCTTTTGATTTTCTGGAAAGAAAGCCCTGAAAATAAAGAGAATAAAATTCTTCTAAAGGAGTAAAAGATACGTTGTAACGTTTCCATTCATTATTTATCTTTATAGATGGAGGACGTTTTGAAAACAACCACCAGGTTACAGTAGCACGTCCGTCTATTCTTAATGATAAATCTTTCGGCAGACTTCCTTTCGCATAAAAACTAAAGATATATTTATGACCAGGTTTAAATGGAATAGCGAAGGTCGCGATAGGAAGAGACAATGTTTTTAATGCTTTTATTCTTAATGAACTGTTTCCAAATTTTGCGTTTTCATTATCAACTTCATAAATATTCTTTTTTGCAGGGGAGTAGGAACGTCCGTATGACTTATATCCATAATAGCGCAATCCTGATTCAAATGAAGGGTTTTGAATTAAATTCCTAGATTTTTTATACTGTGGCAGATGTAAACTGTCAATCTTTTTAAAATCTATTCCACCATAATATTCGGATGAACGGCTTATTTTTTTTTCTCCTCGCATATCAAGTAGAAATTCAATATTTCCTTCTTGTGGAACAAATACTATTCTTCCGGCTTTGGGATTCACAATAATATTGGAATAACTAAGCGGAATTATGCGTAATTTTCTTGAAGCTTTTTGGGGAGAGAAAGTGAAGCTCAACTTTGGAGTATGCTCAAGTCTCAAAAGTTTTTTTGAATCCAGTTCTATTTTTTTATTAGCTATATTGTAATAGCCTTTCAGCTTTTCTCCACGCCAGCCTAAATAAAAAACACCGCGTTTAAGCTTTATTCCCGGCTTTAGCGTGTATTTACAGGATAATTTTACTAGATTATCTTCCTGTAAAGTCAGGCTGACTTTGTATTTCCCGATTACTGTTTTTTCGCCACGCAAGCTATTTATATCAGATGTCCAGATAATGCTGTTGCCTTCTTTTTTCATTTTTTTATTGAGAAAAAAACAAGGACTTGTATCTCTCTTACCAAAGTTGAAAAGACTGCTTCCAAAAACGCTAATAGTATCATCTATAACCATATCAACTTGGGAATAGCCTTTTTTAATTTGGATATTTTTTGAACCGCAGCTTATTTTACCATCAACATCCATTGATGGTTTAAGTGCTCCATTTTGTCCGAAAAGCGTAAACATACAGCTAAAGCTGATAATGCACAACGATATCTTTGATTTCATATATATTCCTAATACCTTTAGATTAATTTGTTTCCCAGGTTGCATTACCAAATTGCGTGCCTTTTCTTAAAGCTTTTACACTACCATTGCCAAACATAAAGTTAGCAGTGTTGTTGTGACGATACAAGGCACCATATGTAGCATTTAGCGTATTAGTGTCACCTGGAGTATCTCCGCCATTACGATCGACGGCGGTGCGAAGGGTAGCCGCATAATCACCTAAGGCTTTTTCTGTCATCATTACTGATTGCCCCTTCATCATTTGCACTTTTTTCTGTTTGACAGGGTATCTCTTATATGAGCTGCCAACTAAATAAACCCCAAACATGCCACCATATCTTCGAGGAAGATTGCTTACATGTGCGCTTGATAATGCCACCGCTGAATATGTTGTCAAAAACGGCAGATTATTTGGATTTGTAGGATAAGCAGAAGGACAAAGAAAGGGTCCTTTGAGAGATGTTTGAGTAGGATAACCACTAAAACCACCCGCTGTTTTATCTCGATAAATCTTTAACTGATCGGCAACACCTTTAATCCAGGAAAACTGTGGGTAGGGCATCCAGTCGTCATAATCCATTGTGTAACTGGCAATTCCCAGATACACCTGGCGCATGTTATTGGAACATGTACTGCGTTTGGCGGTTTCTCTTGCTTTTCCCAGCGCTGGAAGTAGCATTGAGGCGAGGATTGCTATGATAGCGATCACAACGAGGAGTTCAATGAGAGTGAAATTCCCCTTTTTTTGTTTGTTTTTCATATTAACTTCTCCCTTGTTAGTTTTGATGTTTTGACTGCATCACCCTCTTTGATGGCGGCAGCGATATCTTTATGGTTTTTTGTTAAAATATTACCAAATTTCTTTAGCCAGTTTATTGATTCAGAAATAGCTCCGACCGCATTCTCACGATATGGATATTGATCCATTGAAAACCAGCCATCATAGCCGCATTCATCCAACCAATAAAGCATTTCTATATATTCAATACTATGAATTGAACCGACTATCATATCATCATCCCATGACTTGTAGTTATCATTAAAGTGCATGTGAAAAAGTTTATTACCAGCTTGTTTTGCCAAAACAATAGATTCAGCTACATTTTCTCCACCAAGGAAAGCGTGTCCGGTATCAATAGTAACTCCTACATTGTCGCATCCTGTCTGGAGACAAACAAGTAAAGTGTCAGCCATTCTCGCCAAATATGAATGTGTACGTGGCTCTTTTGCTTTGTATTCGAGCGCAAATTTCAAGTCTGGATATTCGTTTGCCAACAAGGCTATATTTTCTGTTAGATAGTTTCGTTCATTCAGCAAATCTCCCTGAAGAGGATAATCGTAACCATCCTGTCCCGGCCATAGATTTATTATTTTGCAGTTCATCTCTCGTGAAATATCACACATCTTACGCATGTATTCAATAGCTTTTACACGAACAGCTTTGTCACGGCATGAAAGACTGCCTCGACTCCAGAATTTATCGGCGAACAGATCAGGAATGATGGAAACACATTCAAGACCGAGACCTTCAATTGTTTTTTTCATTTCTGAGACGTTGTCAGGACGTATATCCCATGTGCCGACCAGTTCAATTCCACTAATGCCTTCAATTCTCCCTGCTCTTTCGAGCATTTCTTTACTTGATGGATTATCTTTGTAACTTCCGCAGAACCTGTCGCAGGTGTTACCGAGATTCCCAAGTATTGCTGAATATTTCCGCATTGTATTTTACCTCAAAAAATATTTAAATTGATTTTTATATTATAATTATATGACATTTAAGCAAAAAGAGAATGGACTTTTTTCAGATATGCATGTATTATTATTAGAAAATCATTAAAATATGGAATCATACAATGAAAACGAAAAGACTTTTTCAGGAAATGGCATTAGATATCCTCCATTTAGGTCATGATTTTTTGAAAAAAGAATGGTTATATGAAAATTTTTCTCAGAATTTCACAAAAATGTATTTTATAACCCAGGGTAAAGGGATTATACGTTACCCAAACAAAGACATCATTCTTGAGCCGGGGAAACTTTATTTAATTCCACCATTTAAGGCTGCTGATTATTTCATTACAGAACAGCCATTAGATCAATACTTTGTACATTTTTATGCCAAATGTGATAATAATATAAATATTTTTTCCTTAATGGATTTTCATGATTTTATTCCAGTAGAAAATTTGGATTTGATAGCGTATTTGTTTGAGCGTTTAAATAAAATATATGCAAAACCATCAGATTTTCTGATGATTGAAGCTGATTCTATTTTACGCTATTTAATATCTTTGTTAAGGAAAGAAACTACAGAAAATATAGAACATATGATAAAAAGAATTAAACCTTTTGAACCAGTATTAAATTATCTGGAAAAAAATTACTCTAAAAAAATTACTCTTAGTGAGATGGCAGCAATGGTTCATTTACAGCCTACTTATTTTTCGACTGCTTTCAAAAAAGTATTCGGGCTCTCTCCTGTCGAATTTGTTATATCCAAAAAACTTGAAAAAGCCCAGGATATGCTGTTTTTTACAAACTTGACAATAAGAGAAATTGCTTTCAAGGTGGGCTTTAATGATGAATTTTATTTTTCACGAATATTTAAAAAATATTTAGGCATATCTCCAGCAAAATATCGTATTCGTAGAAAAATATGATTTTCTAAGGATAGTACATGCTTATCTTAAAAAAATCCATTCCATTTTTGCTTAAATAATGTATTTTAATAATATAAAACTACATTAAAAAGTAAAAATAGAATATGAATATTAAAAAAATCCTTATAGAAGATAATCCTTTCCCATGTAAAGAGGATTGTCATTTTGAAAAAAAATCCTTACTGCCATGTAATTGGATATCCTGTCCAGATATTGTACCGAACACGCTATTTGTAATGGAGTTCAAGCTAAAGTTTGAAATTACTCACGAAGGTAATTTCAGGATACATGTCAGCGCGGACCAGCAGTATCAACTTTTTATCGATGGTGTACCTGTCGGGTGCGGTTGTGAACAAAAATCTCCAGAAAACTGGTATTTTGAAACATACGACATCTGTCTCGAAAGAGGTACGCACTCTATTTCAGCACTAGTCTGGAATTATGGAGAACTATCTCCGATGAACCGGATGAGCATTTCGCCGGGCTTTATCCTAATACCTGTAACTCCATATATGGAGTTACTCGGAACAGGCATTGCTCCCTGGCAGGTAAAACAAATAACAGCACACCGTTTCGAAGCTCTGAAAATAGTACCGGGTACCTGGATGTCTGTAGCCCCACACGAAATATTTAATTTTAATGAAAAAGATTCTGAAAACTGGCTTGAACCACTTATAATGGAACAAGGAATAAATGGACTCATGTCAAAAAGCTATGATAAGCGTTGCTTGATTCCTTCTCCACTCAAAGAATTTTACTCTAGCGAAATTACAGCTGCTGAATTGGATAAATTTAATGTTGATAATATTTTGCCACCTCATTCTGAGAAAAAAATAATCTGTGACCTGGAAGACTATTACTGCGCTTTTTCTACACTAAAAATCAATGGAGGGAAAGGGGCAAAAATAAGAATAACATGGGCAGAGGCG
>Ga0307988_1001636_pt1 | contig 12269 bp, 10 predicted proteins | sample EllFjometagen183_FD_203166 | JGI IMG/M metagenome (GOLD analysis project Ga0307988, IMG submission 203166) | Marine microbial communities from Ellis Fjord, Antarctic Ocean - #183 | ecosystem: Environmental > Aquatic > Marine > Unclassified | place: Southern Ocean | collected 2014-10-08 | reverse complement strand
TGCCCAATTTTTTCTAAGAGCCTTGCCCAATTCCCATATTTTTGTAGAAATTGCGCTGGTGCTTCTATTTATTATTTTGGATATTGCCTTTATATCTTCAGAAGATTCATATAATTCTATTAGAACTTCAATTTCATTTTCAGACCAATTTGGTTTTCGTGTGCTTATTTTCTTATTTAAACGTTTTTCTTCGCGTTTTTTTCTAAAATATTTATCACACTCTTTGCACATTGACTGTACGTAGTTGCCATTTTGTCTTTTATAAAATTCTGTTCTTAATTTAGTCTCTTTACATTTACTGCATTGTTTTGTCTTCATACTATAATATAGTATGCAATACACCAAATGTCAAGCAATTTTTCTTGGTATCTCTGGGTCGCCTGACATTGAGCCCGAATCGTCTATACATACCACGATCGCGCCCTTTTGCTTCTTTTCTTTTCCTCTAAGTTCATATTGCATTAACTTCTTTTCAGAGTAGTCTTTGTAGAAAAGTTTCTTGGTGGTATGATGTCTCAATTTCATTAGCTCTTGAGGAATTAGTCTTCCTAAGTCGTTTCCTAATGTAATGTCATAGATTTCATCCATTCCCTTTTTAACTTTTTCACGTTGACGTTGAGTAGCTATACGTTTAAAACGTCCAGCCAACTCTGCAATTTTCTTGAGTTTTGTACTATTACGTAAGCGTTTTAAGAGTGCCATTTTTTCGTGGTAAGGCATGTTCGTAAACGAATCATCGCCTTCTAAACCCCAGTTCTGAATCATGTTATCAGTTTCAGTAATGTGATCGTGCGTCTTCTGCAACATCGCATTAATAGCCTGTTTAACTTCTTTCTTCTTCATAGATTGTCTGAAGCTTTTCTTAGCTTCTTCTAACCTTTTCTGGGCTTCAGTCTTTGTTATCTTTTCAGTGTCTCTTACCGAGTCTCCGTCACCTGCGCCACCTTGGGTGCCTGCTGTGGCTCCCTGCTCTCCATCTGCATTCCCCTCAGCGTCTGCTGCGGCTTGTGCTTCTAGTTGCTCTTTCAGTTTTTCCATCTGCTCTTTGAGCTTCTTGATTACTTCATGAGCTTCATCACCAAGAACTTCAGTTCCTAGTGTGGAGTTAATCTCGTCAGAACGTGTAAGAGCTCGAAGCTCTTTGTACTTTGGAGACTCCATCACATCTCCCATAACATGATAGTTTAGGAGATGCGTGGATTTAATTTGGTGTTCTTTCAAACGGTGAGGTTTATATCGGTAAAGTGAGGAGAAAATGTCTTGTTGAAGTTCTTCGAACTGTTCATAACCTTCCTGGGCATCTGCCAAGGTGTCTTGAATCTTTTGATTGTTCGCTTTCACTTCCTCGAAAAAGTGTATGTCCAACTTGTCTGTATCAACTGTGTATGGACTGTATGCAATCTCTTTATCAATAAAGTTCTTGCCTTTGGCTCCTAGTCTCTTCATAAGTGCTCCTGTTTAATCCAGATTCGGATCAATACCACAAGATTCTGTAAAGACTCTTGCTAGTAATTCGTTCACTTTTTGATCAACTTTACGGACTTCTCGAGTATCTTTCTTTTTCTTCTCCATGTCACCGATATGTTTAGAAATCTTTTTCTTGATCTCTTTCAGCTTAGCAGCGGTATCAATACCTTTTTCAACGCGTTTCTTGTCGTCTTTCTCTCCAAGGGTTGCGTGTGCTACTTCTTGAGCTTTCTCAAACAGTGTAATAATTTTACCTTTTTCAGGTGAGATCTGGTCTAATATGATTGTCCATACAACCCTTTCGTCCTTTGGATCAGTCCAAAGTACGTGACGCAGTACATCGAAGTCGTCTTCAATAATCTGGTCTCTACCATGTAAGAAAGCTTCTGCTTTCAAAATTCTAGTAGCTGTGTTATATGTACGGTCAGTTGGGAAAATACCCTGGTGACTCATTTTCCGTCTTAATTTAATAAGTACGTCTGCCATACCTTCATTAATCTCTACTGCTTTTACCATTGATCTTGCCTGATCAATCTCATCAAGAGATAAGATAGTAACAGGTTGTGGTATTTGGGTTGAGATCATTTGTTTAAAATTAGCTTCTTCTTGAATAGGCTTAACCATAAACTTTAATAAGAATCTATCATACAAGGCTTCTAAGCCATCTTCTGCGTCAGGAATTTCGTTACTTGCACCAATTGTAGTCAGCAATGGTATGTCGTGTGCTACTCCATCATTGTGGAATACGCGTTCGTTTAGAACAGGTAGCAGTGAGTTTAATAGTCCTGAGTTACATTTAAAAATTTCATCTAAAAATGCAAAGTGCGATTCTGGTAGTTTGTTATATGTTATCCTTGAATAGCGATCTTCTTCCAATGCCTTTAAAGACAGTGGTCCGAAGACTTCTTCTGGAGTAGAGAACTTCGTCAATAACCATTCAAAATAGTTAGCGCCTGAGATGTGTTCTCTCCATTCCCGGACTGCTAATGATTTAGCAACTCCTGGAGGGCCTAGTAATAAAATATTGTTTTCTGATAGCATGGCCAATGCTAGTCCGTGAAGTACTTCTTCACGTTCAACAAAATAGTCGTTTAGTTCTTCTTCAACTTGTGCAAATTTTTCGTGTAGCTGCATGTTTCGTGTGTGTTCCTATGATTCCTCTATTTAGGGAATCTCTTTTAATACTGTATCTTCTGATACTTTGTCGTCGAGGTGTTCGTAAACACCATCTACGAAAGTAATACCAGCTAATACATGACTTCCCAGATCTGTGTCCAGGACAAAATGATTGACTACGTTTGAGGCCCGCATTCTAATATTATATGCTAATAAAATAGTGAGATCGCTCTCATCTCTTTTAGTATTTAATACTTGGAATGTATCGTTCGATGTTGGTTCTGTGGGTCTCTTTTTTTCTTCGTCTTCAATCTTACTTTCATTTTCGTAAGCTTTACTTAGTAATTCTTCTATTCGATCATCAGTTAACTGTTTGGTCATTTGATAACCTTCCAGTCCTTAGAGTATAGCATGAAGTACATAATTTCAGTTCTTTCACTATCTCTGTCCCATGTGTTCTAGTCTCTCTGACAAACCCTGCTTTGTCTTTATGTTGTTTGACATAAGTTTTGGGTCTAGTTTCAGTTACTAGTTTGTTACATGGTTGTTTTGGTTCCGTAGTTTTTTTACAATCGTCACAAATATATGACACTAATCTTGTCCTTTCTCTGATCCCTCAGTTTTTTTACAACAATCGTCGCCCTTGCAACAACTGTCTTCTTTGCAGCAATCTTTCTCTGGTAGATTTTCATCTATGTACTCAGTAGCCGCTGCTTTCAATACTTTTGCTAGTCCATCTACTATTGCTTCAATGGCATCATTTACTTCTGTTTTCATTTATTATATTGGTTATGTAAAAGAATGGTATACGGCTGGGGATTAACCCAACCGTATATATGTATGTGTTTATGACTTGCCGACTCCATCAGAGCCTTCATCGCCACCACATCCTAATCTTTTCTTTACCATTCTTACTCCTCTTGTTTATGCAAAATAGGGGTTGACATGTTACCTCTATGCTCCTATATTATAGTAGGAGGCTTCAGTATTATTCTTATACCACAAAATTAAATGAAACAATCAACCGCCTTAGACTGGCAACGACAAAATAAAGAGATTCAGGATACAGTTGTTCGCAGCATCCAAAAAGAATTTCCAATAGAAAGCAACAAGCGTATCCTCAAAGTTGAGAACATACAACTAGAGGACACATTTCCAGGTAACGACTCCCCTGCCATTAAAGAACTTAAACTAAAAAGACGTAGCTATCAAATACCAGCTTATGGTGAAGCTACTCTTATAGATAAGGAAACAGGCGAAGTAGTAGACCATATTAAGAAATTTAAGATAGCTAATGTGCCTAAGCTTACACGCTGGTACAGTATGGTTATAGATGGTAACGAATATCAAACAGTTAACCAGCTTAGATTAAAATCTGGAGTCTACACACGTAAGAAAGCTAATGGTGATCTCGAGTCCCGTTTTAATCTTGAGAAAGGTTTTAATTTTACCATGATACTTCCTCCTGAACGTGGAATAGTCTTTCTTGTTACACAACACGCTAAATATAGAGTATATAATATACTTCATGCCTTGGGTATGCCTGATGCCAAGATTTCTGAGGCATGGGGATTAGACTTATTTAAAAAGAATACCAAAGGCGCCCTTAATACAGAGCAGGGCGACATCAAACAATTATATAAAGAACTAACGCGTGAGGATGCTGATTATGCTACCTCCGTAGTAGGACTCAAAGAGTATTTCGATTCAACTAGAGTGAATCCTGAAACTACGAAAATAACATTAGGGGCCGCATACGATAAGGTATCCCCTGAGAGCTTACTAGCTACTTCTAAAAAACTAATAGAAGTTATGCGCGGCAATCAAAAGCCAGATGAGCGTGAGAGCTTGATCTTCAAAGACTTATATAGCGTTGAAGATCTGACTACTCAGTACTTCGAGAAGAATAAAGAAGCCCTCGCTAATAAGCTCAAATTTAAAATGGATAAGAAAGATACCATTAGGGAAATTATAAGTAGTAGCACTTATAGTAAGCCCATCAAGAACTTCTTTACTACTAGTGATCTTGCGTCAACCTCTGAGCAAACAAACCCAGCTCAGATTATGGCCAATGCTCAAAAAGTTACTTTCATGGGTACAGGCGGTATCGGTAGCCGTCATGCTGTTACCACCGACGTTCGTGATCTTCATCCTACTCACATCAATTTTATCGATCCTTTAGCTACACCAGAAAGTTCGAAAGCTGGTGTTAACCTTGGGCTTACTCGCGATATTATCAAAGACGGTCATGAAATGAAAACTGCCGTTCGCATGCCGGACGGTGAACGTAAATTTGTAAGTGTCGGGGAATTCGCTGACATGAAGATAGGATTTTCTGATCAGTATGCTATGGTTGCTAAAAAGCCACGAGCTATAAGTAAGCGTGTTAAAGGTATATATAAAGGCAAATCACAGATGCTTCTTGCTAGTGAACTTGATGCTTGGATGTTTTCGCCTTCTAATATGTTTAGTTATACTACCAATCTAATACCTTATATGGCCAACGACTCTGGAAATAGAGTTGCTATGGCTACACGCATGCTTGGGCAAGCTATCCCTATCCTTGGTAGAGAGGCACCTTATGTTCAGACTAAATGGCGTGGAGAAGAAAGTTTCCAGAAAATACTCGGTAACTTTATGAACCCTGGTCCTGGAGAAGGGTGGGGAGGAAAAGTTAGTAAGGTTGATACAGATTACATACATCTTAAATTGGATACTCCTGATAAGAAGACTGGTAAGAAAGATGTTAAGGTTGGGCTATTCGATAATTATCCACTTAATCAAGAAAGCTTTATACACAATACTCCTAAGGTAAAAGTGGGAGATTCTGTTAAGCCAAATACTTCTTTAGCTGAGAGCAACTTCACTAAAGATGGTGTACTCGCTATGGGTGCAAACGTTAACGTGGCTTACATGCCATGGAAGGGTTTAACCTTTGAAGATAGTGCTGTAGTGTCAGAGAGTTTCACTAAGCAATATACTTCTGAAAAGGTAGTTCAGAAAAATCTATTCTTAAATAATAAATTGGATATTCTGGACTTAGCTAAATTCAGGGCAGTGTTTCCTGATGTTCTAACTCCAACCAATGCTAAGAAACTTAGTGCTGATGGACTAATTAAGCCCGGTCAGGTTATTGAGCCTGGTGAGATGCTTGCAGTATTCTTATCTGAAATTGATTTGTCAGATGAAGAAAAGATACTGCGCCAAATGAACCGTGGTATAGCCAAACCATATTCTAAACGAGTTCTTGAGTGGGAAGATGACAATCCCGGTACAGTTTTATATGTAACTCAGGCTGGTCGTCATGTTGACATTCATGTCAAGGTTAAATCCCCAATGACAGTTGGTGATAAACTAGCTGGGTTACATGGTAACAAAGCTATTATCTCCCAGATAGTTCCTGACGATGAAATGCCTCACACCAAGGGTGGTGAGCGAATGGACATGATCTTCAGCCCTGTGACAGTTCCAGGTCGTATGAATATCGGTCAGATAGCTGAAGCAGCCGCTGGTAAATTAGTAGGGAAGACTACTGGTAAGCCTTTGCTGATTGATAACTTTACTGATAAAGATCAACTAAATAAGATTAGAGACGGTCTAGTAAAGAATAAGATACCAGTAGAAGAGCTGTTATATGATGGTAAGGGTGGTAAGGCTTTTGGTCAGAAAATCTTCTGGGGCAAACCTTATATATTAAAACTTCGACATGTTGTAGATCACAAACTTAAATCTCGTAATATCGGTTCCTATGATATTAATATGCAACCTTCCCGTGGTAAGGATTCGGGTCAGACTATGGGTAACATGGAAGTTATGAGTATGCTGTCACATGGAGCTAAAGCTAATATGTGGGAAGCTACTGCTCTTAAAGGGCAAGAGAATGATGAATACTGGCGTGCATTACAACTAGGGTTACCTACCCCAGTCCCTAAGAAAAACTTTGCCTTCGATAAAATGATTGCTTATTTAAAACAAGCCGGTGTTAATGTAGAGAAGGAAGGCGACAAATTAACAGTTATGCCAATGACTGACAAAGAAGTTAAAAAGATAAGCAACGGTAAGGTTACCGATGGTGGTCAGATGCTTATTGCTAAAAACTTAAAAACTATTAAAGGTGGTCTGTTTGATCCTGAAATCTTCGGCGGTGCCGGAGGTAAGAAATGGGGACATATAGAGTTAGCTGAGAAAATACCTAATCCAATGATGGAAGATGCCATCGTTAAAGTGCTTAATATAACTAAGCCCAAATTTGAGAATATCATTGCAGAGAAGGATACGATTGCAGGAGCTACTGGTTTAGGAGCTATAGGGAAAGCTCTTAAGGAGTTAGACCCTAAGAAAGAAATTGAAAAACTTAAGATTGAGCTTGTTATGGCTCCGGAACAAAAAGTAAACAATATTAATAAACGTATACGCTATCTGGAAAGCCTTAGTAAACTAAACTTAACCCCAAATGACTATATGATAAAGAAGGTTCCAATTTTACCTCCTATCTATAGACCTATTTACCCACTACCTAGTGGTGACTTAATGATATCTCCTATAAATAAACACTATAGAGATGTTAGTCTTATTAATGACTCAGTTAAAAAACTAAAAGCTTCTGGTTTAGACGATGAATTTAATGTTAATAATAAAGTTGTACTTTATAAATCAGTTAAAGCTCTACAAGGATTAATAGAACCTGTTACTTACTCTCAAGAGAAGTATGAGGGTGCTATAAAAACACTATCTGGCCCAGCTCCTAAGCATGGGTTTATTCAGGACAAACTGTTCTCTAAGAAACAAGATATGTCTGCACGTAGTACAGTAGGACTAGACCCATCTCTCGGTATAGATGAGGTAGGTCTTCCTGACGATATGCTTAAGAAATTGTTCAAACCTTTTGTTATGAAGAAGTTAGTTCAGAGTGGTGTTGGGGCAGTTGATGCTACTAAGGCTATTCGTGAATGGACACCAGCTGCAGATGCAGCATTGAATATGGTTATTAAGGAGCGTCCAGTTCTGCTTAACCGTGCCCCATCCCTGCACAAGCACAGCATACAAGCATTTAAAGTTAAGCGTGCTCCTGGCAAAACTATCAAGACTAACCCAATGATTAATGCTGGGTTCAATCTTGATTATGATGGTGATACTATGGCTGTCCACGTACCAATCGGGGTAGATGCCGTGAATGAGGCTTGGGGTATGATGCCAAGCAAGAATATCTTCAGACATGGTGATGGATCAGTGGTGCCGGAATTGGCGCAAGAATATCAATTTGGGCTGTACTTTTTAACTAAGCCAGGTAAGGACACCAAAAAGACATTCAAGTCGCTTACAGAGGCAAAAGCGGCCAAATTAGACTATACTGACGTATTCACTATGGGAGGCAAGAAGACTACAATAGGTAAAGAAATTGTGAATTCTACCATACCAGTCAAATATCGTAATTATAAGGATGCTTTTAGTAAAAAGGTAGTTAACGGTATTATGACAAGAATTGCTAAAGAGTCCCCAAATGACTTCCCAGGTGTTATGAATAGCTTCAAAGATTTGTCACACCGTTATGCACATACTCGCAGCAGTACTACTTCTCTGTCAGACTTCACTGGTTCACGTAAATATCGTGATGACATCTTAAAAGTGTACCAAAAGAAAGTAGATGCTACTAAAGATAAAGACAAAAAAATTCAGTTGTGGTTGGAAGCTACTGACAAAGTACGTGCAGCCCAAGATAAACAATTTAAAGGCAAGAATAATATTTATGAATGGTTAGAGTCCGGAGGCCTTTCTGGGTCAAAAGCTCCTAACGTGTCACAGATCTTATCTATGCCTGGTGTTGTTACTGATGTGCGTGGTAACGCTATTGAGGTACCTATCCTTAAATCATATGGTGAAGGGCTAGATGCTGCAGATTACTGGAACACTATGTATGGCACCCGGAAAGGGATAGTCGACACCGCAGTATCTACTAGTGCCCCTGGAGCCCTAACTAAGGCTCTTATAGGAAACGTTTGGGGTACTCTAATCACGACTGATGATTGTGGTACTAAGAAGAATTTAGAAATTACTGTTAAAGGTAATGAGAAAGATATAATAGATAGATGTTTAGCTGAGTCTGTTTCAGGAGTTGGTAGCCGCAATGATACCATTACTGGAATAGTTTATAATAAATTAATATCTAGAAAAGTGAAAAGCGTTAAGGTTAGAAGTCCTCTAACTTGCGCTACAGTTGACGGGTTGTGTCAACTTTGTTATGGCGTTTTACCTACAGGACAGTTTCCCGAATTGGGGTATAACGTTGGCGTGGCAGATGCTCACGCTGTAACAGAGAAATCAACACAACTTGTTTTACGTACTAAGCATACAGGCGCTGCTTTCGCAGGCGCTGAAGATGCTGCTACTAGTGGAGGCTTCAATAGACTTGTGCAGCTATTAGAAGTCCCTGCGGTAGTTCCAAAGAAAGCTATACTAGCTCCACAAGCTGGTACTGTTAATAATTTACAGAAAGATGCCCTTGGCGGGTGGGATGTTACTATTGATAAGAAAGTAGTTAACGTGCCATCTGGTAAGAAGCTGTTAGTGGCAAAGGGTTATACTGTTAACAAAGGAGACAAGCTGTCTTATGGTGCGGTTAAGCCACAAGAGCTAGCTGACCTTAAAGGGCACCAAGCGGCCCAACAACAAATTATTGAGGAGTTAGACGAAATCTATGGAAATGATTATCATAAGCGCACTTTTGAAACAGTCTTGCGATCTATTTCAAGCAACGCAAAAGTTACAGAGTCTCAAAAGGATTCAACATATCTACGTGGAGATGTCACGTCAATTCAAGCTATTGACGCGTTAAATCTAGAAAGAAAAGAAAATGATTTATCCCCGATCAAATACCAGCCGTACTTTAAATCGATTCAGGTCTTACCACAAGACAAAGAGGATTGGTTGGACCGGGTGGGTACGAATAGAATAGTCGCTGCGATACGTGAAAGCGCTGCCACAGGAGCAGCAAGTAACATTCACGGTACAAGCCCAATAGCCGGATATATGTACGGTTCTGAATTTGGAAAACAATGGGATCCTGAGAAGGGAAAATTTTACTAAATAGTTTCGGGTCTGATCCACTTTTTACTTGACATTCACATTAAAATGTACTATATTAAATTATGAATACTAAAATATGTACAGCCGAATGCGGCCAAAAAAAACCACTAAGTCAATTTCCCAAACGTAAATCATCTAAAGATGGATATCGTGGTACATGCAAATCTTGTATGAATATCAGAAGTAAGAAATCATATCAAAAACACAAAGACACTATATTAGTTAAGCATGCCGAATGGAAAGTTAATAACCAAGATCGCATCAAAGAGCGTTCTAAGGAATACTATAAAGAAAATAAAGAATATATAGCCGCTAAAAATGCTGAATGGTATGAAGAGAATAAAGAAGCAAGAGCAGCGTACTGCCTGGAGAATAAGGAAGTAATTCGTGCTAGAAGGGGCGACTATTATCAGAAGAATAAAGAGAAACTAGGAGCTTACGCTGCTGCATACCGTCAAGAGAATAAAGAGTCGATGGATGCTTATCAAGTTGTCTATCGTCAAGAGAATAAAGAGTCGGCAGCTGCCTACAACGCCAGGTGGTGTAAGGCTAATTCAGATAAGTGTGCAGCTAAAAAGGCCAAACGAAGAGCTAAAAAACTAAACCAAACACCTCCAGACGCAGACTTCAAACTCATCGAAGAGTTCTACAAAGAAGCCCGCCACCTCACCGAAACAACTGGTGTATCACATCATGTTGACCACATCAAGCCCCTAGATCTAGGAGGCTTACATCATCAAGATAATCTCCAAGTACTAACTGCAGAAGAGAATCTGCGCAAAGGAAACAAATACTAAGGTAAAAAAAGGGACTCAATTGAGTCCCTTTTAGTTTAAGAAGCTTCAAACTCCTCAAGTGTTGTTCTTGGATCTTTTGGGTCAGCTACAAAATGTTGGCTATGCATTCCACAAGCAGACCAGTGACCACCGCCGCCCCATTTGGCAGCGATTTTACTTAAGTCAGGATTATCCTTACTTTTAGATCCAAACATAGTATACATATACTCTTCTCCAGTGAAGTTCCATGTCATTAACCCATCACAAGTGCCGTCATCAATATACATAAACGCTTTACTGTTTCCAGGTTTATTCATACAGAGGAAGGTAAGACCTTCAAACTCAACTTCATAGCCTTTGGCCTTACGACGCCACATTTCAGAGTTACTTTCTAATATTTGACCTGCGGTGATACATTGTTCCAATTCGATTTCACCTCCTTCGGTGTTAAACAATGGGTCCCAAAAAAGCGCATTGGTTGGATCTCCGGCACTGTATAAAAGCATACCTAATCTAAAATGATCACTGTGCTCTAAAGCATGAGTCCATAAATCGTGGTCTGATACATATTCTAGTGCTTTTGGGACTGGCCTTCCTTCAGCTAGGAATTCCCAAGCTAAATACGCTCCAGATCTATCATTAGATCTGATACCTTTAATCTTTTTAGTCAGTTCAGGATGTTTATCATACTTCTCAATTGCTGATTTGTGATGATCTATCCACCGAACTTTACTTGTTTTCTCTAACAAGGCTTCCATGTCTTCGACCTGTAAAGAGAAGTCTACAATAAAAACTACTTCGTCTTTCTTAATGTCGTCGATAGGGAATGTCTCATTATACAATATAGGAATATGTTCTATGTCGTCTAATGAGCACGCCTTCTCAATCTTCCTGTACCAATAGTCTACAACCGCTGCCGCGGCTACACCATCGGCACAGTGTTTATGTGAAAATATTTTCAATGAAATCTCTCTTTCAATTTAAATAAGGAGTTTGCCTTAACTGTAGTGACTCTGGTATCTGAATGCTCTGGCTTAACTCCAGCCTCGTACATTCCACACCATCGCTCAATTATTGCTATCTTTGCTTTACCCTTATCTATACTATTAACAGTTCCAACTACATTTGTAGAGTAACCATTAGTACATCTATGGTAAGCGTATACTCCGCCAATTTCTATTTCGTCGCCTAAGGCGTCTTTTGTGTTGTCTGCCATTAGTTTGGTTCTCCTAAGGCGTATGGGTTTTCCCCATGTTTATATCTTTCTAGAACTGATGCCATCTTATCGTCTTCTACAGCAGCCTTGCTAGTCACTGCTAGTACTGTGTGGGCTGTATTGACTAAGGCGTGCCATAGCAATGAGCTGTTATCTGGGAAATTTTCATCCGTACATGATAGCATCATATGATTCATTAGGTTGAATCTTTGTTCTATGTCAACTTTGCTTAGCCAGAGTGTCAATGCTGGCAGTCCTTCAGGTTTAGAGAATCTTGACATGAACGTTGATATATGTTCCTGTTGACCATCTAATTCTGGAGACATCATTAATGACATCAGTTGTTCTTGGAGAATTTCTCCGATTGATTGTGACATTCTACTTCTTTCTTTTTGCTCGTTGAAAAGTCATTATTTCCGGTTTCTTGGATTTTGGATCTACCATTTTAGGATCAAATACATAACAGTATTTCCACCCCTGTTTACCAAGTTCTGTCATCATAGTAGTTTTAAACTTACTATCTATTGGTATGAGTTTGGTATCCCAAGTGACCTGATCAGCAACTTCCGCGATCAATTGCCTTAATTCTTTTGTGTTGTCTTTGGTCTCAA
>Ga0307988_1001635_pt1 | contig 12278 bp, 8 predicted proteins | sample EllFjometagen183_FD_203166 | JGI IMG/M metagenome (GOLD analysis project Ga0307988, IMG submission 203166) | Marine microbial communities from Ellis Fjord, Antarctic Ocean - #183 | ecosystem: Environmental > Aquatic > Marine > Unclassified | place: Southern Ocean | collected 2014-10-08 | reverse complement strand
ATAAAGACAAAGCTTCTAAAATAGCTCGCAACTATGTTAATTTCCTAATGAAAAAAGATTCTAATATTAAAAAGGCCTATATATTTGGTTCATATGTTAAAGGTACAGTAAAAGAAGATAGCGACATTGACTTGGCGATTATCTTTGAAAACCTTGAAGATTCTTTTGATATGCAGGTTAAATTAATGAAGCTTAGAAGAAAATTTGATACCAGAATTGAACCCCACGCATTCAGAGAGTCTGATTTTCATATTTTAAATCCTCTGGCCAATGAAATAATAAAAACAGGCCTGGAAATTACATAATCTTATAAATAATTTTTTCAAGTGGATACCTTTTGGCTGAAGGGAGTTTGTAGTCAAAAAGATGGAGCAGTATAGTGTTTCAAATTTTTTTGCATTTTCCAGCTTTAAAATCAGCAATAGCTTGATCAGCTAACATATCAAACTTTCCAGATTTGGCATCTTCTTTAAATTGATCATCCCATACTTTTTGATCAAATTTTTCATACCAATTTCTAAAATTTTTCAAATCTAGCTTAGATAGATTTGAAACAGCCTTTTCTATTGTTTGAATATTTTCCATTTTATTCCACCTCAGTTTAAAAATACTCTCTATATTGAATAATTATATCATAACGACGTTTTCAATAGAAGTTATTATTTATACATTAATATTTTTGTCTATACGTATAACTACTCAGATCTATTATAGGCCTATACGAAAAGCTGGCGGGATATTGTTAAATTATATTCTAAGGCCTTGATACAGTAGACGGTTTCCAATAAAATTCTCTTTTGTAGTCAAGGCATGTTTTATAATATCCGTTTGTGAAGAATATTTGGTTTCCCTATGATCAAAGTTCTTCTGATAATGCCCAGGGTTCTTTTGTCCTGCATTTTGCTTACCATGTTTCCAGAAAACCTTTCCGTTGACAGGGGACAGTCGATTAAATGGGTTATCTTCCATCCACTAAGCTCAAGCAATTTCGCATATTCTAAAAGAAGGATGGCATTTTCAGGGTCTTCATCAAAAGCCGGTATACCCTGGAAATCCCTGAAGTCTGCATTAAGAAATGCAATACGGGTTGATGGTTTTGAATGGTCTCTCATGAGGCAGAAAAGATCTTTAAAGAAGTTTAAATATTGGGGCCGGGAGAAATCTGAAATACTGCCTTTCATGTAATGGGCTGCCATTTTTTTAAAATAAGGGGGGTCAAAAAAGATCAGATCAGGTTTTTTACCGGTCGAAACCGGCCATGCCAGGTTTTTATGATCCCACAAAAAAGGTTCTATTTCAGGTCTTGTTTTAATCCGATCGAAAAGATCAAAAGACCAGCATCTTCTGTTAAAGACAAGACAGGTATCTGCCACCACTCCCCCGCCTGCCATGGGATCAAATACAAGATCATTTTGTCTTGTAAAGTAAAAAAGAGTGTGGGCAACTAGCTGGGCCGGGATTCTTCCGGGCCAATCATCTCCGAACCTGTGATCAACATCATTGAAATACCAATGGTCCCATGTCCGCAACCCCCAGTTCAAATCCTTAAACCGTTCCTGGTCTGTTTTTTCCTGGAGGACCACAGACCATACCAAAGGTTGCGGAACAAAATATTTTTGAGCAATATCAAGGATACTTGACCCATTTTTAAAATCCTGAAGCATTTTGTTAAAAAGTTCATTATTTTTTTGAGCATATTTTGAAATAGTTTCTCTGTGGATATTTAACCGTTGGGCGATACGAGTAAGAGGGATGCCAAGACGTGTCATCAACGCGACTTTAATTTCAGTGAAAAATTCGTATTGATGATCGTCCTTTTTTTGTTCTTTTTTTTTGATTGCTTTTTCCAGGTCTTCTGCAAACGTCTGAATTTCTCTTGCGCTGAATTCATTTAGCGCAAGTGTTGGCAAAAGATTAGTATTCTGATCTTTAAACGGGATAGAACCTTTTTGGGTGACATCGTGAAAAACCTTGCCCGATACCTGTTCAAGCCTTGCAAGCGCTTTTGTTTGCGCTTTGTTCAGGCCGTGTCTTACAGAAGCGGTTTGAACTTTTGAGGGAATGTCGGTTAATAAAATCAGATCATTCATCAAAAAAGACTGCCATTTCAGTGGTTTAGGTAGATTATTAAAGATTGACTCTACCTGTCCAATAAATTTATTGGACAGGTCCTTTTCTATCTCAGAAACAACAGATCCCCGTTCCTTGCTACGCCTTATGGAATCTAATTTTGAGAGCAATTTTACCACCCTTTCAAGGGGTGTTTTACCTACCGTCAAATACTCAGGCTCTTTGCTCATTTCTACATCAATGATGTCAACGGTTGATTCAATGGTTTCTATGGCTGATAAATCTTCTCGTAAATGGTTTTCTGCAGCACTTATTCTTCTTGCCTGAAGATCATCAACGATTACGATTTTTGCCTGGATATTCGTCATATCCGTGTAATTTTTAATTGCTCTGAGCCTTCGTTCTCCTGCAATAAGCTGAAACCTGCCTTTTTTCTGAGGTCTAATGATAATCGGTTCAATCAGTCCATCCCACAATATACTTGCTCCAAGCTCTCTTAAACTGTTTTCATCAAAGTATTTGCGGTGTTGATAGGGAGAAGGATCAATTTTTTTAATGTCTATCATGGAAAAAGAAAAAGGATAATTTTTAGAGCCTGTCATAACTGCCAATAGGGGGGCCCTGATTCCATGCTATATTTTCCTTCGCCGGGAAAAAATAAGTCTGACCAGAAGCTTAAGAGGGCTCAAAGAAGGGGAGTTCATGGTTTTCCCTGCCATGAACACCTGTTCCACCCGAAGATCTTCCAGGGGCACTGTTTCATCAAAAATATCCTGGTTCAAAACAATAAAATCAGCCAGTTTTTCCGAGGCCAAACTGCCTCGGTGTTTTTCCTCAAATCCTGCCCAGGCACTGTTGATTGTAAAGGCACGAAGGGCCTCCCACCGTGAAATGGACTGTGCCTGCACAGGGAAATCGCACATGCCCTGGATCTGGATCATGGGATCAGGGTCCTGGACGGGGCTGTCCGAAGACCCGCAAAGGATGCCCCCCATAGACACAATATCCTGGAGAGGGATCTGGCTTTGGAACTGGGGATCGGTGAGGTGAAAGGCATAGGATTTCTGATATTGGCTATCCATCCAGGTCCAGCCGGGCTGGGGAACCAGGATGATATTGGAATCCACAGCCCGTTTGACCTGATCAGAACTTGGAAATTCAAAATGCTCAATTCTGTGGCGCAGGGGATTTTTCTGGGATAAGGGCCTGTTTTCCAGGGCAGTTAACAGGGGCTCTATTGCCCTAGGCCCAATGGCATGGGCTGAAATCTGAAATCCCTTGACGTCTGCCCTTGCCACCATGGAATCTATTTCCTGGTCAGAGTAATAGCATTCGCCATTGGTGTCTTCCGGATGTTTATAGGGCCCGTAAAAGGCTGCGGTACCGGCAGATACGGCCCCATCCATTTCCCAAGCCCCGCATCCACCCAGCCTGGGGTAAGCCATTTTAGGTAATAACCGTTCCACCCGTTTGGGGTTCTTGTACTGGCAAAAGAGACGGATATGGAGGGGCAGAACAGGGGCTATCCAGGTAAAAAGCCGGGTGGAGATATCTTTGGGATCGTCGTCAAACCCTTCCATGCAATGGATGGCAGTGATGCCCCGGTCATGGAGACGGTTCACCTGGGTACAGATACCCCTGAGCACCGAAAAAAGATTGAGCTGCTTCATGACCAGACGACTCACCACGCCCATATTGAATTCATGGGCCCTGCCAATGAGCAGACCGTTTTCATGGATCTCTTCCAAACCAAGTGCCTCAATGGCTTTGCTGGAATAGGCTGAAGAATGGCCGCCACTGTCCATGATAATGGTTATTTTCCCGGGCAGCCAGGCATCCAGTTCATCCAATGTGGGCATCCTTTTTTCAGCCAGTCCGGCTGTGACCAAGTTAAATCCCAGGATCAGTTTCTTACCCTGTTTCTTATGGGCCTGTTTCAGGGTTTCCCCGACTCCGGCCATTGTGTCAGGCATGATTTTACCGGTTTTTATCCCGGAGATATCCACACCGAACTCATTGAGCACAGCCGAGGGGATAAAATGACAATGGGCATCTGTGAAGCCCGGTAAAATGGTTTTTCCCCCAAGATCCATGACCTGGATTCCAGGGCCAGGATCAGGCAGATCCCCCACTGACCTGGCATGTCCCAGGCAGACCACACGCCCCTCTTTTATTTCCATGGAAAAGAACACCTCTCCCTCCTTTTCCATGGGATAAATTCTGGCATTGATGATGTGCAGGTGGTTTCCCATGTTTACAGCAATGCCCCGGCAGCCATGAGCAAAAATCCTGCAACAATAATAATCTGACAGATGGGAGATTCAAGAAATCCCAAATTCACGTCCTTGGAAGATTCTGGCTGTCCCTTGATCACGGCCCGGTAGACCGGGACAATCCCAATGCCAATGATCAGACCAATGGCGCCTCCAGCCAGTTCCAGCAAACTTAAAAAATTGTCCGTACCCAGGTAAACCAGGGCCAGCCCCGGAAGGGTTGCCAGGGCCCAGCATATTCCATGGTGCCAGCTGAACTGCTCTTGGATAATATCGGACAGGGCGAGGGAAATGGCCCAATAGCTTGTGAGCATGGCTAAAAGGATAAAAAGGCTGCCAAGGAGATAGGCCCAATTACCCAGGGCCCGTCCCAGGGTAATAATTGCCACCTCATCAATATTTTTCCCCAAACCCAGGGTGAGAAGAACCAGAACCAGAATGATCACCCCGTTGATAGCGATCCCGGTGAAAATAGCCCTTGGGATAAGCCGCGGTTCATGGGAGAGTCCCTGAACCACCTGGGGAACTGAAAACAGGGCAAAAAAACTGAACATTATCATGCCGAACAGGGCCAGATGATCCGTGATATCCCCCGAAACAGGGGCTGGCAGGTCAAAGGGTTTGGCCAGGGAGGCAGTTGCAAACACAAGGACAAAGACCCCGATTCCGGCAACGGCAAATTTTTCACTGACCCCGATGGCCTTGAGCCCAAAGGCCATGACCCCAGCTGCGGCCAGATAAAACAATAGATTTCCGACCCACCCAGGAATGGAAAACAGTTCAGCCAGGATATGACCGCCCCCGGCAATATAGGCGGACAGGCTGGTGACAAAGGCAAAAAAGATTCCCCCAAAGAAAAGCCAGATCAAAAATGCCAGGCGCCCCCCTTCCAGACTTTTCCGGATCACCTGGATGAGTTGCCTGGCCTGGCCGTCCCTGAGCATCATATCAGCCACCATCAGATGCATGAGCACAGAAATGCCGAACCCAAGGGGAAGATAAATCAGCAAAGGAAGCCATCCGGTATGGGAAGCAAGAAAGGGAATTGTCATCACACCGCCGCCAATACCGTATCCGGTTACAATGGCAGTGGCTTCAAAGAATTGGAGCGGCTTGTTCATATCCTGAGTCCTTAAAAATAGATTAGAATTTTGCGCAGTGTACCAGGTCATTTTTCCCAGTACAAGGGGGATATGAAATATATAGGAAAAGAGCATTGCCCCCTTGGGTTGGCCCATGGCAGCCTTCAGATTATTTGATGGGTAATTCATGGTTCAAAAATGGACAGTGGTCTATCCTCTGTAAATACAGGCATTTTTAAAAACAATCCAAGCCCAATATGTGGTATCTGTCCAATTTTAAAAAAGTGAGAACCTTATTAATAATAGTGCGGATATATAAAATCCAGCGTTGGCGACGGCCCTAATGGACATAGTATGAAATTTTAAAGATACTGATACAAATAAAAACATTTTTCCGCTAAAAAATTTAAATCATGATCATCCAAGTATGGTTAACTATTTAATTAATGCAACTCCCATCCTCATTTACATCTTGTTCTAATTTTCATTTGTCGATATAGTTGAACCAGATTATACTTTATTGACGTTGATAATTTTGTATTTTCTGCATCTCCCAAATGAAGAAATGGCAATTAAACGTGTTCAGCTAAGGGTTGCTGAAGGCGGGCATAATGTCCCCGAAGACGTAATCATACGAAGGTACCACAGAGGATGGAAAAATTTTGAAAAATATTATAAGCATTTGGTTGATGACTGGGTAGTTTTTGACAACTCCGGCAATATCCCTTTGATTATGGAGGAAAAAAGATGAAAAAAGAGTCAAATGCAAAACTGGCGCTCAATGCAATGCATCGGGCGTCAAAACAAGCAATTGAGAAGGCAGCCAATCTGGATTTAAAAATTCCTGTATGGAAAGAGAACAAAATAATTTTTATAAATGCTAAGGAAAAACTTAAAGAACTAAGTTGTTCTTGACTATAGACTACATGCCCAACACCCCGTACCCTCAAGAATACCAATGCAAACCTTAACGGATACTTTCTTAACTTTGGAGGAAATGTCGGTTAATAAAATCAGATCATGCATCAGGCAAGACTGCCACTTCAAGGGTTTCGACAGATTATTAAAGATAGACTCTACCTGTTGAACAAAATTGTTCAACAATGCCTCTGCCCCCTTAGAGACTATAGAGCCTCTATCTCGCCTAACCCTTATAGAATGGAGCTTTGACAGCAATTTATGCACCCTTTCAAGGGGTGTTTTGCCTACCGTCAAATACTCAGGCTCTTTGCCCATTTCCACATCAATGATTTCAATGGTTGCTTCAATTGACTCTATGGCTGATAAATCTTGTCCTAAAAGGTTTTCCGCAGCACTTATTCTTCTTGCCTGAAGATCATCAACAACTTGCTTTTTCTGAAATTATTATATATTCAGATTGTTTTGTCATGGTATATAATATGAGATGCAACATAATATGAGAAGATACATAATAAACTAAAAGGTATTGAAAGTTTATGAGTCTGAAAAAACATCTGGAAGAGCTTGTCCCGGAACTTATTGGTCTTCGACGCGATTTTCATCAACACCCGGAACTGGGTTTCAAAGAATTCCAAACCCAGGAAAAAATAATCGCGTATCTTAACAATACAGGTATAGAAACAAGCAAAATCGCAAAAACAGGGGTAAAAGCAATTCTGTCAGGAAAAAAACAAGGCAGGACCATTTTGCTCAGATCAGATATGGATGCTCTTCCAGTTCAGGAAGAAACAGGTCTTAAGTTTGTATCCCAGCACAAAGGAGTAATGCATGCCTGTGGACATGATGGCCACATGGCCATGCTTCTGGTTGCGGCAAAACTGCTGGCTAATCTGAAAGAGAGCATTGCCGGGAAAATTGTTTTTGCTTTCCAGCCCAATGAAGAAGATGCCGGTGCCTATAAAATGATAGAGGAAGATATTCTAAAAAATCCCCGTGTGGATTCAGCTTTTGGATGTCATCTCTGGAACCAGTTAAAAACAGGTGCAATGGATATCTGCGATGGACCAATAATGGCTGCCAGTCATTATTTTACACTGATCATCAAGGGGCGTGGCGGGCATGCAGGTTTTGCACATGAATCAATTGATCCAATCTTTATTTCATCACATATTATTCAAGCTGTCCAGGCGATACAGACAAGGCAAATCAATGCTCTACACCCTGTAGTTGTCATGTTTACACGTATTCAGGGTGGCGCAAACACCACCACAATACCGGGAGAGGTTATTTTACAAGGCTCTATTCGTTTCTTGTATGATAAAGGAAATGATGTGTTAAAAAAGTTTGAGAGGATTGTAAAAGATATCTGCCGGCTCCACAATGCAACTTGTGACCTTGAGTTTAAAGTTGGTAACCATATGCTTTCCAATGATCCACTCATGGCACAGCTGGTAAGAAGAGAGGCATCTGATATTCTTAAGGATAAACAAAAGGTAACCTCTGATATTCGAACCATGGCCGGGGAGGATTTTTCAGAGTTTGCCAATAGGGTCCCATCCGCATATGCCTTTGTAGGAGCAAAAAATAATTCAAAACAAACATCTTACCCCCACCACCATCCTAAATTTGATATAGATGAGGATGCACTGGTCCTGGGAACTAAATTATATGTTAAAACGGCACTGTCATTTTTAAAGGAGGTTATTTAGTGAAGAATAAATCAATAGGGAAGGGCACATGCTCTGTATGGGCCGGGGAAGAAGAATCTTTGATGCAGAATGCGACACAGGTACCCGTGGTGCACAGTGTTTCTTTTGGATATAAAGATGCCCTCGAATGGCAGCAAGTCGCACTGGGCAAGAAAAAGGGACACATTTACAGTCGGAATACCAACCCCACAGTTGAAGTGTTTGAAAATAAAATCTGCCGGCTTGAAAATGCCGAGGCAGCGACCAGTGCCTCAACGGGTATGGGAATTATCCACAGCACACTGTTTTCCTTCCTGGTACCGGGTCAGCGAGTGGTCTCGGTAAAGGACACATACGGCGGAACCAACAAGATATTTACCGAATTTTTACCTCGAATCAATGTAGAGGTAACCCTTTGCAATACTACGGATCATGAAGAGATTGAAGCTGAGGTGGCCAAAGGGTGTGACCTGCTTTATCTGGAAACACCTACGAACCCAACCATTAAGATTATTGACCTGGTTCGCCTTGCCAGGGCCGGAAAAAAAGCAGGAGCTATTGTTGTGGTTGACAATACATTTGCGACCCCTATCAACCAGCAGCCCCTGGCTCTGGGAGCTGATCTGGTATTGCATTCGGCAACTAAATTTCTTGGAGGCCATGCCGATGCAATGGGTGGTGTTGTCTGCGGGAATAAAGAATTGATTGATCAGATTTATCATTACAGGGAGATCAACGGTGCAACCCTGGACCCAATGTCTGCCTATCTTCTGCTCAGAGGGATGAAAACACTGGCACTCAGGATCGAACGCCAGAACCAGAGTGCGCTTGAAATTGCAAAATATCTGGACTCCCATCCAAAAATTGAAAAAGTATTCTATCCCGGGTTGGAATCACATGAAGGGTATCAGATTGCAAAAAAACAGATGACCGGTTTTGGCGGCATGCTGAGTTTTATCCTAAAGGAGAATACATTTGAAGCTGTCGGTACGGTGCTGGCTCATTTGAAATATGCCCATTCTGCAGCAAATCTTGGATCCGTTGAAACCATTGTTGGACCACCGGCAACAACAAGCCATGTGGAATGCAGCAAAGAAGAACGTGAGGCCATGGGAATTCCTGAGAGTCTGATTCGATACTCTACGGGGATTGAAGACGTCAGGGATCTTGTAGATGATTTGGACAACGCCTTATCAAAGCTTAAATAGTGCCCGAACGAAAACCGCCAATTTTCCCGATTACTGCGTTGGGGTCAAATTTTAATCCTCAAAATACTTAATGTATTCTTCCGGTTAAAATTATCCCCCGCCTTGTACTCGAAAAAATTTTCAGGTTTTCGTTCAGACACTAAATAATAATTTTTTATATGTTTTGAATAAAACTGGGAAAAGATAGTGGTAAAACTTTCCGGCGATCCAGATATGATCGCCGGAAAGTTTTGGTGTTTACACAAGCACTTTTTTGAGTAAGGCTTTTACAATCTGCACCTTGAATGCGTTTTTAAGAAGTGGTTTAACTGATTGCACTGCAATTTCCCCGGCAGCAACAGCAGTTTCATCTTCAAGTTTTTTACCTTCAAGAAAGTCTTCAATTGCCTGAGCTCTCAAAGGAATGGGAGCAACAGCACCTAATACGATGTTGGCATCTTTAATTGCATCACCGTCCATATCAAAAGAATAAGCAAGACTCACAATGGGAAAATCAATAGCATTACGAATCCTGAATTTCTGATACCCTTGCCTGTTGGTTGCTTTAGGTGCAGGTATTTCAATTTCCTCTACAAGTTCATCATGATCAAGGATAGTACACTTCATGATGTCTGCAGCAAAAAAATCATCAGCACTCAAGATTCTTTTGGTGGTTTTAATCTTTGCTCCAAGCGCCATAAGTGCCGGTGCCATATCAGATGCATTCACTGCAATACAGGCACAGTTCACACACCGTTGTGCCTCCGACCGGATGTCGTCAATACCTTTTATGTCTTGAGTTCTGCCGCATTTACCATGGCTTTCAAAATGCACCTCAAGGGCTTGACCCATGGGCATGTTGGATTCAGGCCGGATGTCTGCTATGGAATAAGCGGTTTCTCTTCCTGCGGCAACGGCATGGATCACTGATGCCGGTCCACTTGTTACATCACCTCCGGCATAGACACCTTTTAAATTGGTCGCACGGGTTTTTTCATCGATCACAATCCAGCCATTGTTGTTTTTAACCTCATCCCCGGTATAGGAGATATCCGTTGACTGTCCGATTGCCAGGATAATCTGGTCAGCTTCAATCGTCTGTTTTACTGAAGTATCAAAACTTGGATTAAATTGTCCATTTCCATCAAATACTGATGTACAGCTGACAACTTCCAGGCCGGTCAGGCTTCCATTTTCTTCAATAATCCTGTCCGGTCCAAAAGAAGGCTGGATAGTCACGCCTTCATGGAGAGCTTCTGCAATCTCTTCTTCAAATGCCGGCATTGTGTCTCTGGATTCCAGGCAGACCATGGTGACCTGCTCTGCGCCCAGGCGGCTGGCAGTGACAGCGACATCAACTGCTACATTGCCTCCACCGATAACCAGAACTTTTTTGCCTATAGCCGGTTTTTTACCCAGTCCCATTGCGGCCAGAAAATCAATACCAGGAGTGAGAAGTTCAGCTTTTTCCATGGCAAGGGTTCTTTCTCCCCAGGCACCGGAAGCTAAAAACACGTTTTCAAATTTTTCCCGAAGATCTGTCAGGGTGATACCATTTTCACCAACCGTGGTATTGAATTTAAATTCAATCCCCATGGCTTCAAAGGCGTTGATCTGACGTTTAATGATATCTTTGGCAAGACGGTCGGCTGGGATACCGTAAGTGAGCATTCCACCTGCCTCGGGCATCTTTTCATACACGATGACCTTGTATCCTGCTTTTCTAAGAAAATAAGCAGCTGACAGGCCTGCAGGTCCGGCACCGATAATGGCTACACTTTGTTTAAGCTCTTTTTCAGGCGATGCTAAAAGCTCAGCCGCATTGTCAAGGATGTAGTCACCCACAACCCGTTCAACATTCCGGATGGAAACAGCTCCATCAAATTCAGAGCGGTTGCATTGTGATTCACATAAATGCGGACATATACGTCCGGTAATTGATGGTATGGGGTTGTTTGCAAGTAAAATCAAGGCTGCACTGTCCAGGTCTCCATTGCGAACGTAGTCCATATAGGCAGGAATCTCAATGCTTCCGGGGCAGGTTTCAGAACAGGCCGGTTTTGCCACTCGCACGCTGCCGAAGATCGAATGATATCGATTGTCTCCAAGGAGAGCGCCACACTTGGTACCTCCTTTTCTCAAACAATGAAATATATCGTCCGGAGCTCTATAATACCAGCATCTCGGTTCCTGACAAATGTTGCCGCCAAGGGTACCCATATTTCTGAGCTGTGGTGATGCCACGCTCAGAGCTGCCTGTGCCAGCAAACCATATTGTTCTTTGATTGTATCGTTTGTGCAGATTTCAGTGAGGGTAGTCAAGGCACCTATGTGAATACCCTTTTGCGTTGTCTTTACATAACATAGGTCTGGAATTGTCTTGAGATCCACAAGGACTTCAGGAGACTGGGTATGAATTTTGTCCTTGAGTACTCCAAGCAAGTCTGTTCCACCTGCAATGGCAACTGCTTTTCCATTAACTTTAGACAAAATGTCCGTGGCTTCTTTAAGAGATGAAGCTGGTATGTGTTTGAAGTTTCTGAGAGTCATCTTTTTCTCCTTAAACCTTTCCCAGAGCCCTGAGAACTTTCTCGGGCTTGATCGGAATATTATTAATTCTGACACCGATGGCATTGTAAATTGCGTTCATGATGGCCCGTGGTGTACATGTCAAAGTGCCTTCGCCGATTCCACATGCACCGTATTCTCCCGCACCTTTCCAGATCTCAAGAAGGATGGGATCAATCTCAGGCATGTCTGCCATGGTGGGAATTTTGTAATCAATAAAGTTGAAATTGAGGGGAACACCCGTTATTTCGTCATAGATAATTTCTTCGGTCAGGGTTTCACCCAGACCCATTACCTGACCCCCCACCTGCTGAGCTTCGGCACCGGAGGCAAACATAACAGTACCGCAGTCATTGATGACCACCAGGTGCAGTACATCGACTTTGCCGGTATCAGTATCCACTTCTATTTCGGCAAAATTGGCAAAATAAGGAACACCTGTTTTTTGAGCATTGGCCAGCTTGCTTTTTGTAATAACAATGGGTACAA
>Ga0307988_1001634_pt1 | contig 12283 bp, 7 predicted proteins | sample EllFjometagen183_FD_203166 | JGI IMG/M metagenome (GOLD analysis project Ga0307988, IMG submission 203166) | Marine microbial communities from Ellis Fjord, Antarctic Ocean - #183 | ecosystem: Environmental > Aquatic > Marine > Unclassified | place: Southern Ocean | collected 2014-10-08 | reverse complement strand
CTTTTTGAGAACTTGGATAATAAAGAAAAAAGAATTATGGTGGACGGATTTTCAGAAGAGAAACGAAACAATTTGAAAGTACCAGATTTTCTTTTCTTTTCAATGGAGCGAAACATTGATTTAAACAATACTTATGATACAAAAGGTAAGAATTACAAAGTTAAGGGGCTCCTTGAGATATTTAATCAATATAAATTTACTATTGCGGAGAATACACCTGTCGAAGAGGAAATTGCCCTAGATCCGGAACTGCTAGGAAAGGTTTTCGAAAATCTTTTGGCCAGTTTTAACCCTGAAACTAAAACAACTGCTCGAAAGCAAACAGGTTCTTTTTATACCCCACGAGAAATAGTAGACTATATGGTGGATGAGAGCTTAAAGGTTTCACTCTCCACTATTGTTTCAAAAGAGCTTAAGGGGGTATCTCCTGAAGATATTAAAGTCGGCCTGAATATTCTTTTTGCCTATACTGAAAAAGAACATACCTTTACCAGTGATGAGGTAAAAGAGATAGTTAAAGCTGTCTCTCAAATAAAAATACTCGATCCTGCCTGCGGTTCAGGAGCTTTTCCTATGGGTGTTTTGCATAAACTTACTTTTATTCTGAACAAACTTGATCCTAAAAATGTTTTTTGGCGGGAACTACAAAAGAAGAAAGCTATAGAAGAAACAGAAGATGCCTATAATATTGGGAAACATGAAGAGAGACAACAGAGAATTAAGGGGATTGAAGAGACTTTTGACTTAAACACATCTGACTATGGAAGAAAACTCTTTTTGATAGAAAATGCTATTTATGGTGTGGACATACAGCCAATTGCTGTTCAAATATCAAAACTCAGATTCTTTATATCCTTGATAGTAGATCAGGATATGAAGGGCAATATTAAACCTCTTCCAAACCTTGAGACCAAGTTTGTTGCGGCTGATACACTTATTGGTCTTAAAACAGATCTATCTGATTTATTTCATGAGAAAAATATTCTTTTACTAGAAGATGAACTTAAGTCACTTAGACACGTTTACTTTAGTGCACGGAATCGAAAGAATAAAATTACTAATCAGAAAAAAGATAAGGAAATACGGACACGAATTGTTGAAAAACTGGAAGTTGAGATTGCCAACAGGAATACAGGAGTTGGTCAACAAATTAAGGAACTCGAAAATAAGGCTAATTATTTAAGTGGTGGAGAGAAAACAAAATGTTTAAATAAAATTAAATCGTTAAATAAAATGATGATTAATCCTGCTTCCGGACATGAAACAGCATCACTGTTATCACGGTTTGATCCTTATAATCAAAATGCATCGAGTCCATTTTTTGATAGTGAATGGATGTATGGTATTACAAATGGTTTTGATATTATTATTGGGAATCCTCCCTATGTGCAGATACAGAAGTTTTCCGGAAAACCTGAGCAGAAAGCCTGGGCAAATGAGAACTATAAAACATTTGTTAAAACAGGTGATATCTACCAGCTTTTTTATGAAAAAGGGAATATGCTTCTTAAAGATGGCGGGGTGCTTGCATATATTACCTCTAATAAGTGGATGAGGGCTAAATATGGAAAGACTACAAGAAAATATTTTGTCGAGAATACTACACCGATTATATTGATTGATTTTGGTGGGTATCAGGTATTTGAAAGTGCAACTGTGGATACTAATGTTTTACTTTTTGAAAAGGTAAAAGAAAAGCAATCTAATAAAGTTGTAACTGCTTGTGCAATAGGGAAAAATTTTACAAATACAACCGATATTGCTGTGTATCTTGAAGAAAACAGTGTCTTCCTTGAGGATCTAACCACAGATAGCTGGATAATTTCTGGAAAAGGTGAGTATTCTATTAGAAAACGGATAGAGGGGATGGGCACACCTCTTAAGGATTTGGATGTTTCTATAAATTTTGGTATTAAAACAGGTTTTAACGAAGCTTTTATAATAAATAGCACAAAAAAAAATGAGTTAATAGCTCAAGATCCTAAAAACAAAGAGATTCTCAAGCCCATTTTAAGGGGCAGGGATATAAAAAAACATAAGGCAGAGTTTGCGGATTTGTGGTTAATAAACAGCCATAATGGTTATCTTGATAACAAAACTCAGAAGAGAATTAAACCTATAAATATATATGATTATCCAGCTATTAAAGAACATCTGGATAACTATTGGGAGAATATAGAAAAAAGGCAGGATAAAGGGATTACTCCGTATAATTTAAGAAACTGTGCCTATCTTAATAATTTTGAAAAAAATAAGATTGTTTATCCAGATATCATGAGACTATCGCGAGGTGCTACTTTATATGAAAGTTTCCCATATTTTTATCTCGATAAAAAACATTATTATGTAGAAGCCACAAACTTCTTTATAACTGGTGATTCCATTCATCTAATAATTGCAGTTTTATCTTCAAGAGTAGGAATATACTTATTTCTGAAGTTTTATTCAGGACCTCAGTTTGATGCAAAAGGTTTCCGGTATAAAAAAGAGTATCTTCAAAATTTCCCAATCCCCAAAATAACCAAAGAAAAACAGCTTCCTTTCGAAATTCTTGTGGAATGCATTTTATTTGCCAAAGAACATGATATGGATAGTGAAGCTGGTGTATTGGAATCGGTCATTGACGGCATGGTCTACGACCTCTATTTTGAAGAGGAGATGAAAAAGTCCCACTGCTATATTACTGACCGTATAACAGAAGTTATAAAACCTTTTAAAGAGGATGATACCGATGAGTTTAAAATTGAGTATATCAATAAGCTGGATACTTTCTGTAGAAATGATAAAATAGTATTCCATGGACGAATACACCGTAGAAATATAAAGGTTGTTAAAATCATCAATGGAGATTATTAATGAGTGATGAAAGATTAAGCAATTTAGAAGTTAAAGAACCCGTTTCAACATATGGAGATGCTGTTAGAATAGAGAAAATAAGGTTTAATAATTATAAGTTTTTCCATGGAGAGTTTGAATTACCGGTTAATGGAGAAAATCTTCTTGTTTACGGAGAAAATGGAAGCGGGAAAAGCACTATATATAAAGCACTTGAATTATTAACTAAAAGCGGATTTACCGATTTTGATGAGAATCTAAATATTTTTACAGATGATGGAGATGTTGAGGTTGAAATAGGTTTTACTAATGGGCAGGAACTTATTATTACTTCTGATCTGGAAGAAATTCCTGATAATTTTGCTTTTTTAAAGGATCTTTCTGTTTTTTCACCTCTTTTAGATTATAAAAAGCTGTTAAAAATCCATTATTCTTCTAATAACGGAAGAGAAAAAATTAATTTATATAGTATGCTAAATCAGCTTCTGAGGGACTATCCTGTTGGGGAAGGAGAAGATGAGAAACGTCTTATTGAAATAAAAGATTTTAATAGATATTTTGGTGTATTAAAGAAAATTATCAAGGAAGAGTTATTAGGAGATATCAATAGATATCTTAAACAATATTTTGATGCTGATATTACTATTGAATCCTTTGAATTCCGTCAGGAAATAGTTGAATCTGAAACAGGGAATGTTGATCAGATAATAAATTTGTCTATTGACTATAAAGAAAAACTTATTGAAAAATATCATTCATTTCTTAACGAAGCCCGTCTATCGGCACTTGCTATTTCTATATATTTTGTAGCCATTAAAAAAATGCTTGATACATTGAAACAGGATAGTCTCAAAATTCTCGTACTCGACGATTTATTAATAAGTCTTGATATGAGTAACCGGTTAAAATTACTGGAAATTTTTAAAAATGAGTTTACTGATTTTCAGATATTCTTTTTTACTCACGATAAAGAGCTTTTTGAGATTTACAAAGATAAGATGAACTGGAAAAAGTATGAGCTTTATCTTGATGATTCAGAAAAAATTCCAAAAGCTATCCTTAAGCAAGGCAAATCAGAAATTGAACGTGCAAAAGAGTATTATACAAAAAAAGAATATGATGCTTGCGCACTGCTTTTAAGAAAAGGATTTGAGAAGATTTTAAAAGCATATCTAACACCAAAAGAACAGAGAGATAAAAATTGTATTGAACTTGATCTCTCAGGATTAGTCGGAAGGTCAATTTCAAAAAGCAGCGGTGAAAATAAAAATATTCTTGAAAAGCTCAATTTGGACCGTAAACACATTCTTAATCCTCTAAGTCATAACGATATACGACCTGTATATTCCCAAGAACTGAAAAGTGCAATGAAAGATCTGGAAAAGTTAAAGAATTTGTTAACATAGTAGTCTTAATTGTGTGATAATTTGTAACCAAAATATGATACTTCTGAAAGGGTAATCTTCATTTTAGATCCCAATGTCAGGCTATGCGACTGAGCTTAGATCATCATGGGTATATTTCCTTTTCACACTCCGTGCAGAGGTCTCTGGGTTTCCCGGTTTGTTTGTTGCAAAAAAACAGGAGAATGGTGTATTATCGTTTAAACTTTTCCTAAAAAGTGAAAATACTTCTTTATTCTTGAATTTATCAGGTGGTAGAAATGAAGACAATTGATCAGATTAACGAAAAGATCCGAAACGGCAGTGCCGTTGTCTTTACGGCAGAAGAGGTTTCCCGAATGGCCGAGACAATGACCCCGGCAGAGATAGCCGAAGAGGTTGATGTTGTTACTACCGGTACGTTTGGACCAATGTGTTCATCCGGAGCTTTTATTAATTTCGGGCACTACAATCCGCCGATCAGAATGGAGGAGATATCACTTAATAATGTCCCAATTTTTGCAGGCGTAGCTGCAGTTGATGCGTATATCGGAGCAACCTCAGAATCGGCTTTCGATGAAACCTATGGCGGAGCTCATATTATTGAGGATTTGATTGCCGGTAAAGATGTTAAGCTGAAGGCCAGAGCAAAAGGCACTGACTGCTACCCCACTAAGGAAGTGGAGACGGTAATAAACAAAAATACGGTAAATGAGTTCTATCTTTTTAATCCGCGAAATGCATATCAAAACTATTGTGTTGCCGTAAATTCACAGAAGCACTCGATTTATACCTATATGGGAAGTCTAATGCCGCACATGGAGAACGCAACCTACTCCACCTCTGGAGAATTAAGTCCGCTGCTCAATGATCCGGAACTGCGGACAATCGGTATTGGAACCAGAATATTTCTTGGAGGAACTCAAGGGTTTGTTTCCTGGTATGGAACACAGTTTAATACGCAAAAAACAAAAAATGAACATGGGATACCTACGAGTAATGCAGCAACTCTGGCAGTTATCGGGGATGCCAAGGAGATGTCCACAGAGTATATCCGGGCTGCATATTTCGAGAAGTACGGAGTTTCAATATTTATCGGAATTGGTATACCTATTCCGGTGCTTGATGAAGGTATTGCCAAAGCAGTCTCTATTAGAAATAGTCAAATTGAGACATCGGTGGTAGATTATGGACTTGAAGATAAACCAGTTCTTGGTCTTGTCAATTATGAGGAACTGAGATCCGGAACTATCAAGGTGCAGGGTAAAGAGATTAAGACCGGATCTATGTCTAGTCTTGAGAAAGCAAGGAAAATAGCCGAAGAACTTAAAACATGGATTAAAAACGGAGATTTTCTTCTCTCTCAGCCAGTTCAGATGATGCCGAAAAATTCCGGTGTGAAAGGGCTGGAACAGCGTTCATAAGAAAATGGGGAAAACAATGAAAAAACGATTTGTATTCAGATTCTCACCAGACACCGTGAAAAAACCATTAATGTCATATCTTGTACGGGAATTTAATATTGATGTAAATATTTGGAATGCTGACATCTCTTATGGAAGGGAAGGGAAACTGGTTGTTGAACTTGAAGGGGATGAGAAAGCAATTGACGATGGATTAGCATATGCCCGTTCAATCGGGGTAAACTGTTCTCCATCAATAAAAGAGCTGCAGTTCAGTCAGGAGCGGTGTATAAATTGCGGAAGCTGTACTGCGGTATGTTTTTATGGAGCGCTTAAAACAAACCAGGAGAGTTGGGAACTAGAATATGATCCGGAACAGTGTGTTGTCTGTGGTTTGTGCATAAAAGCTTGCCCTCTTCAATTGTTCAGTATTTCGAGGGAAGAAGAGTAGCGTCATTTTTCGGTTGGTTTAACGCCGGGGGGGGGAGCAGTATGTATGAACCGAGAACCTACAGAGACCGTATGGTTGGGAAAGGCTTTGATTCATTTACTGTCTGTGTTGAAGAGACTGATATCTGGGTTGGTATTGATACTGAATCTTTCAGTAAATTAAGCCTACCTGAACTGAAAGAAGCAACAAAATCCTACATAAAAACCCTTAGGGAAGAGCTCACTAACTATATAGCTAAAAACAGCGGGTTCCAAACCTCCATGGTTCCCATCGATCAAGATCCTGAATCAGTGGGAATAGTGCGGGAAATGGTTACAGCAGCTATTATTGCAGGGACCGGACCTATGGCAGCAGTTGCCGGCGCCTTCTCTGAATCTATAGGCAGACAAATTCTGGATCAGTTTCCCGTGCGGGAAATACTCGTGGAGAACGGCGGGGATATCTGGATATCAGCATACAGACCGGTACGGTTATCAGTTTTTGCAGGAGATTCTCCACTATCAGGAAAGATTGGAATTGTCGTTCAGCCTGAGGAGACTCCACTGGGAGTCTGTACCTCTTCGGGTACTGTGGGGCATTCTATCAGCCTGGGGAAAGCAGATGCCGTTACAATTGCCTGTAAGAATACCGCTGAGGCTGATGCTTTAGCTACTGCATACGGGAATCGTATTCATACCCGTGAGGATATAGATACAGTTATTGAGGAGATTAAGGGGCGTGAGAATATTATCTCCGCTCTTCTTATATATAAAGACACAGCAGCAGTTTGCGGAAAGTGCGAGGTAAATGTAATACATGAAAAAAGCTGATCAATTTAGAAGAGAAGCAAAAAAAAGAATTCTTGTTCTTGATGGTGCAATCGGAACGTTAATTCAGAAGGAAGGGCTGGTTGAAGAGGATTTTTATGATGAATCCCTTAAAGCTGTGCTTGATTCTGCTACCGGCTTATTAAAAGGCTGTAATGATTTACTCTCTTTAACAAAACCGGAACTTATCTATGAAATCCATTATCGGTTTCTTGAAGCCGGGGCTGATATTATTACCACTAATACGTTTACTGCAAATCCCGTCTCTCTAAGCGATTATCAGATAGAAGAATTAACCTACGATATAAATGCAGCCTCAGCTGAATTGGCAAGAGATGCCGCTGTTGAATTTGAGATACGGGACAGTCGGCCCAGGTTTGTTGCCGGTTCAATTGGTCCAACAAATAAGACACTCTCAATTTCTCCCCGGGTTGAAAGCCCTGAATATCGTGATATCTCTTTTGATGAATTAGCCCATGGATATAAACAGCAGATTGAGGGGCTGGTTGATGGAGGAGCTGATATGCTCCTGATTGAGACTGTCTTTGACACGCTGAATGCTAAAGCGGTATTAGCCGCAGCCCATGAAGTGTTTAAGGATAAAAATGTAGTTTTGCCAATAATGATTTCCGGTACCATTAGTGATGCGAGCGGAAGATTGCTTACTGGACAGACACCGGAAGCTTTTGCCGTGTCACTTGAACATGCAGAGCCTCTCTCAATCGGATTTAACTGTTCACTTGGAGCAGCTGAGCTAAAGGTTCATATAGAAAACCTTTCTCCTGCAGCAGGTACTTTTATCAGCGTACATCCAAATGCGGGATTACCTGATAGAAATGGTGAATACACGCAAAGTGCGGAAGCAATGGCCGCAATTCTGAAGGATTTTATTGGAGAGGGTTTGGTAAATATTGTGGGAGGCTGCTGCGGAACTACTCCTGAACATGTACAGAAGATTGTTGAAGCCGTTAAAGGTGCGGTTCCCAGAGTTGTCCCCACACTGCCGCCGATCCTCAGGTTAAGTGGTTTGGAAGAACTTACTGTTTCAAAAGATATGAATTTTATCAATATTGGAGAACGAACCAATGTTGCTGGATCCAGAAAATTTGCCAGGCTTATTAGAGAGCGTAAGTTTGATCAGGCGATAGCAATTGCAAGAAACCAGGTTATACAAGGGGCTCAGATTATTGATGTCTGCATGGATGATGCGATGATAGATGCAGGTGAAGCCATGGAGATGTTTCTTAACTATGCTGCTTCGGAGCCCGACATTAGCCGTGTTCCGGTTATGATAGATTCGTCAGACTGGCAGGTGGTAGAGCGGGGGCTTAAATGTCTTCAGGGAAAAGGGGTGGTGAATTCTATCAGCCTGAAAGAGGGAGAACCACAGTTTCTTGAAAAAGCCCGAAAAATCCGCGAATACGGGGCAGCCGTTGTAGTAATGCTTTTTGATGAAAAAGGCCAGGCGGACACCTATCAGCGTAAAATTGATATTGCAGAAAAATCATACAAGCTATTGGTTGAAAAAGCAGACTTTCCGCCGCAGGACATTATTTTCGATCCAAACATTCTGGCAGTAGCAACCGGGATGTCAGAGCACGACTATTATGCTGCTGATTTTATTAAAGCGGTCAGATGGATTAAGAAAAATCTGCCTTTTGCCCTGGTTAGCGGAGGAATAAGTAATTTATCATTTTCTTTTCGCGGGTGTAATACTATTAGAGAAGCAATGCACTCTGTTTTTCTTTTTCATGCAATAGAGGCCGGAATGGATATGGGTATTGTAAATCCTGGAATGCTCATGCTCTACGATGATATTCCCGCAGAGCTGCTGGAACTTATTGAAGATGTTGTGTTGGCCCGGAGACCTGAATCAGCAGAAAAGCTTATTGCTGCTGCAGAGAATCTTCGGGCAAATCCGGCTGAAAAATCTGAGAGAAAATCTGATGAAGGCGAATGGAGGAAACGGACGGCAGGAGAAAGGCTGACTTATGCATTAATCCGTGGGATAACAGATTTTCTTGAAGTGGATGTTGAAGAGGCAAGGGCTGAGGCCTTTGCTGGTGGCCTGCCAGCACTCTTTCTTGTTGAGGGACCCTTAATGACTGGGATGAACAAGGTGGGTAAGCTTTTTTCCGATGGAAAGATGTTTTTGCCGCAGGTGGTTAAAAGTGCCCGGGTTATGAAGCAATGTGTGGATTATCTTCGTCCTTTCATAGAAAAAGAGCAGGGTGGAGAGAGCTCTTTTGCCGGGAAAATTCTTCTTGCTACCGTACGCGGTGATGTTCATGATATCGGAAAGAATATTGTTTCGGTTATTTTAGCCTGCAACAACTTTGAAATTTTGGATCTGGGGGTTATGGTTGAGCCGGAAGTTATTGCTGATACCGCCGAGAGAGAGAACGTTGATATTATCGGTTTGAGCGGATTAATAACTCCTTCTCTTCATGAGATGCACCATACTGTTACTGAGTTGAATAAAAGGAGACTATATATACCTGTTCTTGTTGGCGGAGCAACGACATCGCTTGAGCATACAGCTCTGAATCTGGCACCTGTGAGCAGGAACCCGGTACTGTATGTCCCGGATGCTTCATCTTGTGTGAAAGTGGCTTCTCTATTGATGAAGCCCGAAGCCCGGGAACTTTTGATCAGTGAAACAGTGAAAGAGTATGAAGAAATTAGCTTAAGAGAACAGGAAAAAGATGTTGAGGTTCTGAATTCACTTCAAATATCGAGAAAATTGCGGTATAAAAAGGATTTGAAAACAGTTTCTGTTCCCATTAAACCCGGCGTTACTCTTTTTGATGAAATAGCGCTGGATGATGTTTTACCCTTTATAAACTGGAAAATGCTGTATTATGCATGGAAAGTGCCATTTACTTCAAATGAGGCAGAGGAATTGAAGCGTGATGCTCTGGAGATACTGGCACTTTGTGAAAAACGGGGTGATTTTAACCCCCGTGCAGTGGTAGGTATATTTCCCTCGGCAGCAGTTGGGGATGATGTCGCAGTATTTGGTTCAGAGGGAAACGGTGAACAACTATTAACCCTTCATTTTCTTCGACAGCAAAAGAACACTGATATAACGCCAGCTCTTTCCCGATCACTCTCTGATTATATTCTGCCAAAAAGTTCTGACGGGACTCCTCAGGACTTTATTGGAGTGTTTTCGGCAACTGCCGGGACAGCTATTAAGAGTAGAATTGATGCATATAATTCTGAAGGAGATCAGTATAACGCACTGCTGCTGCAGATCCTTGCTGACAGATTGGCAGAAGCTCTTGCTGCAATGGTTCATCTGAAGGTTCGTAAAGATCTTTGGGGTTATGAACTTATAATGGTACAGGATGATTTTCCCCTTATTCGTCCGGCAGTGGGGTACCCCTCAGCACCGGATCATACTGAAAAAGAGATGGTTTTAAAGCTTTTAGGCGGGAGAGAAAATACACAGATATCCCTGACTGAAACTTTCGCAATGAATCCGGCAGCAGCTGTTTGCGGATATCTGTTTAGTGATACAAATGCAGCATATTTTTCTATAGGGAAAATTGATCAGGATCAGTTGACCGATTATGCTGAAAGAAAAGGATGGACCGAGGAAGAAGCCCGCCATTGGCTTGCTCCGCTTCTTTAATGATTTTGTAAAATTTACAACAAAATACCATATAAGGATAGTTATGAAAGTTACAGAAATACTAGCATCTGCAAAAAAGCCTCTATTCACGTTTGAAATGCTGCCCCCTTTAAAAGGACATCAACTAGACAAAATCTCTAATGCAATAGAGATGCTGAAAGAGTATGAGCCTGCTTATATTAACTTCACTTCCCATCAGCAGGAAGTTGTCTATGTGGAGCGATCTGATGGATTGTCAGAAAGAAGAGTTCTTCAGAAAAGGCCGGGAACAGTTGCGCTCTCTGCTGCAATAAAATACAAATATAATATTGAAGTTGTTCCCCATCTTCTTTGCGGCGGTTTAACTGCTGAAGAGATTGAAAATGAGCTGATTGAATTGAACTTTCTGGACATAGATAATGTGTTTGCTTTACGTGGAGATCCACCTAGAGGAGAGCGGCGGTTTGTTCCCACTCGCTATGGGCATAGATATACAAATGAGCTTGTACAGCAAATATCATCCATGAATAATGGTGAATATCTTGATTCAGGACTAAAAAACCAGAAAAAGACAAACTTTTGTGTGGGTGTTGCCGGGTATCCGGAAAAGCATATGGAAGCACCGAATATGAATCATGATATCGAAATGCTAAAACAAAAAGTAATGGCCGGTGCGGATTATATAGTTACTCAGATGTTTTTTATAAATACAAAGTTTTTTGATTTTGTGGAGAGGTGCAGGGCTGAAGGAATAACGGTTCCCATTATTCCAGGGATTAAACCACTGTCATCTTTAAACGATATCAATCTGATTCCTCAGACCTTTAGTATTGATTTACCTGAAGAGCTTTATGCCGCAGTAGCTGGTTGTAAAACGAATGCGGAGGTGAGGGAAGTGGGTGTTGATTTTGCAATTCAGCAGTCGAAAGAACTTATTGCTTCTGGAGTTCCGGGGGTGCACTACTATACCCTTGGGCGTGCAGATAATATTGCGAAAATAGTGAAAGCTGTTTTCTAATAAAAAACTTTCAAGAGTAAGGAGTAAAAATGGCAGCAAAAAAAGCAACAGTAAAATCGGCAGTAAAAGCGGGGCTGCAGACAGGTTTAATTCTTCAAGTCGTAGTGGGAATTCTGTTCCTTCTTATGGGTATTGCAGGGATAACGGATTACAATTCAGATTTTGCTGAAATGGGCCGGTCTGTATCACAGGCATTTGGAGGGGATTCTGAATTTCTTGATATCTTTATTGCAATTTTTGAACTTGCATGCGGGATAGTTCTCATAGCGACTGTATTTGCGAAGGTTGATAAGAAGCTGGTAAAACTGGCTCAATTGGTCTCGTTGACTATTTGGGCTCTTCTCATTGTACTTCTGGATATTTTAGCACCGAACTTTGATGCTAATAGATTTGACTGGTTGTTCTGGGGGCAAACGACTGTCTTGCACCTTATTGTACTTATTTCAATCTACTCCATCTGGAAAGAGAAGAAGTAGGCAGTATAACTTTATGTTTTAGGTTATAGGTAAACGGATAAATATTACCTGCCGGAAGCTTAACCCTTTGAATGGAGAGGTTAGACCGGCAGGCTGTTTAAAACCGTTTCAACGGCCGATTTCCGTTTCAACGGCCGATTTCCGTTTCAACGGCCGATTTCCGAAAAGACAACCTTTTATTGCAATATTAAGCAAGGAGTTTTGCGTAAGCGAAACTCCCAAGCTGAACGGTATGAAATACCGTACAATCTTTCGGTAAGACAATAAGCAAGGAGTTTTGCGTAAGCGAAACTCCC
>Ga0307988_1001633_pt1 | contig 12287 bp, 9 predicted proteins | sample EllFjometagen183_FD_203166 | JGI IMG/M metagenome (GOLD analysis project Ga0307988, IMG submission 203166) | Marine microbial communities from Ellis Fjord, Antarctic Ocean - #183 | ecosystem: Environmental > Aquatic > Marine > Unclassified | place: Southern Ocean | collected 2014-10-08 | reverse complement strand
TAACAGTTTATTTTTCTGTTTTGGTTTTTGGAAGACCTAAAGCATTATCGCCTTCTTTCCAACGTCCATCTTCTTGAAGAATATCTATTCTTTCATAACGTTTCAAAACATTTCTTTTCTGAATAATTTTAGTACTGCCTTTTAAGCTTGGATGACGTGACATTCTACTTTCTCCTATTTCATTTATCTACAAGTAAACTTGTTTTATTACTTTCTTTTAAAAGAGGAATATGACTTTGTTGCCTATAAACAAGTTAAAAAGAAAATCCCCATACTGTTTTAATAAAGCATTATTAAAAAATACAAAATAAATGTAAAATATTTAAAAAACTTTAAAACTTACAAACTTATTATATAAGAATTGTTTAATATTGTCATTTTTTTCAAATAATCAAACTCTTCTTAATCAAAACCTTAAAGATTTATCAGATATAATCTATAAGTGACTCAAACTTCTGACATTTTAATGTTTTTTTTATCAATAAATATCTATTTTCACCTCGAATGATAATAATTAGTTTCTAATGTTAAAAATGTATCGACAATTTAAAAATTATTAAAGCTTTAATTTCTTTTCTTGATATAAGCTTTATTAAATAAATCAAAGCTCATATGCATCTTTTTATTGAATCAGGAACCCTAGCTATTATTCTCTAAAAATTATTACAAAGACCGTTTACAGCTACTTTATCTATTAAATTAAATATACATTAAACCATGCTAAATACATAATTATGGCAACATCTACTAGTACTGTATTCCATTTATACTAACAATTAAAATATCATATTGATATTGCTTTACCTCTAAAAAATAAATTCAAAGATAAAACTACTAATAACTAGACTAACCTCATTTTTATATCTTTAATTAACCTTGCACTAACAAGCTGGTTCAAGAAGCCGTTTTAATAATGTATGCAATTCTCCAAGATCAAATGTCTTTACAAGAAAAGCATCTGAATCCAGTTCTTTTATTTGTTCTTTTGAAATTGCTAAGTAACGACCACTACTATTACCTGACATACAAATAATTTTTATTTCTAGTTTAAGACTTTTTAACTCAGAAATTAAATCTAGTCCATTCATTCCAGGCATTCGAATATCTGTAATTATTATATCAAAAGTATTACAATCAAGTTTATGCAACGCATCCCAGCCATCTACTGCTTCTTCTACAAAGTATTTCTTACCTTTGAGAAAATCTGTCAAAAGCTCTCTAACTAGAGGTCATCTGTAAAGATTTTAAAAAATAGTTTTTTGTTAATAGTAACTCAGACGTCCCGCCTGAGAAAAACAGCCAAGACGGCTGTGCTACATCAAAAACTTTCTTTTCAGACATGCTCTAACTACATCATGAATTTGATTTTATAATGAATGTAATCTAAATCTACTTAATATGACCTGAAAAACAGGAGTACAGTTGGATTTCCTTCATTTATGGGATAAAGTCTATCTGTTATCAATTAATGATTAACAATTATCAACAATATTGGATAATAAGTTATTCATGCTTTTTACAATAATATATAAAATATCTTAAATAGATTGAAAGTATAAATTCACTATGGATGACAGAGATTATAATTTTTCTATAATAGAAAAAAAATGGCAGAAATACTGGGAAGATAATAAAACATTTAAAACTATAGATTTTTTAGATAAGCCTAAATTTTATGCATTAGATATGTTCCCTTATCCAAGTGGTGCAGGTTTACATGTTGGACATCCTGAAGGTTATACTGCAACTGATATTTTATGTAGATTTAAAAGAATGAATGATTTCAATGTTCTTCACCCAATGGGTTGGGATGCTTTTGGGCTACCAGCGGAACAATATGCTGTTGAAACAGGAACTCATCCGACTATCACTACAGCAACAAATATTGAGACGTTTAAGCGACAAATTAAAGAACTCGGATTCAGTTATGACTGGGATAGAGAAGTTAACACGACTGATAAAAAATACTATAAATGGACACAGTGGATTTTTATCCAACTTTATAATAAAGGTCTAGCATACATAGATGAAGTTCCGGTTAACTGGTGTCCTGAATTAGGAACAGTTCTATCCAATGAAGAAGTTATTGATGGCAAAAGCGAGCGTGGTGGATTTGATGTGGTCCGAAAACCTATGAGACAATGGATGCTAAAAATCACTAAATATGCTGAAGAACTTCTTGATGGTTTAGAAGATTTGGACTGGCCGGAAGGAATTAAAGAAATGCAGCGAAACTGGATTGGTAAATCCACCGGAGCTGACGTCGACTTTAATATTGACGGATTTGATGACACTATAAGAGTTTATACGACACGTCCTGACACCCTTTTTGGGGCGACCTATATGGTTCTGTCTCCCGAGCATAAACTTGTTAAAAAAATCACTTCCAATAGCCATAAAAAACCTGTTGAGTCTTATATTGACCATGCTTCAAAGATGAGTGAACTGGAACGTACCGGATTAAACAAAGAAAAATCCGGAGTTTTTACCGGAGCATATGCAATCAATCCTGTTAATATGGAAAAAATCCCAATCTGGATCGCAAATTATGTCATGGTCAGTTATGGCACTGGGGCAATTATGGCAGTTCCTGCCCATGATACAAGAGACTTTGAATTCGCATCCAAATTCAATATTCCAATACGATGCATTATATCTCCATGTAAAAAAGAAGCAGAACTGGAAAATATCAATATAGATGATGTACTATCCGGTAAAACCTGTTGGACAGGCAATGGTGAAATGATTCATTCTTCAAACAAGGATGGACTTGATATCAATGGGCTTGAAGTAAAAGACTCTAAGAAAAATACTATTCAATGGCTTGAAAACAAACACATTGGAAAAGGTACTATCAATTATAAACTTCGTGACTGGCTGTTCAGCCGTCAAAGATACTGGGGAGAGCCATTCCCTATAATTCACATGGAAGATGGTTCAATCAAACTTGTACCGGAAAATGAACTACCGCTAATTTTACCTAAAGTAGAAAATTTCAAACCTTCCGGAACAGGAGAGTCTCCCCTTGCAAATGCAGGCGATTGGTTAAACTACGTAGACCCTGAAACAGGAATGAAAGGACGCAGAGAAACTAACACGATGCCTCAATGGGCAGGTTCATGCTGGTATTATCTGAGATATATTGATGCAATTAATGAAAATGAAGCCTGGGATAAAGAAAAAGAAAAATACTGGATGCCTGTTGATCTTTACGTTGGTGGTGCAGAACATGCTGTTCTTCATCTTCTATACTCAAGATTCTGGCACAAAGTACTATTTGAACTAGGCTATGTTTCAACTAAAGAACCTTTTCAAAAACTCATCAATCAGGGTATGATTCTCGGAACTTCATATAAAGATTCAAGAGGTGCTCTTGTTCAAAATACAAAAGTCACTAACAAATCCGGTAAATTTTATCATTGTGAAACAGGAGAAGAACTTATTGAGTTTCCTGCAAAGATGTCAAAATCATTAAAAAATGTGGTCAATCCTGATGATGTAATTGGGCAGTATGGTGCTGACAGCATGAGACTTTACGAAATGTTTATGGGGCCTTTGGAAGCAACTAAACCCTGGAATACTGCCGGAGTTGAAGGCGTATATAGATTTATCAAAAAAGCTTGGAAAATGATTACAGAAGCAGAAATAACTGAAATTGAACTAAGTAGAAAACAACTCTCTATTCTGCACTCTACCATCAAAAAAGTTACTGAAGATACTGATAAATTAAATTTTAACACTGCAATAAGTCAAATGATGATATTCATCAATGAATTTGGGAAGATGAAAAAAATTCCAAAATCTACAGCTGAATCTTTTATTAAACTACTTGCACCATACGCACCGCATGTTTGCGAAGAAATGTGGGAAATTATTGGTCATAATTCTACACTTGCCTACGAACCATGGCCTAAACATGATGAAGAATATCTTAAAGAGGACCAAGTTGAAATTTTAGTCCAGGTACTTGGAAAACCAAAAACGAGAATAATGATGTCTCCTGATACAACTCAGGAAGAGATGAAAAATATAGCAATACAAAACCCAACCATAGCTGAATTAATCAAGGGAAAAACAGTTAGAAAAGTTATCTGTGTACCTGGAAGATTAGTGAATATTGTAGCAACATGAAAACATTTATTTTTGACTTTGATGGAACTATTGCTGACAGCTTACATGCTGCTTATGAAATATTTAAGCAGCATGCTGAAGAATTTAAAATTCAAGGAAAATTAGATAAATACACCAAAGATGATCTAAGAGCAATGACTTCTATAGAGGTCATTAAGAACCTTAAAATTCGTTTTTGGCGCCTTCCCTCTTTAATTATTAAGCAAAGGAAATATTTTCATAGTATAATTCCAAATATCAACACATATCCAGACATGTGCGAAACATTGTCAAAATTGAAAGATAGTAATATTAAACTAGGAATATTATCGTCTAATTCTCTTGAAAATGTCAAAGACTTTCTATCAAGAAACAAACTTGATTATTTTGATTTCGTGTATTCTGAAAAAAGTCTATTTTCAAAAAATAAAGCTTTAATAAAGATTATCAAAAAAGAAAACCTTCATAGTAAAAAAAATATTTATTATGTTGGTGATGAAACTAGAGACATAGTAGCAGCCAATAAAATTAAAATAAATTCTATTGGAGTGACATGGGGATTTAACTGTAGAAATGTCTTACAGAAACTTAACCCCGATTACTTGATTGACAATCCAGCAGATCTTTTAGAAATTAGCAACTCATAATTGCAATAATAAACATAGTATCAACAATTATAAAACAATGCCTGGGAATACGTTCAAATTAAGACGCTAAAGCTGTTTTAGAAATATTAACACCCGACTTTAGTCGGGTGAGCTACAATGCACACGTCTTCTCGCCCTGTTCTCAGCCGTTTCCTGCTGAAATTCAGCAGGAAACGGCTGAGAACAGGGCGAGGGAGTTTATATCATATTCACCTGGTTAAACCCAGGTGTTAATATATTTCAACATTCAGGCTAAACGACACAAGAACTGGTACGTTATTTAGATTGTATTCCTTATAGCACCATAATACCCACAACCAAATATATCACACAAAGACACGAGGAAAAAAATCATAAAAGTCCAAGAACAACTACTAGTATCCCTGTAAGTTCTATTCCAGCCATGCTAGTCTTTAACGAGTGAAATGATCAAATATAAGAAAACGTTTAACAGGCAAAATATAATGGGAAAAAAATTAATAGACTTCCACACCCACAGTAATGCATCAGATGGAACATTTTCTCCATCTGAAATTATTGAATTAGCAGACAAAATCAACTTAACTGCAGTTGCTCTGACTGACCATGATACAGTTTCAGGAATACCTGAATTTTTAGAAAAGTCCAGGGAATCTAATGTTATAGGGATACCAGGAGTAGAAATTGCTGTTACTTGGAATTACAAAGAACTTCATTTTCTTGGACTATGGATTGACCACAATAATATTGAATTAAAAAATCTATTATCAGAAATAAGAGGTAATAGGGATCAAAGAAATGTTAAAATTATTGAAAAACTGAATAGAATTGGTTACAATATAACTATAGATGAACTTAAAGAAGTTGCTCATGGTGAAAGTATAGGCAGACCACACATTGCATCAATTCTAGTAAAAAAAGGTTATTTCAAAAATAATCAGGATGTTTTTAGTAGTTGTCTAGCTCGAGGAGGAACAGGATACGTCTCAAGGATTCTTCCTGATCCTAAGACTGCATTAGATGTAATTCATGATGCTGGCGGTATTGCTTTATGGGCTCATCCAGTTCATAGAAATCATTCTAAAACTAAAGATCTTTTATCTAATATCAAATATTTTCAGAGATTAGGCTTGGATGGAATAGAGGCTTATTATTCAGAGTTTTCTATAAACCAGCATAATATGCTTTTAAAATATTCAGAAGATTTAAACTTAGTAATATCCGGTGGAAGTGATTTTCATGGGATGAACCAACCGCAAATCTCACTTGCAAAAGGACGAGGTTCGTTATCAATTCCTGATAGTGTGTATTTTGACCTTTTAAAATATTATGAAAGAATAAAAAAATAATTATTAAACAAAGACACAAAGATAGATAAAAAAAAATGTCTAATTATTAGGCATGAACAACGATCAAATCTACATGTTGACCTTTGTTGTTATAGTATTACTAATAAATCATATGTATTTGGTGTAGCAACAGCTTCCACCTTGTGTATTTTTAAGATGATAACTCTAAACTACATTGATTCGAATATTACTTAGTTTACGGAATATAGATTATTAATCTTAGTGCCTGTGTGTGAGAAAAGAATAAGAATCAAGCTACAACTAATTACTGACTTAGAATTTTTTGCACTAATTGTTGATTGTTGACAAAAGACTAAGAGACCTTCGCTTCATAAAGCTTGGGACTGATGCCAAGAGTACAGAACACACAACAAAAGATATACCTGGAATTCAAATAATGACTGCTCAAAACAATAACTACAGAAATTTCAAACCGACCGTATTCTTAACTACTACTATTCTACTTTTGACTATTATTAGTACAGGTAATATATATGGAAAATCCTTAAAATTAGGTAAAAGTAAATATATCAAATCATTGAAATGTAGCATAAAAATGTTTGATAGTTTTGAAAGCCGGCCTATCAACTTTCCTTCATCATATACATTTAAAGGAACAAAAAATAAATTATATAAGACTAAAGAACTTTGGAAATATAAACAATATGTAGGTAGTTGGGGTAATGATTCATCTTCAATTATAATTGCTGAAATATCTTATATGTATCCTAAATCTTCTCCTCCATATATTTCAAACACACAGTTTTCTCATCTAAAAAAAGATGAACGAACTGTTTATTGGGATAAAAAGAGAAAATTAGAGTGGTTGGAAGAGTTTACTGCCCAAAAAATTTCTGATAAAATTAAATCTATAAAACTACTTAATGCAACATCTATAGATATGTACACGGTGCAAAACAGTACAAACCTTACTGGATTATTTATTATTACAAATAAAAAGTATTCTACAAAGTGTATTGTTGTTCAGTACCTTATGGATCGAAGTATTCCGCTCAGATCAGCTAAGAGATTAATGTATAAATCTATTAAAAGCATCATTTTTAAATATGGTTCTAAATCCTTTAATAATAAATACAAATCTAAAAAACAAAATAATGACTCTGAGTATCAAACCAGTCGAGAACTTGTTATTCAAAACATCAAAAACCTTAGGGATTGGTGGGGAATGGAAGCAGAGAATTTCTTCATTATAACAAACTATTCAAAAAAGTCAAAAAGATTCATTAAGAAGATCAAACTAGAATTAACAAATTCACAGAAGCTATATTCCAATTACTATAAAAGAACTGTTCCATTAAAAGAAATCAATGTAGTTAGAGTTTTCAGTAACAGAAAAAGCTATTTAGCTTATGTAGGAAAATCACATAAATGGACAATTGGACTTTGGATGCCAAGCAAAAAAGAACTTGTTATTTCTCCAGTTGCTACAAAAAGTAGAAAAGACAAAGAATCAGATCTACTTCAAGTGTTGAGACATGAAGCTTTTCATCAGTATATCCATTATGCACTTGATCAAACACAGACATCTCCATGGTTCAACGAAGGTAATGCTGCTTTTTTTGAAGGAATAAAAAAAGTTCACAAAAGATATACGATACAGCCAGTAGATAAATACCTTAAAACAATAAAAATAATGATAAAAAATAAAACCATCAATATTAACTCATTAATTAAAATGGACTATAAAGATTTCTATACAAAAGATAAAATGTCAGAAAACTACGCCCTTGCATGGGGTATTATTTATTTTCTTCATAAGCGAGCTTCTAAAATAAAAGGAAAGATAGGAAAAAGGTATTCCAGTATTCTCAAAACCTACTATAAAGAGTTAGACCGATCAAAAAGTGCTCAGAAAGCTACCGCTGAAGCTTGGAAAAGAGTTAGTATGAAAAGATTTACTAATTACTTTATTAAGTTTTATAAAAATCTATAGAATGTTAACCTCCTCTATAATATAATTGATATTTAAACAGATAAATTATTACCACAGAATTTACAAAACAGAGCATCACTGTCGTGCCCGTGTTTCAAACATTCTTTGCACTGCCTCTGTTCTTTTTCTCTTTGAATATGCGTAGATATAGCAACGGTAACAAAACCTGTTGGAACAACAATGAGACTGTAACCAAGAAGCATGATAATCGCTGCAAGTCCCTGTCCTATTACAGAATTTGGAGTCAAATCTCCATATCCTACTGTGGTGAGGGTAACGATTGCCCAATAGATACTTTTAGGAATACTTGTAAATCCAGCCTGATGGCTTTCAATAGTATACATCAAAGTACCCAAAATTGTAACAATAATTAAAACGGTCAGAATAAAAATAAATATTCTGCGTGCGCAATCTTTAAAAACAATAATAAAATCATTAACTTCCTTTATATAGGCAGCTAATTTTAAGATCCTGAACACTCTCAAAATTCGAAGAAGTTTAAAAACGACAAAAGAAGAATAGCTACCTGGAATAATCACACTTAAATATGAAGGAAGAATAGCGAGAAAGTCTATTATGCCATATCCGCTCAATATATATTTGCTTCTTTTTATTACAGAATAAACTCTTAAAATATACTCAACAGTAAAAATAGCTGTAAAAAACCAGTCAAGACAACGAATCGTCATATAGAATTTAGCATGAACCTCAGCAACACTGTCTACTATCGCTACAAGTACACTGAAAACAATACATACAATCAATATGATATCAAAAGCTCTTCCTCCAGGTGTATCTGTACCGAAGATAATTGTCCTAATACGTTCTTTCGCGGTCACTTTATAATATCCTTTTTGGATTTAGAGATTTAAAGATTTGATAATGTTATAAATCTATAAATTATAATTTAACTCTGCCTTTTACCGCCGCTGATATTGTAGCTGAGTTAGCATAAGATATATCTGCACCGGCTGGAATTCCGCTTGCCAGTGTTGTTATTTCCGCTCTTGAATTCTTTAGCAAATCTGCAATATATATAGAAGTAGCCTGCCCTTCAATATCTAAACTTAAAGCAAGTATAACTTCATTGACTTCTCCTGCATTTATTCTGTTTATCAATAAATCAATAGTCAGAGTATCGGCGCCTCTATTTTCTAATGGGGAGAGCTTACCACCTAAAATATGATATAAACCTTTATAATTACTTTTCTCAAATGATGACACCTGCGTGTAATCTTCCAGTACACAAATCGTACATCTATCTCTTTTACTATCATCACATATAGAACAAATTTCTTCTGTACATAGATTTCCACATATGGAGCATTTTTTTAAAATATCATGAAGAACTGATATTTGGTTACCAAAATGTTTTAGTTTCCCGTCAGGCCACTTCAACATTTGAAATACCATACGTTCAGCACCTTTTTGACCAATACCTGGAAGTTCCTTGAACAACACAATCAACTCTTCAAGTTCTTTTGGATAACAATAGCTCATCAACCAAAAAGTCCTGGTATATTTAAGCCTCCGGTAAGTCTCTGCATTTTCTGTTGTGAGGCTTGTTTTGCTTCACCCAAAGCATTATTAACTGCAACCAAAACCATATCTTCAACCTCTTCAACATTTCCTGAATTGACTGTTTCAGGTGCAATTTTAATACTTTTAATTGTCATATCTGCAGATGCCTTCACTTCTACTGAAGAACCACAAACACCTACAACTTCTATTTCAGCAAGCTCTTCTTGAATTTTTCCAAACTCTTTTTTCATTTCATATGCCTTTTTAAGCATTCCACCCATATCACCAATTTTACCAAACATATTTAATTTTCCTTTTTTTATAAATTTATCTCAATAATAAATCAACAATTATAAATAATTTTCACTGATTTATGGAATCACCTATTGTTGGAGACGACGCATGCATCGTCTCTACGGACCAACCTGTTATTTTTTAGCCAGATGCCATCTGTCACTACTACACAGACGCCATTCGCCTCTACAGATTCACTAACGGCTATGCTTTAATATCAACTATTTTACCATCAAATAAGTCTAAACTATTTTTTATAAATGAATTAGTCGCAATCTTCTCTTTCAATTCACTTAAATCAATACATTTTGAATCTTCCACAGGTTTTACTATTCCTTTAACAAGTTTAATCATAACATTGAAATTATCAATACCTGTAATTCTTGAAGCAGATTCATTAATCAATTTAATTTCCATCTCAACCATTTCAGCATGTACGCTACTAAATTCTTCATCGTAACAAATGGTCAAAGAATTATTATTTATAGATTCTGGTTTGGCTGCCTGCATATAAAATTTTAGCTGAGGTTTGCCTATCGAGTCATTATCCATTTCCTTAACCAATCTATACCATAGTTCCTGAGGTGAAAATTTGTTTTCAACATTTATTTTCTTAACCTCTACCTTTTCTATTTTTGGTTCTATAGCTAAAATTTTATTGCTATCCTCTGTCCAATTTTCACCCTGCTCTAATGACTCTGCAGCCAAATCGTTCTGTAAAGAAGAAACTATGCCTCGATTTTTAAAAATATCCGAATTCAGAGTTGAGTTATTATTGATTTGATTAGAATTTGATTGATTTGAAAATAATACATCATAATCTATTATTGACTCCGAAACAATATTTTTAGCAGTTGCAGGATTATTCTGCAACGGTTTTTCATCTCCAATTGAAGAGATTGCTGGTAAATCATCTTTAACAGCATCATAACTCAAAGATTTATCTGTACTTTGACTGAAAACACTACTATAAATTGAGTCATTATTCTGCGGCAGAACATTCTGGTTTGAAGCAACTTTACTACTATCAATATTATCTTTTTTTATTTGCACAGATGGCACTTCAAGTCTACTGTTATCTTTCACAGAATGAGCACAAGTTGTATCATCCGATAGTTCTATTTCCGTTTTTGCAACTATAGCCTCGGGAACCGGTTTTTCTTTCGCCTGTGTGTTTATAGAGCTAACCAACTCTTTTGGCTCAAGTACTACAGCTTTTTTGTGATCGTAACTTTTCTCTGTAATTTCCTCTGGAATAACTCTAGAAATCGGTTGATCTACAACTGACTGTGAAGTGGTATTGCTTCGGAGCTCTTTCCGATTAAAATTTATATGTGATTTATCAATTTGAGCCTCTAACAAATTCAATTGGCCGTTTTTTTTTAACTCATTAATTGTAGAAATAAGTTCATCAATACTGAACGATTGAGCATACCTCATTGACTTCAGAATAATAGTTTCTAAATAAATTTGTTTATTTAAGGAATCATGAAGAACTTTTCCAGTTGGAGATAGTGTTTCTAAAAGTTTTTGTATTAATGAGAGAGAAATATTATTACCTAGTTTTCTATAATGCTCAATAACATCACTGCCAACTTCAAGTATTGAATCCGGATTAGAAATTAGCATACAAATCTCTATACCTCTCAGGCAATTCAAAATATCATTAAATAGAAATTCAAGATTAATACCTGCTTCACTCTGTTTATGTATTGATAGTATTATTCCGGATTTGTCATCATTCAACATTGATGCTACTAAATTGTATAAATCATCAGTTGCAGTAAGACCAAAGATCTTAAACACAATTTCTTCAGATATCTCTTTACCGTCACTTGCTAAATGAAATGCAATCATCTGATCTAATAATGACAGTGCATCCCTCATACCTCCATCAGCAGCCTTAGATATTGCACGTAATGCATGTTTACTAATTTCAACATTTTCTGCTTTACTGATTTTACTTAATCTATCAACTATCACGTTCCCAGGAATTCTCTTTAAATCAAATCTTTGACATCTGGATAAAACAGTTGGCAATATTTTATGTGGTTCGGTGGTTGCAAATAAGAATTTAACATGTGGTGGAGGTTCTTCCAACGTCTTAAGCAGTGCATTCCAAGCAGCATTTGTAAGCATGTGCACTTCATCAATGATATAAACTTTGTACGTACATCTAGCTGGTGTATAGCTAACTTCCTCTCTTAGGTTTCTGATATCATTTACACTATTATTACTGGCTCCATCTATTTCAATAATATCGATATTGTTTCCATCTGAGATACTTAGGCATGAATCACATACTTCGCATGGATTTGCAATTGGTGCTTTCTCACAATTCAGTGTTTTAGCAAAAATACGCGCAATGGATGTCTTTCCTATTCCTCTTGGCCCTACAAAAAGATAAGCATGCGCAGTTTTATTACTAATAAG
>Ga0307988_1001632_pt1 | contig 12291 bp, 8 predicted proteins | sample EllFjometagen183_FD_203166 | JGI IMG/M metagenome (GOLD analysis project Ga0307988, IMG submission 203166) | Marine microbial communities from Ellis Fjord, Antarctic Ocean - #183 | ecosystem: Environmental > Aquatic > Marine > Unclassified | place: Southern Ocean | collected 2014-10-08 | reverse complement strand
TGTGCCGTGCGCTGTTGGCGGATAGCATTTTTCAAAGTCGTAATAATATGCTCCTGCCCGACAACATCGCTGAAGCGTTGAGGTCTCCATTTTCTGGCAATTACCTGATATTCGTTCATTTATACTCCACCTTGAAAATTCTTAAATTTTTATCTCACCCAGAGCATCTCCCATAGAACAAAGTCCTTTATTGGGATTCATGCGTTTCGGGCGTGATGTTTTTTCACTATCACCATCTATTAGCTTGCGTTGTAATGCAAAAATTTCTTTCAAACCTTTTTCCGCTAGATTCATCATTTCATTAAATTGATCACGAGAGAAAGGCTGTTCTTCGGCAGTACCCTGTATTTCAATGAATTTACCGGATTCAGTCATAACTATATTCATGTCAACATCCGCTCCGCAATCTTCTTCGTAACAGAGGTCGAGAACAGCTTGACCTTTAACGATTCCGACACTAACTGCCGCAACTAATTCATTTACTGGATTCTGCTTAAATTTAGCTTTTTTGACTGCCAGATGTAATGCGGTAGCCGCTCCGGTGATACCCGCGCAGCGAGTTCCGCCGTCAGCATCAAGGACATCACAGTCAATATTAATAGTATTTTGTCCAATTTTCTTCAAATCAACTACACCGCGTAGGCTACGCCCGATCAAACGTTGGATTTCAACAGTTCTGCCACCTTGTTTTCCTCCGGAAGCTTCACGGCGCATGCGGCTGTGGGTAGATGCAGGCAGCATGCCGTATTCACATGTAAGCCATCCACCGGGGACATTTTGCTGGCGCATCCATGGGGGGACACGATTTTCCATGCTGACCGCGCAAACGACTTTAGTGCCGCCGATTTCAATCAAAGTGGAAGCTAGTGGGTGAGCTAAATAATCTTTTGAGAGTTTTATTTTGCGTAACTCGTCAAATTTACGTCCGTCAAATCGTTTCATAATATATGTCCTAAATTCGTAATTCTTAATTATAAAAAAAGCGCCATCGAAACAGATTAACCTAGCACCTGGCTCATTGCATGGAGCTGCTTGGTTCCCCATCTGACTCGGTTAGCAGGAGACCAGTGCATAGGATCCGGTCCGATGACGCAAGAAATTCATTATCAGAATTATGACTATACACTATTTAGTAAGATAGTCAAGGCAAAGCGATAATTCATTACGCAAATTTTTGCGATCAATTACTCTATCAACCAAGCCTTTTTCAAGTAAAAATTCCGCCGTCTGGAAACCTTTAGGTAAAACCGCGTTGGTGGTTTCCTGAATAACTCTTGGTCCGGCAAATCCGATCATTGCGCCCGGTTCGGCTAAAATCAAATCACCCAGTACCGCAAAGCTGGCTGTTACGCCACCATAGGTTGGATGAGTAAGAACCACAATATATGGCAACCCGGCTTCTTCCATGCGTTCAAGTACAGCGCAAGTCTTAGGCATTTGCATCAAGCTCAATATACCTTCCTGCATACGAGCTCCACCACTTGCGGTAACTAATACCGCTGGTATTTTTAATTCTAAAGATTTTTCGAGTAAACGGGTAATTTTCTCACCAACCGCAGACCCCATAGAAGCCCCCAGGAAACGGAAATCCATAACCCCTAGAGCATATTTTTGTCCGTCAAGACTAGCGGTTCCACAAACAATGGCTTCTTTTATACCAGTTTTAGCAATATATGTTTTCAAGCGATCAGTATATTTTTTAGAATCGACAAATTTTAATGGGTCGGTTGACTCAAGATGCTGGTCGATTTCGTCAAAACTCCCGGCATCTGTCAAAAGCTCGATGCGTTTAGGAGCAGTTAGAGGCGCGTGAAAATTACAATGCGGACAAATGTTGTCATTCTTTTCAAGAGCTTTTTTGTATAGCGTTCGCATACATTTACGGCATTTCAACCATAAACCTTCAGGGATCTCTCTTTTCTGAGAGCTCGAAGCATTTATTTTTATAGTTGAGTATTTTGATTTTGCAAATAAGGACATTTTTCGTTCTCCAATTATAATTAGTTAAGAAAGATCAGTATGATAATCCCGGTATTATTGGCCCACGGGACATGATGTTTTCTTTCTCTTTAGTTTTTTTGTTTTCTTTTATTTTATTGCGAAGTAATTGTGCCTCCATCGGCTTAAATGTTTGCAGTGCATATTGAATCATTCCAGCTTTAATGGTTTTGAATGGCGCTAAGCCGATACGTTGTTTTACATCAGCATTGGCTTTCTGGTAAGTTTTATAAAGATATTTAGCCAGGTTTTCATGTTCAACCGCTTTTTCCATATCGCCTCTAACCATATAACTTAGGCTGCTTGAAATCAAAAGACCAATCATAGTGGTTGCTTGTTTTACCGCAGCATCGCGAATGTCTTCTGCCCATTCTTTGCGGACAAAAGCCATATAGCCGCGTTTGTATTTGCCAGGTTCCTCTTTGCATATTTTTCTGTAATATTCTTTAGATTTAGAAAAATCACCGTAACTGTAGAGAAGTATAATCGCGTCTTTCATGAAATTTAGTTTAGCTGAACGGAAACTGGATTGTTTGTCATTATTTAAGTATGCTTCGTGATAAACTCTAAGAACTGAATCAATAACTTTCATGTTAGGCATGCAGACAATTGTATCATAATTTTTATCGTCAATCATTATAACTCTACCGGATTTGAATGCCGCGAATAAAGCTTGAGTAATCATGCGTTCGCAACTTATATCTTTGTGTGACGGAGTCATTTTTAAGCCCATTGTCGCCCAGTAGATAGCTTGTGATTCCGGTAAACGCCAATCCAGATCACCATAATTTTTGTTAATTTGATTAACCACAACGGCTTTGAGTTTATATTTATCGTAAAGCCATTCGACGCGGAAATAATCATTTAAGTCTGCTGCTATTTTAAGATTATTTAAAGCTGTAAGGAATTTTGGTGGCAAAGTTGATTTTTTCTTGAAAGCTTCATAAAGTTTATCATAAGTTTCAAGGCCTGAATCTTTCAATGCCTTCCAGAAAGGATTTTTCTTTGTTTTAGGATATTTTTTCAGAAAAGCTTTATAATCTTGTGGAGCTTTGGCGAGTTTTTCCCAGTCAGGATTCGTACCTATGACCTGCATCATCGCAAGTGCAAGACGGTTTTTGTAAAGCTGATGGGCATCGTCCAGAACATTACCCATTTTATGCTGGAATATCCAACCTAATTCTTTGTAGAGGTTAGCATCTTCTGGGTTGTATTTTAAACTCGTGCGAAGCAACTTGATCCCTTCATTGACCCAGCGCCAGCGATCTTCGCGATTCGAACAGGTTACTGAAATATTGTAAGCCATATTCCATGCAAGATACGATGCCGCGCCAGCGAAGCGAGGCTGAAGTTTTTGAATCCAGTCAGCCAGCTGAACCATTTCAAAGTAATTTCCTTTGTCTTGTAAGCTTGCCGCACGTAACCATAAGAAGTCAGCGAGGATACCGCGAAAACTACCCAGTGCGACAGTTGTAAATGCCACTAATGGTGGAGCGTTCTTGATTTGTCCAGTGAAACGCAAATGATTTACTTTGATGCTTTCATCAAGTACTTTTTGAGTATAATGTATTCCGACAAGCAAAATAATTGATGCCAAAGATGTTGCTGTGTATATTGCTGTTTTTTTTAAATTAATCATAGTTTACTTCCTGATAACCAGTCCTAGTTCACGACGTTTGTATAACCACATTCCTAATAAGAAAAAAGGAACAGCCCGGAGTACAAAGTATTGTAATAATAATTTGCCCATTAAAGTTAGTTCTATTAATTCTCCATTTGCAACATAATTTGTAACTTCAAATTTTTGCATTGGAATAACTGCGAGCAATAAGATTTTACCCACCCAGTAAGCGATAACATCACCGGCTCCACCGAAATAAGTGGTATCAACCATATAAGAGGCGATACTGCCGAAGAGCAGGTAAGACATTACGACAAATACCGCTGTCGGCATTGATAATACTGCCGCCGCGGCACAACCGAGACCGGCAAGAATTATTAATTGCAGGCTAAGTACAGCTACAGCCCGGGAATAATTTTCCCCGAAAGTAGAGACTTTTACCAGAAGCTTTGGTCCGTCAGCTGTTTGCGTGAAGAAAGGAGCTCCCTTTCTATCTGTATTAATAAAGATGATTTGAACTTCCCCGGTAGGAGAGATGAGACCTTTTTCCAAGCTTAATTCATTGAAAACACCAGCCATAAACTGTTTAGGAATATTTTCCTTGAAATAATCAAAACCAGCAAATACTCTTTTTGGCGGCTTGCCTTCAATCTCACTTTTTTCTTCGATGAATTTTGGTTTCCCGTATCCCCAGATACCATGAGATAAACGTTGTTTAGAGCTGTCAACTTTATTGACATAAAAACGATAGCTTATATATAAGGGGCGCTTTTCATCAGACGGCAGATTTTTATATTTCCAGAAGCGTGGTTTCCCGGGCAAAATCTCCGCGAAACTGGCACTGACTTTAATTTTACATGCTCTGAATGCTTTTTTAGCGTCGAAATCAAGACCAAGTTCATCAGCACGAGCTTTTTCTTTTGTCAGCAATTCTTCAGCAAGCTTATCTATATCCGGTAAGGTCGGCATGAATACTCGGCGTCCAACCATTACCTCATTATCAATACGTTCTTGCTCGACTTTTGAGAAATCACGGTGTTTGTATTGCCATATAACAGCAAAATACACTACCGCCGCCGCAACAAAAAGAAGTATCAAGTGGATTATGCAAACTCCAACCCATTTTGCCAACCAGACACTAACACGTGAAGTCGGTTTGCTGACCACCATATGTAATTCATAGTTTTCCACATCACGACTGAGTATTTGACATCCTAGCCATATAGATGAGAGTGATAGCACAAAAGCCACCGCTGACATAGAATATTTTAATGATATTTGAATAAATCCGTGAGCCGTTCCATCTCCACTGATAGTCATGGGGATAAAAACGACACACAAAGCCAATACGAACAACAGCAATTGAAAAATGTGTGATCGTAATGCACTTTTAAATGTAATTTTGATTATTGCCCAAAAAGCTTTCATCTTATATTCCTATTTGTTTACCCGAGAATATCTTTTAATTTTTCGTCTGCTTCTGAAACATTAGATTCAGCTTCATCCACCGGTTCTTCTTCCTTGCTTTCGACAGTTTTTTCAGCAGTGAGTTCTTCCAGCTTTGTGTTTTCCGCTTCAGCTTTCAATTTTCCCGCTTCTTTGGCATCTTTTTCTTTCTTAGCTTTAAGTTCTGATTCGGAAGGTTTTGCGCTTTCTTTGTTGTCGAGTAATTCTTCAAGAACAGCAGAAGATTTTTCGTCTTCTTCATTTAGGAATGTAGCAATTTGTCCACCACTAGTTACACCGGAAGTTTCCACACTGTCAGCTTTAGCCTGATCAATAACACCGAGGAAGAAATCTTCCAGAGTGCGGCGTGGATGATCAATGGTAAAATCTTCGCCAGCCAGATTGTCACGTAAGATCGTAATAACTTTTTCAGTAACTTCTGGTTTCAGTAGTGGCATTGTAATGCGGCTGGCTTCAGTATCAAGCAGTAAGTTGTTTAAAGAACCTTCAGCACGGATTTTTCCACCATAAAGAATAATAGCACGATCACAAATATCTTCAACATCACTCAAGAGGTGACTTGTGATCAGAACTGTTTTTCCACGTTTTTTCAGCAGCATAATCAAGTCTTTCACTTCTTTACAGCCAATCGGGTCAAGCCCTGAAGTTGGTTCGTCAAGAATCAGCAGATCAGGGTCATTAATCATTGCCTGCGCTAAACCAATGCGTCGAGCCATACCTTTAGAGAATTCGCCGACAGGACGGCGACGAACATGGCTCAAACCGACCATGTCAAGTAATTGTTCAGTACGCTGCTGACGTTCTTCTTTTGAAAGATTGAAGAGTGAACCGAAAAAGTCCAGAGTTTCAGCTGCGGTCAAATGTTTGTACAGATATGATTCTTCCGGCAGATAGCCGATATTCTTTTTAATTTCGACAGTCTGCGGCGAGCGTCCGAATACAGTGAGCGAGCCAGCGGTTGGATATAATAATCCGAGAATCATTTTCACAGTTGTAGATTTACCTGAACCGTTTGGTCCGAGCAAACCGAGCACTTCGCCTTCGTTGATATCAAAATCAATATCATTGACTGCTCGAGCCTTCGGACGATTCCAGAAGTCCCGGAATATCTTAGTCAATCCAACTGATTTGACAATTGGTACTTTGTTGTCTGCCATATTAAGTTGTCCTGTTTATATATGTTAAATTAGTTTATTTTTTAGCTGCACGGCTTTCTTCCAGAGTTAATTCTTCGCCAACTCTGACAAGTCTGGCACTATTGAAAATAACCAGCAATGCACTAAAAGCCTGGAGAATCGCGGCCGCAACCGGCCCGAGTTTTCCAAACACTGCTAAAATCATTCCAACAAGTACGAAAAGCATACCTACAAATAGGTTTTGATTTACGATAGTGCGCAATTTTTTGGATAAGAAAATAAGCAGTGGTATACGACGGAGGTCATTTGTCATCAGGGCAATTGATGCACTGTTTATAGCAATGTCACTACCAATCGCTCCCATGGCGATACCCAGATCACCAGCGATCAGTGCCGGTGCGTCATTTATTCCGTCACCAACAACTGCGACGCGAGCATCTTTTTTGATCTTTTCTACGTATTCGACTTTATCTTCCGGCAGGCAGTCGGCGCGATATTCATCAATAAGTATATCAGCGGCAACAGTTTTAGCTACAGATTCCCGGTCACCGGTTACCATTGCGCAATGTTTTATGCCTAAAGTTTTCAAGTCATTAAGAATCTGGCTTGTTTCGTTACGGAGTTTGTCTTTGAATCCAATCCAGCCGATAATTTTGTCATTACTGGCAACATAAACCACACTCATACCGTGAGATTCATCATCGTGATGTTTGCCGACGGCAAGACCCATTTTTTCGAGCCATGTAGCACGTCCGACACGGATTGTTTTTTTGCCGACTACTACTTCCACTCCTTTACCATGTTCTTCTTTCGCAGATCCAGTTTTTTCCAGTTCCAGTCCGGCTTCTTTCGCTAATTTCTGTAATGCGATAGCAGTTGGATGGTTACTGTGCATTTCAGCGGAAGCTGCGGTTTTGAGGAGTTCAGCAGGAGATGTTTTGCCAATTGGATTGAGTTTGGTTACAGATAGGATACCGTCAGTTAAAGTACCTGTTTTATCAAAAACGAAGGCTTTGATCTTCGCGGCCAGTTCTAGGTGACTAATGTTTTTGATAAAAATTCCGAGTCGAGCTGCCGCCGCAACCGCTGCAATAATCGCAGTCGGGGTTGCAAGAACTACAGCACAAGGGCAGGCGATAACCATCAAAGTGATTACACGTTCCATGCTTTGAGTAAATGACCATGTTACTACAGCGAGCATCAGAATCAGAGGAGTATAATATCCGGCATAACGGTCGATAATACGAACTATTGGAGTACGAGATTTTTCCGCCGCCAGAATCATATCTTTAACCTTACCTAAAGTAGTATCTTCACCAACTTTGGTGACTTCCATTTCAATTTGTCCAGTCAAGTTTTGCGTACCAGCAAAAACATCATCCCCGGCAATTTTATCAAGCGGCAGGGATTCACCAGTGATAGAAGCTTGATTTACCGCACTTTCACCTTTCTTCACAAGTCCGTCAACTGGGAAATTTTCACCCGGACGCACACTGATAATATCTCCTATTTTTAGTTCGAGGGCTTGAACTTCAATTTCTTTGCCGCCAATAATTTTTCTGGCAGTATTTGGAGTTAATTTTACAAGTTCTTCTATGGAACGCTGTGCTCCACTGGCAGTTCTGGATTCGATAATAATTGTTGCCAGCAAGAAAAATGAAATCAGACCAGCCATTCGGAAATCACCGTTGACCATTGCCGCGAGAATTGCGAGAGCAACCAGCTCATTCATATAAACCTGTCCTTTTACAAGGTCTTTGAGGGCAGTAAATATGATTGGACACGCTAAGGTGATCGCGCCAATAATCGCGCTAAAATCAGCGGCAAAGCCCTGTTCAGGGAAAATCCATCCCAAGACGTATGAGTTAAGAATAAATCCACCGCCGATTACCGCGATACCCACTTTGCCCATAGAGCGGTCGGTAGTAACGGTGTCATCAGCTGTATCACTGCAAGCTGGACAAATCATTTTGCCTTTTGCTTGTTCATCTTCTGTAGTTAAGGCTTTAGCCATTTTTTTCTGCCCCTTAATTTAATTATTGATTTTTTGATTTAATCAATTCAGGATTAATTTTTATGCGGATTTCCTGTTTTCCATTGGTGCTAGTACCGATAATATATTTTTGATCTATTTTACCAAGTACTTCGGATAAAGTATTATTATACAGAGCCATTAAAACAGTATCTGGATTTTTCTTGTATTCCGTATAAATACTATCAAAATAAACACTGTCAGCTTTTGCTTGTGCTACTACTATTGTTTTATAGATTTTAGCATCCGCTTTGATTTGAGAAACCATTGATTGAGTATTGTTTTTTTCACGAACTCTATATTCTTTAGCTTTGTCTATTAAAGCTGAAGCAGCAGTCCCGGCATGGGTTACAGCGCTAAAGGCTCCTTTAGTGCTTAATGGCGGGGTGACATTTTTCAGGTCTAGCTTTATAATATGTATACCGCAGTTCATCTTTTTGATATTTTTACGGATTAAATCCTCAACAGCATCTTTATAAGCTAATTTTTTTTGAGTTAAAATGTCATCTACTTTCATAGAAGCAGTTACTTTGATGGCGGCATCATAGAGCAAAGCTCTTAGCATTGTTCTAGGCCCGCGGGTGTCAGGAATAGCGCCTTCTTCTATTTTGTCCGGTCCCATTGGATCTTCAGGCCATGAAGTATTCTCGAAGTATGCCTTTGGGTCTTCGATTTTATAGTTAATAACCCATTCACTATGAACAATATTCGCACCACCAGTGATCAGATAATCATCTCTTCCAGGTGCAAGCGGGAATCCTCTTTGTGGCATTCCCGGAGGCATAGGACGCATCATTGGCAGGAAAGTAACTTTGAGATATTGTCGGTTGGTTTTGAACGTAATAAATTTGTGTATAGGGTATGGTAAAAACCAGTGCGATCCCTTTTCGAAAGTATCTACATATTTCCCAAAACGCAGAACAATTACAGCTTCCTTACCTTTTTTTACATCGAAGTATCCTTCCAGGGTAATGAAACGAACTAGCATTCCAGCAATTATGATTATGAGAAATATAAAAACAATCTGCAGGCTTTTGATCAGAGACTTCATTCCGGCACTATAAAGGTTGTCCGGAGCTTGTTCCCTTGAATCTGTTGTTGTACTTAATTTATCCATTTTATAGATTTCTCCGCTTATTATTATTTCCGTGGACCGGCTTTAAGTTTTTCGGCATCCATTTTAAACACATCAAACGGGGCGGAATTTGTATCAAGTATCAAAGTAGTTTTTGATTTCATTATAGTACGTAGAGAATCAAGTTTGCGTAAGAAAGCGGCAAGTTCAGGACTTTTCTTGTAGATGGCGTAGTATTGTGCTGCTTCCGCATCGCCTTGAGCTCTAATTTCTTTTGCTTTTGCAGTAGCTTTTGCCAGTTCATCATCTCTTTGACTGTTTATCTTAGTAACTATTCTCTGTGCTTCGCTTTTACCCTCAGCCATAAATTTGGCTGCTTCAACTTTACGTTCTTGGATCATGCGGTCAAAAACTGTTTTACTGGTTGATTCAGGTACATTCAAAGAGTTTATTCCAACAAAACTGACATCAATGCCATTTATTTTAAATTCTTTACTTAGTTTCTCCAAAATTTCATCTTGGATATCAGAAAGGCGCATTTTTTTCGGATCAACATTAACCAGTTGAGTAAAATTATAACGACCAAATACCTCAAGGGCAGTTCCATGCATTGAGTCGTTGATCAGCCCTTCTCCTTTACGAATTGTTTCTAGTGTACTATAGAATTTTTGAGCGTCAACAATACGGTAATTGATAAAAATACTGACAATAATATTTTGTTTGTCACGGGTTAAAGTTTCTATTCCATCTTTGCCACTTATTCCAGCAAAACAGCGGACACGGCGGTCAAAGCGATATACTTTCTGTATAGGGTATGGCCATCTCAGGTGTATTCCAGGTTCAAGAGTACCTTCGTTCGGGTTATCGAGCGTTACCACTATCGCAGTTTCAGTTTCCTGAATTTGAAATGAGAATATCGCTACCAGGAAAAAAGCACCAACGATAAAACCTAAGAGAACGGTTGGCCAATGAGAGAAAAACTTATTTTTTTTAGTCATAATTTTCAGACTCCTTTTTTATATTTTATTTTTGAGTTATTTCATCAGTATCAATGTCGATCAGGTCAAGGCGTTGTTTTTCCTCGAGATTCAACTCATAGACTTGATATGGCATTTCGGCACTAACTATAAACTTACGGATATTAGCAGTATCTTTTTCAAGGAAAGCTAAATATGTGCGTAATTTGTAAATGCCCGGCATGATTTTAAAAGCCTGTAACTGTTTTTCAAAACGTTCACTTTCAGCTTTTGATACAGTTTTCACACGATATCTATATGCTTCCGCTGTTGCTATGATACTTTCTTTTTGAGATTGAATCATAGGCAAAGTTCCTGCACTGTATGCTTTAGCGGTCAAAATTTGAGTTTCTTTGTTTTCAACAGCTTCAGTAACTTTTTGGAAATGTTTTGAAACATCGCCAACTGGAGGGTGAACACCGAGCAGATTTACTGTGACAATGTCCACTCCCAAGTCAATATCATTGATAGCATCTTGGATTCTCGTACCCAGAGTTATTATAGCCTTGCCGCGTTCATTAGATATTATTGACATGAAGTCAACGCTAGCAAGATATTTAGTTACTTCCATTTCAGCAACTTTTTTAAGAATTTTCTTGGCGTTATGGTAATTATAAGCATAGGTTCTAAGCTTATTTTCCCTTATTCGGTATTGAATCGCTATTGTTGTACCCAAAAACGAAATAGGAGTAGCTTTGCTTTGAGATACTACAAGCTTGGCGGCTTTGTTAAATACCTCATTTGGTTTTACCGCTACTAAATATCTTGCTTCTTTTTCGGCATGTTTTTTTGCCCATAAAATAGTTTTTGGAATTTCATCATGATGCTTTTTAGCTTTTGCTTTGTTATGACCATGACCATCGTCTGGAGCTTCCTCTTCTTCTTCCTCCACTTCGTCCCCGTGTCCACCAATAGTAACTTGGTAGATTTGAGAACAAGAGAAACGGTCAATATTTCCGAATGGATAAGGCAAAGTCAGGTAAACACCAGAGCTAAGTTTTCCATTGGTGACAATTTTGCCAAAGCGTCGTTCTATACCGACTTCATTTGGACCCACTTCATGAATAGCTGTAAATCCCCATAAGATTATAACCCAGAGGCTAACTAGAGGGAACAATGCTTTTTCCATGAAATGATATATCCAAGTGCCTGAGACTTTGAATCCGAATTGATAGTCAAGTGTATTAGCGATATTTCTTACTACACCGCCAGGTTCAGTAAATAAAGCAAGCAGGCGACTTTCAAATAATGGGCGCGGTTCTTCGATAGTTCGAGGGCGATAGAATTCAACAAGAAGGTTGAAGATAAATTCGCCGCCTAATATTATATAAAGTATAATAATGGTTCGAGAAGTATAATAATCGGCTTGCGGTAGGAATTTGTTAGTTAAAAGAGTAGATATTCCAGCAGTCAGTAGTACGACAAAACCAAGAATTAACCAGGCGCCGAGGGGTTGTAGCCAGCGGAAAATTTTGCTACGGGATTGTCCCACCAGAAAAGCTCCGGCAAAGACACTTATGAGCATAACGATACCTGATACAAAAGCAGAGAGGTTCGCGTCAGCAGGTAAATTTTTAATCTCTTCAGGTCTTGCGGCCCAGGCTGAATAAAAATTTCCAACGATTGCCGCGATGATTATCGCACCGAGCCCAGCAAGAACAAAAGGAGCGTACTTTTTATAGTTTTCAAAAGAGCGCCCAGCGGTGAAGCGGACATCTTCTTCAATACTCAAAATGTTTTTTTGCTTACGGTTTTCCAGCATCAACTTTTCTTCTTCTTCGCGAGAGGCTGATGTTGACATCAAACCGTAGACCATTGCGCTGAAGGCGAATAGTGTAGCTAAAAGGTAAGGAACAATTGCTAAGTTGAAAGTGTCTGAACCTGCGAATTTTGACGCGATTCCGAGAATCAAGATCAAGATAGCAAGGATTAAAGAACCGATTCCA
>Ga0307988_1001631_pt1 | contig 12302 bp, 10 predicted proteins | sample EllFjometagen183_FD_203166 | JGI IMG/M metagenome (GOLD analysis project Ga0307988, IMG submission 203166) | Marine microbial communities from Ellis Fjord, Antarctic Ocean - #183 | ecosystem: Environmental > Aquatic > Marine > Unclassified | place: Southern Ocean | collected 2014-10-08 | reverse complement strand
ACTAGGATAGCAGAGTGCTGGTTTAGATTCATAGGCAAGGATTGGGTATAATGTATATATAATACTCAATAAGAACTTATATGACTTCACCTGAGTAATCAGGTATTTTTTGTATCTAAAAGAACGAGGGTTAGATGATTACGTCACAAAAACGCAAGCTCCAATTTATTGTACCACTTATGGCGCTATTTGCGCTCACAGCCTGTGATCTCATGAATGAGCCAAAGGCACCCACATGGACAAACAGCATAGAATTCCCGCTTATTCAGGCGAGTATCACGTTGGATGATCTGAAAGATGAAGCCAAAATCATTTCTCAGTTATATCCCAATGGTAGTGATACCATGACAATTTTTGCCTATGCTGATACAACTGAAATGGATTCACAAGCTGTTGGAGAACAATTGGCTTTTGATGATATAAATCAGTCGTTTTCTCAATCGGTTGATGATGTAACCGTTACAGGCTCAACAATTAACCAATCGAGTGCATTTGAAGCTGTTGGTGTTGATCCTATTCAAGAGGCCATTAATTCACCTCTGGGTCAAATTGAACTTTCAGACATACCTGCAACTTCAACAGAACCCTTCCGTCTCAACGAGATTGTCCCATTAGTGAATGATATTCCTAACAATACCAGTTCAATAATTCCTGATGGCGATTTAGAGCCTGTTGTCAAACCTTTTGAATTTTCTGCTTTTTCATCGGCTGTATTTGCTGGTGGAGTTCTTGATATCACCATCAACAATGAGATGGTTATCGCTTTAGGGTCTCCTATTAATATCCAGCTGCAACAGATTACAGGATTGGACACAACAGATATACCTTCTGGTCTGGTCACTTGGGATACGGCAATCAACCCTGCCAGCAGTGCTACAGAATCGCTTGACCTGACTGGAATGACTTTACCGGGTGAAATCATCATCCTGGTTACTGGCCATACGATTGGTTCCAATGGTATCCCCATCCTCATCAATGATGCTGCCAAGAACTCGAGTTTTAACATTGATATCTCAGGTTCAAACCTATTGGTGAGTAGTGCCACGGCAAAGGTTCCTTCTCAGGAAATTACTGAGGATGGCAACATCGCCCTGGCAGACTCAGAGAATAAGATTCAAAGTGCTGTTATAAAAACCGGGTCACTTTCTATTTCTATTGTAAATGACATGGAAGTTGCATCTGACTTGACCATTACCATTCCTTCACTTCAAAATGCATCTGGAGTGGCCTACTCAACCGATATCCATATTCCAGCGCTTCAGACGGTCGCACCAATTAGTGATATCTCAAATTACAGTCTTGAGATGAGTACCGATCAACAGGAAGTATCCTATAGTTACAGCATCACCACCGTTAGTACAGGTGAAAACCGGGTAACGCTTACTGAAACAGATGAAGTGACCGTAACCATATCTCTTTATGGAGCCAATTTGGGTGATCAACTCTTTTTCAATGAAATCACTGGAATTATTGAAGCTCAGAACATTGAAGAAGCCGGAGATATTACGATCGAATCCGATTCAAAATTATTGGTCGCAGATATCTCATCTGGTTCCATCACTATCGATATTGATAATCAAGTAAATAAGACCGGTTTTCTAGGCTTACCAACTATCGTTCTTACTATTCCCGAATTGCTTGATGGAAATTCACTCCCCCTTATGGATAGTTTAACTTTAGAGCCAAGCCCAACAGAGAACCGATTAACCTTCGATCTAGCCAATTATTCTTTGGTTTTTAACGATACATCCACTCAAGTACTCACCTACACTACTTTGGTGAAAACGCCTATTGGCGAACTTGGTAAATATGGACTAGAAGATTCCATTATCGTTGATATTGTGGTTTCAGACATGGAGTTCGCTTCCGTGACTGGATATTTTACTCAGGACGCTTTGGTGGATTCTAGTGAAATCACTCTGGATGAAGCTACAAAACTTACTGAAGCTATTTTTGAGACCGGCGATTTCTCATTAACCATGACCAATCAGATAGGTGTGGTTGCAGATGTAGAATTCCAAATCGATGAGTTTATTAACCGGACAACCCTGGAGCCATTAAGCATGTCATTCAGGCTTGCAGATGTCAGCACACCCCAGGTTACCAATCTGGATTTAGCTGAATACAAACTGGCTTTTGATGCGGCAATTCCAGGTCAACCTCAGGCAATTAATTATGTGTCATCGGTTTCCTTACCTGCGAATGAAGAGATGACCCTGACTTTTGGTGATTCCATCGTCATTGATGTGAACATCAGCAATTTGGCCATGTCAAGTCTGACCGGAATCATTGAACAGGACACCTTGGAAATTGAAGAGTCCGAACAGGTTATTGATATGCCTGAAATGGTTGATAACCTTCAATTCGAGCAAGTAAATATTGATATTGATTTCAATAGCACTTTTGAAATCCCCATCGAGTTAACCCTCAATCTCTCAGCCACCGACTCTCTCGGTAATACTGAAGAAATTGTAGTGGTTCATAACTTGACACCTGATGATGATATTGTCCATATTAACGCAGCAGCCTTGCTCAATATTCATCCAGAATCAATTGTTACCAGTGGTCAAGCCATTATCAGTGATGGCGTGTCACAAAGCCGGATTGCAAAGGGTCAAGGCATGACACCTGTTATGTATCTCAATGTCCCCCTCTCTCTCTTAATTGATGATTCTACTTTTATCGATCAGGATGTAACAACCCTTGATGCACCCTTCCCAGAAGAGGAAGCGTATTCTGTTGAAAGTGTTGAGCTTTTTGCTGAAGTAACCAGCATGCTTGAATTCGGTGTTTCGGTTATCGTACTTGTTAGTCCAGATAGCCTGGCTTTTGATAGCCTGGCCATTGCTGCTGGTACAGCACCTGCAGCCGATACCCTACTGGTTTTAGGCTTGGACCCAAAAGAGAATATCGATTCAATGACGGGAAATCAGGTAGCCAATCCTGAACCACGCGTGATTGCACTCACTGAAGATAAAATCAGTCTATTGGAAGAGAATTTATTTCTGAAACCAGAAGTTCAATTGTTGGGCCGAACAGATGGTAGCGGGAATAGCCTGCCCTCTCGGCTCTTTACCACCGACTCACTGTCACTTAAAACCTGGGGTAAAATCTCCTACACGATTGTTGGGGAGGAACTATAATGAAAACGCTAACAAGTCTTTTACTCACACTCACACTGGCTGGCTTTTTGTTTTCCCAAACCGACAGCACCATAACTGACACAACTGAAGCTATCGTTGCAGAACCGGCCATTGAAGTGGCTGATTCTGTTCAGGTCGCCGAAACAGAGGACGTCGTTTCAGATTCAACTGAACTCTCGGTTGTACCGTTGGATTCAGTCGATGTCGAGACCCTGGCACTGGATAGCATCCTGGTCGATAGTACGGCCTTCGCAGAAGAGGATTCAATAGTAGTTGTCGAGCCTGAGATGGCCTGGTTCCCCAAAGATCCAGCACCAACGGTTGTTACGGGTCTCATGAACCAAGGACCTCTATACTATTGGTCTAATGATGGTTTAGCCACTCTAGATCTCGAGTCACTCTCCTATGTGACTATCGAAGACCCAACCATGATTGCCATTAAGGCGAACGACTGTTTAGATGTTGTCTGTCACCTATTGGCTACAGATAGCACCGGCGTCAATTTTGTAATCGTCACGCCGGATGACAGTAGCAATTACAAGATATACGATACTGAAACAAAAGTGGTTGTTCTTGAAGCCCCTGCTGATTCTCTGGTAGCAGCTTTTCACGCTTACCTGCAAGAAATAGCGGGATCAGAATATCTCGCAGTTGAGATCCCAGCGGATGAATTTGTTGGACCGATCTTAGCTGACGACCAACTCACCAGCTTTGGTTATGATGCTAGAGCCAAAGCGCTCAAAATCAAGCGTCGTCAGTTCCGAGACATGGAAGCACTCTCAGATAATCCAGCAAACCTGGCAAGGGATTTCGACTCCTTCACCAGCTGGAATTTTATTCTTGACTTGGAACTCAGCGTTCACAATTCAATTCTGACCCCTGGTTGGTATAAAACATGGCTCACCACTGGTGAGGTATTGGATGCTGAAGCAACTGCATCATTCGCAGGAACACTGGCTGACAAAGACCTAGCAATTGGTTCTCAACTGGATTTTGCTAACCTCTTTGGCTTCCGCATCGGTCACTTTGGGTTAAATCTGTCACACATGACATACCTGCAAGTTTCTTTACCAGGTAACCTCCCAGCACAGATATTTCAGCCCATTGAATTTGATCAAGCCTATGATTTCAGTGGTTTGGATATTGAAGTCTTACCCTCTATGGCTGCGGCTACAGTTTCATACGCACACCCGCTTTCTACACCGTTTGGTGAGATAAAACTGGGTGTTGCACTAAACAATTATATGGGGACAGGGTATAGTCACATCAAAAGTGATGATTTCACTGTTGAGCTGTTTAATGATTCGCTGCACATGGCTGCTTCAGGTGAAGGATGGTATACTCAAGCAGGTATTGAAGGCCATCTGGATAGCCTCATCGTGGATGACATGGATGTTGCCAGTACCATGTCTGATTACTCAATGGGGATTGACTTGGGTATTATCATGGATCTCCAGCCTTTGATTGATCAGGAACTCGAAGTACAAGTTTCTTTGAAAAATATTGGAGCCTCTTATAAATGGTCGGGTCTAACCCACTCAACCTGGAGTTTTGAACAGGTTATTCCAGGTTTGGACGTGGACGCGTTGGACACAATTGATCTGTATATCGAAGCATTTCAGAACGCCGAAACTGATATTATTGGTACTGATGAGGAACTTACCATTGATATTCCAACCGTGTTAAACATCTCTGCTTTTTACCAGCCCATTTCAAGAGTACTGATTGGTGCTGGCATCGAGAAGGCTTTTACTGATGAAAATCGAATGGGTTATAGTTCAGATCTAGCCCTTAATTACCAGTTGAATCTCTTTGCTACTCCCTGGATGGATTTCAGTTATTACAAACGAAGCCAATATGGTGAACCCGTGCATACTTTTGGTAGCGGACTCCATTTTGGATTCTTGGAAACTGGTCTTACACTCTCATTCTATAATGGCTTAAATACCGATGCCAAAGGTATTGGATTTGGATTGAGTAGTAGCCTTCACTTCTAAAGAATAATAGAACTTAAAAAAAAGAAGGTCGGGAAATCCCGACCTTCTTTTTTTATAGAGCTTTTAAACAATCTAATGTGGTCTTACATGCTGCCTCATCATGTAAATGAATCCAACTGTAGCCGCTGAATAAGTCTCATAATCATGATCAAAGAGAGTTCGGAAATCGAGAACCTCAACAAAACCTTTGAAATGCCTAAGGGGTCGCTGAACAGCTGGAATAAGACTACTGTAAACCTTGTCCCCTGACTCTAAGGTTTCAATATATTGGTAGAAAACTCGATTCCTTAAACCTGGTCCGTTCAAACGAGGATGAAACCCAAATTTACCAACAATAGATTCAGCATTTCCGATTACATCGTTGCTCACAATAACATTGATATGGTTAAATCCCTGCATGGCAAAAACAAGTGGATTTGCGCGGCCATAAAATGTGGTTTCAAAGTCATCAAGAATCTTGGTAGAATCTTCTGCCACCCATTCCAATGAATGAATGTTAAGCGCTTCCCCACTGCTGCCATAGGCCAGGGTCATATCAGTGGCCATCCAACGCTCACTCTCATCTAATAATACTCGTTTTCTAAAAGCAACCCGTCGATCTATGGTCATCTCAATTGGCTTCTGACTAAATCGAACTGAATCTCCAACTATCCAGGTTGAGTCACTGGTCCAGATGCGGTTGAATTGTTGGACATGATAAACACCTGTTATGTGATGTGATATCAAAGAAACAGCGGCAGTATCATTTTCAATTTCAATGGTTACTTCTTGGGTATTGCTCATATCACTCCGGCCAAAGCGCCAGATATAATTGGAATCAATCACCACTTCAGTCATCGCCATCAACTCAATTGCAGTTGCTTCAGAAGTTTTGTTCAGGGGAAAGGACTCATTGCTGATATTCTCAAACCCATCTATTGCATACGTGCTATCATCCGCTGCAATAATCCGCATGATTGTGTCTTCAACATCCGAAATCTGATCCGTTTCACTCACTTCACAGGACCAAAGCCCCCCAATCATTAGAATGACTATCAATACGATAATTTTTCTATACATCATGATTTCCCTTCTTTATGGACGGTTTTCTCGTTGTCTTGGACTACCATATTCACGCCGATCCTTCATGTAGGTCCGCAACTCTTTTCTGAATCTGGCTTCAAATCCCATATAAAGCAGTTGTTGTTCTGGCGTGAGCTGCTTTGGTAATGATTTTATAAAATCACGCTTGATCTTGAAGACTTCAGCATGTTTATCATTGTAACGCTTGATCATTTTATCCACATCTTTTTGGGAGATATCACCCTTCTTAAGTAAATCCCGAGTGGAATGCGTTAGGTCTTGAATTTCTTCTTGAATCGCTCGAAGTTTCCGCTCGTGAATTTGGACGAGAGGTAAGAAAGTGACCGTTTGGTCCTCGGTTAGCTCTAATACTTCAGTGAGCTTCCATATCCGGACAGCATCCATATTCTGTGGCTTAAACCCCGCGTGTGCTGGTGGACTTTGAGCCGCTACCAAGCCTACCATGATAATGCTTAACAGGTATATCTTTTTACTCATCTTAAACCTCCTCTAAATAGTTAAGAAAAGCTTCATAATCGTTAACGCTTAATAGTTCATTTGACTCATTCTCATACAAATAGTACTGGTCATCTGTCAGATAGTCAACGCTCTGTTCATACAGCGTTTGCTCGTATGTCTCATCAGCTCCCAGGGCCTGACTTTCCGTCCAGGAATCTTCCCAACCAGCCATGAGCAATTCATCCCCAGGGGCTACAACCTCACCATTGTTCACCGGAATATTAACGAAGACCATCAGTAACAATAAGATAACAACAGGGCTAGAGTAGACCGTTTTCCGAATGAAACTTCTCCTCCGAATATTGGTGTGAACACCACTCAAAACGGATTCAATATCCAGTTGTCCCTGTCCATCGTTATTTGACAATTCATGCTGAATTATTTTTTCAATTTTATCCATTTTCCCCTACTTGAACTTTCATAAAAGCTCCAATTCGTTTTTTCCCCTCGTGAAAATGTACTTTTGCTGAATTTACGGAACATCCCAAGGCGTCTGCTATATCAGCAAAAGGTAAATCCTTATATATACGGGCAACCACGACTGCTCGTTGACGTGGTGTTAATGTGACCAGGCTTTTCTCAAATAGTTCTGACTCATAGTTCTGCTCAGTTTCCTTAACGGGGTCTGATCCTGAGATTAGGGCCTTAACATCTTCAAGTACTGAAAAACTCCAGCGTTGCCTTCGTTTTAAATGGCTATAGCTGAGATTGATGGAAATTCGGTAAATCCATGTTTTTACGGTAGATCTACCCTGGAATTGATGACTCTTTTCCCACACCTTTACAAAAGTGTCTTGTAATATGTCCTGAGCATCTTCCACGTTGGATATCATTCCTAAAATAAAGCTATACAAAGCCGGGGAATAGTCCCGCACGAGCTGATCAAAAGCCCTGGAATCACGGCTCTGCACTTTTTCAAATAGCAGAATGTCTGAATCATTTCTCATCACTGGGGCTTTAGATGTCTATTCTGGTAAAAAGGTTAAGAAGTTTGATTGGAAAATATTTTCTCGAAGAAACATGCCTCAATATAATAGTGCCTATTTAACTTCATATTGTACTTTAACGAATAGGGACATTTACCCTTTAGAGACACACTATACGTCCCCGCCTATTGCGCCCCCTAGCCTATACCGTGCCATCACAATGACCCGTCACACTGAGCGGAGTCGAAGTGTGAAGTGCGAAGTGCGAAGTGCGAATGGAATCACAAAAAATCATGGGGAACTATTGCAGACTGCCTTTCAGGCTATCTGTGTTTCATCTAGCCCGCCACGTCGAAGCTCATCGAGCGTAGAGGGGTGGCTAAGGAAAAAGTGTCAGTAATCATTATCTAGTGCACATTTCTTTATGCTCTATGGACTGAATGGAAATGCATTTTGTATAATACAATACGCATATCATAGTTTTCAGCTGGTATTAATTATCAAATACCCAGATCATCGAAAAATAACGAAATCTAGATTCAGGGAATTGATTGGTCATGAGGGTGTATTCTGACTCCCAGGGAACATCGAGGTAATTGGACCACAAGGGATCTTGAAGAATATTTGCATCAGTAAATCCAATAATCAGAGTACTAATCTGAGCTTGAATTGTGTAATTCAATAAATGCAATACATCCTCAGACCCTGGGGATGTTGCGGGTATAACCGTGATTGAATTGGGATCGAGAAACCCAGTTTGTGGGTGATCCAAATGACGTCCCCAAATCTTTAAGTGACCAAATAAGGCTTGATCAAAAAGAATAAAATCCTGATTAATTTCCCAAAATAATTCTTTTTTTGACCAGACCCAATCAGGTGTTTGCTCTAAGACAGACACGCCAAGTTTAAACCCCATCATCCAGGGTAGATTTGCCCAAATCTCGCTCTGGTAACCAGAGATGGGTTCATCCATTTTAGACCCCTGCCAAGCTCCCGCCATGAAGCCCACATTTGAGAAATTGAGACTCGTCTGAACGTCATGTATGAGCGCAGTTTTAAGTTCTGATTTCCAGGTGGGATCATCAACTATGTGACGCGTGGTATAACCAATCTGGAGAGGACCTTTTAATAATTTCACATCGACATTTGGTAAAAATCGCCATACACCCAAATTCTTGAGACCAAAATCTGCAGTGAGGCCACCCAAACCTATTTGGGGTAGATTCATTTCCAGAAAATGACGAGTACTCAGGTGTCCACCTAATTGTTTACTCACATATCCAGCCTTCAATCCCAATGGAGACCAGTTGCCCATCTTGAAGTTATGGGCGATGTAGGCTAAACTATTGTATGAGTTGAATTTTCCTTCTGCCCAGTTCCAGACACCCCCTTGCACTTGAGCAAATAATTCGCTCCCAACTTGACTTGAGTCAAAGTTCTCCCAGCGAAAATACCCCTCCCAGCGGTCAGAACTTATCACTTGATCATCTAGATAATTCCAGATCAGTGTATTTGTATCTAACTCGCTGATATACAAAGGATTCACCTGATGGGAATAGCTAATCTCAGCCAAGACAAGCTGTTCATCTAATTCACTTGTTAGCTGGATACGGTGGTTCTGTTCAGCATACTTTGTGACACCAACATACCTGGGGTGGGATCTAAGTTGGGAGACCCAGCCATAGCGAGTAGATTTCCCCAGACTATTATGATACCACAGGCTGAAATCCTTGAGCGCACCATCACCTTGTCGGTAGTTAACTAACATTGATGGCGCTGCCGTGTCGCTTGGCGCTGTGAGTTCGGGATGGATTTGGGCCCATATCGTTTCGTCAGATGAGAATGGCATCCACCCGATTCTATCCGTATTCATAACCTCACCATTCACAGGTTGGGTTAGCGATAAGCCCACCCATTCATCAAGAAGAATCCCTTTTACCCCATAGGGTCGCGAGAATTGCAGGTGTCCCCAGGTACCAGGACTTGCCCCAAAATCTGGACTATTACTACTAACCACAGCTGGTAGACCCATTTGTCCGAGCACACTCCCACATAACCCGAAGAGGCCCCACAACAGAGTCGTTTTCATTAAGTTCAATTCAGGCTCTCCCCAAGTCATGCATTTCCAGCTGGCTATTTACGAGTCGGATTAAACCAGGAGCAAACATGAAAAACAGAATCGTATTTGATACCATGTGCATGATAAAAAACACCAGACCAGCCAACAAACTTCCCCAGATAGTGCCTTCAACAACCCCGGAACTTAAGGGAAAGCTCAATGCGGTGAGCAAGTCATAAAATAAAGTTAGAAAAAAGCCAGCCACACCCAGGACGATTGCAAGCGACACCCGATTTTGAATATTTCTTAAACTGGGTCCTAAAAGACCACCAAGCCATCCGGTGAGACCCACACTAAAAATCTGAAATGTAAATAGAATCGGAAATCCAAGACCTGACCCAATCGGGTTTAAGGCTGAGAATAAGGCCTCTCCAATAGCAGCTACAATCAATCCCCTTCGCGGGCCCAAAGCGATCCCACCAAGAAAAGCCGTCAGTGAGACCAACTCTACATTCGGAATAAAGGCAAACACAACACCTACAGTGACTATCAACCCTGTCCATAGAGACATAAGCGCCAGCTCACGATGATCTCTGAGTGAACGGATACCTGTATCAGTCAGTCTCGACCTCCTGATCAAATAATTCACCCTTAAGCAGTGAGATTCTGAAATAGTTGTATCGATTGGTCCAAGAACCAGATTCCTGATCCTGATCCATAGCGAGATCCATCATGTTCATCCTGGCATCTAAGGCATCGATATGATGGAGCAAAAGAGCCTCTTTAAACTTGGGTTGCTTGGGTGACTGCCATTCATACTTGCCTTGATGGGAAAGGATCATGTGTTCTACTTTTAGCTGCAAATCCTCAGGGAAGTTTTCGATGGAAGCCATTGCTGATCGCGCAATATCACGCCCCAATACGATATGTCCCAGAAGTTTCCCCACATCCGTATAACCAGGTTTCCGAGCAGGATTTAATTCTTCAATCTTACCAATATCATGAAGCAAAATTCCGGTTAGCAATAAACTTTGATCCACCCCGTAATGTTCACTCAATTGGACACCGATCTTAGCCATAGACAACACGTGTTCTAGATAGCCCCCCAGCCAGGCGTGGTGCAGGCGCATGGATGCAGGATGTTGTTTGATTAATTCAGCATTCTCTTTATAAACAATACTAATGAGAGACTTGAGAAAGGGGTTACTCATTTGTTTAATAATTTTACCCAGTTCACGCCACATTTGGCTCACATTGTGTTGACTGGCAGGAATTAATTTGGCCAGGTCGAAGCCATAGTCTGAATGTTTCTCAAGGGAAGCTTTTCCGATATCCTCAACTTCCAGCTGTAATCGTTCAGCATATTCACTGACTCGCCCTTTCACAACGACAGCATCTCCTTCATCAAATGATTTCTCGAAAGCAGGCACATCCTCCCAGACTTTTGCTTCTATAGACCCACTATTGTCCTGAAGATTCAACTGCAGATAGGGTTTATTGTTTCGAGTACTTCTTAAATGTTTTTCACGCACCAAAAAGAATCCCTGAATACGGGTATTCCGCTTAAATTTCTTAATCTGTGTGATCTTTGCTTTCGTCATTTCACTACTCCATGCTTTTCCAGCGTTTACAGTTTAATCCTGAATAGGGTGACAGACAAATTCATAACATCATTTTTCGACGTTGAAGCTCAATTGATTCTAGGATAGTGATGTTGGGTTAGACTAAATTCTAATCGCTGCGAACCTAAATGACAAGGCTAATATGACAACCGTTCAACAAGATTATATCCTGCGCAAGATCCAAATGATAGGCGAAGTTATTGCCATTGCCCTGAAACAGAGAAAATCTGGGTATCTGATTGAAGCCGATGGCACACTGACCGATGCAATGATCAGTATCTTGCCCGAACATGCTGATCTCATCGAAATGGTCGATAAAAAAACGGCCCTTGCCTTACTAGGCGATTCACGACTTGTTGAAACTTATATCGAGCTATTGCTTGAAAGAGCAATCATAAAAGTCGCGCTGGGAGAAGATACATTAGCTGAATCCATCCAACGACGGGCACTTCGTCTATTCATGGCAAGTTTGAATCGGGATCCTAGTTTGAGTGTGGATGGTTTGCTACTCTGGGGTAAACTGACGGGACTTGAGTTACAATTGATTCTCAATGCAACTGAATACACTGAATGGACAAAGCTTGATCAATTTATCCAGGATGGGACTATTCGCTTGCTGTAATGAACGCCTGATAGTCCTCTTCATTATTCAAATTCCTCAATAATGATTCACCTTGCATGGGAAAATGAAACACGGGACACCTTTTGAGAGCTCGGTGAACCGCTAACTCGCCCTCAACCAGAGACGCTTTAAAGATGGGGATGCAATTCTTACTATAGAAAGCGAATAAAGGCTCTTGATGCCCATCCACACAAACTGGAATAACAGCTGAGGAATGATCAAGATGAGCTCGCATCTTTCCAATGAGTTCCATATCAATGGTAGGAATATCAACTGCAATCACAAAATTGTAATCAGTATGTGAAGCATTGAGAGCTGTGGTCAACCCTTCCAGGGGGCCTTTTCCAAGATG
>Ga0307988_1001630_pt1 | contig 12313 bp, 8 predicted proteins | sample EllFjometagen183_FD_203166 | JGI IMG/M metagenome (GOLD analysis project Ga0307988, IMG submission 203166) | Marine microbial communities from Ellis Fjord, Antarctic Ocean - #183 | ecosystem: Environmental > Aquatic > Marine > Unclassified | place: Southern Ocean | collected 2014-10-08 | reverse complement strand
AAACAACCAGTATCCGCCTTAATGCTATTGATCCTGAGAAAGAAATCCTGGTATGTCCTGATGTAGCAAGTAGAATGACATTTGATGGGGACAAAAAACCTGATGTAATATTAAATAAAGGCGAGGTCATTATTCCTGAAAAACTTGCAAAGGGCATGAAAATTAAAATTGGCGACCCAATAGTGCTTGTTGCAAACAACAAAGATGGCAGTGTTAATGGACTGAATTTTAAAGTTGCAGGAATTATTGAAAGTGTTTTAGGTCCCCAGGGGAAAGAGGGATATATGCATATAAAAGATGCGGAGATGCTATTGAGGATGAATAAACCGGAAATTATTGAAGTTGCTATTCGGTTACATGATTTTGATAAACTTGAAAAAGTTTATAAAAATATCTCTTCTAAATTAGCCGGCTTTATTAATAAAAAAGGGATGCCTGAGTTTGAAATTCATACCTGGGATAAGCTCTCTCCATTTTCAAACATTGCTATAATGATTGATTTTATGATTATTACAATGAAAATAATTATGATAGCAATTGTATTGATCAGCATTCTCAATGTTATGATGATGTCTGTCTATGAACGTATAAGGGAAATCGGCACAATGTCAGCAATTGGGACTGCCCCTTCAAAAATTATGGGTCTTTTCCTTGCAGAAGGACTTTTACTCGGCATTATAAGTGCCGTTGTCGGTAATATTATTGGGCTGGGAGGTATCTTTATTTTAAATATTTATAAAATCAGCTTTGCCTTTGGTCGGCAGGAGAATTTATTATTGTCTCCCACTGTAAATATCACTGAGCTTCTATGGGTATCAGGAATTGTACTTCTAATTTCTGTATTTGCAAGCTTACAGCCGGCTTATAAAGCCTCAAGAATGGAACCGGTTGATGCGCTGGGGCATGTTTAAATTAATGTAACAATTGGTATTTATATAAAGGTGGAAAAATGAAAAAAATACTTATAACAGTTTTATTCAGCTTGTGTACAATAATAATTATTTCTCCAATTTCTGCATATGCTCTGGACGGAAATGAAATCCTTGAACAGGTTGATGGAAACCTCAATCCGGAAAGCTATGAGATGTACAGAAAACTCATCAATATAGAACCTGACGGAACAAAAAAAGAATTTGTCATGTTTTCTGTTAAAAAAGGAAAAGAAAAAATAGCATCCGTCTTTCTTTCTCCTGCCAGTGAAAAAGGCAGAAGTACACTGCGTATTGGCGAAAACATGTGGTTATATATTCCAAATGTAGGCAAACCACTCAGAATTACAAGCCTGCAATCTGTAACAGGCGGGGTTTTTAATAATTCTGATATTATGAAGGTTGATTACAGTGCAGAATACAATTGTGACAAAATAGAAAAGACTGATAAAGGTTATACACTCTATCTAAAGGCAAAACTTAATAGTGTTGCCTATGAAAATGTAACCATGTTCATTGATTCAGAAAAGCTTCTACCATATAAAATTGAGTGCTATGCTGCCTCGGGAATGTTGATAAAAAATCTATATTTTAAAAACATTAAAGACTTTGGCGACGGTGTTGTCCGTCCTTCTGTAATTGAAACAGACAGCCCATTGTATAAAGGATATAAATCCTACATCGTATTTGCTAAAGTAAAAAATAGAGAGCTTGCTGATGAAATTTTTAGCCTGAATTATATGAGTAAAATTGACGGGCTCCGATAAGAATGAGACACACGTGCATCATTATAACTATTTGCTTAATCTTATTGTTAATAAATGGGGTATCCTTCTCACAAGGCACTGACAACAGGTCAAATAATGACCTTGATATTGATTTAGACCTTGATTTTAGTATTGAAGAGGTTGAGAAAAAGCCATATTCTATTAATGCTGATATTGAACTACAGGAAACTATAAGGTTTCTTGACTCTGACGCACTCCTTTTCAAGCAAAAATATCTTGATACAAAAAAAGACGACACATTCTGGCAGACAGATATTGATTTTACGATAGAAGGTCAATACCAATGGGAAAAAATCAGTCTTTATGGTCGGTTCAACAGCCTTATCTATTATAATAAAGAAGTAGACTGGGAATCTGAAAGGAAAGCTGAGGAGGTTTACATAACTTTTCAGCCTTCTGTTTCTCTTGCTGTAGATGCGGGCAAAAAAGTGCATAAATGGGGGAAAGGGTATGCATTCAGCCCTGTTGCATTTTTCGCCAGACCAAAAGATATTGATGATCCTGATGCAACATTGGAAGGATATACTTCTTTAAGTGTAGATTATATAAAAAGTACAGAAGGTATTATACAAACCTTTGCCATAACCCCTGTGTTAATACCGGTTACAAGGCACATAAATGATGAACTCGGGCTCGAAAATGAAATAATCTGGGGGGGCAAACTGTATCTTTTCACATTTGATACTGATATTGATTTAATATTTTCCGTCAGTGACAATCTCAATAATCGAATTGGAATGGATTTTTCTAAAAACCTTAACCCTTCATTTGAAATACATGGCGAAGCCGCTTTAGTTCAAGACCACACCCAATATATTATTGATGAGTATGGAAATACAAACGAGGAAAAAAACACAGCATTTAATCTCCTATTAGGCCTTCGTTACCTTTCAGATATGGAGACAACCTATATACTGGAATATTTTCATAATGGTGAAGGATATACAGGCAAAGAATATGAAAGCTATCTTAAGTTTATTGAAACAGGTTACAAACAATATCTGAATACTACAAGCAAAACAGCGATATTTAAAAGTAAAAAATATGCTGCCTGGTATAATCAACAGGCTGCTATGAAAGATTATATCTATTTAAAAATTTCTCAAAAAGATTCTTTTAATATTTTATATTTAACGCCTTCAATAACTTTTATTTATAATATAAATGATCAAAGCGCATCTATTACTCCTGGAATTACATATTCTCCGGTAACCAACCTCACTTTGGATTTAAAAGCAGGGTTTCTTTTTGGAAAAAGTAACACCGAATATAATGAAAAAATAAACAAGGCCAAAGTTGTAGTTTCCATCAGGTATTATTTTTAAAATCATTTCGATATTGAAATTAAGGCTACATAGAGCACCAGGATGAAATCAACCCTTTTTTTAATTATATTTTTTGACCATACTTCACCTGTCCGATTTTTATCGATTTTTTGAAAAAAATGAATGAGACTGATTTATTTTTTAAAATCATAGGTTTTTTAAATTTCGCGTTACCTGTGGAAATACCATGTCCTTTATGCCCAATTTTGACATACTGGTATACAAGATCTCTTAAAATAATATAAGGATCAAAGCACCTTAGAGCCATAATTTTTATATTGTAGCGGACACGGTAAGACATTCTATGTAAAGCCGTCATTACATCCATTATCTCTGATGTATTGCGACAGGGTAACCAAAGCCATCCTGTCCGCAAAATTTATTAAACCTTAAATTGAAAAAATAAATACAGCCTGTGTTTATTTTATAATTTAAGTTTTATTCCATATAGCTCCTGTACTATGTTGCGCCACTGACCTAAGGGCATATTTTTATCAAATGCAATATCCAATGTGTTTAAAGTTCTCCATTTTTCTCGCAGCTTTGGCCAGGTCATTAAATAATATTGGCCACGTCTTTTAATGCTACTCTTTTTGCCTCTCAAACTTTTTGGTAGATAAGTTTGAGAAGTTCGCATCAGGCCTATTGCCATGCGCAGATATCTTCTGCCCATACCAAAATCTGCATGTTGCCCTTGTGTATCACGTCTCTTGTAATCTGACATCAACTCTTCTGGCCCGTGTAAACCTATGTGGGAGGCTGACTGAACAAGATAGTCCTTAAGGATACGATTGCAACGTTTTCCAACTTTTTTAGTTTGGGATTTTCCTTGGGTTCCACCGGTTTGTTTAACCTTTGGAATGATACCAGAATATGAAACCAAATTACTTAAAGATTTCTGTTTATTGGGATTGCCAATTTCAGCGCATACACCAGCGGCTAAAATGATTCCAATACCTCGGATGCTGGTTAGAAAAACTCCCTGGGTTTGGGCTAAGCTTTCAGCAACTTCCTTTTCCAGTTGCTCAGTGCTTTCTTGCAGGCAATTAAAAAGTTTAACTTGTTGTTTTAATGAAATTTGTAATGTTACAAGATGATTTTCTGGTGGCTTGAGAACCTGGGTAGCATACTGATGAAGTTTTTTAGCGCAATTATTTGGTTGATGAATTGAACAACGAGTAAGGAGTTTGATTAATGTCGAACGTCTACGCCTAATGATTTGATGCACACTGAATCGATCTTCCATCAATAGTAATGAGCATTGTGAAAATGGTAAAATCCCGCTATTTTTTTCGTTTAAAAAACCAGGAAAAATCTGATCAACAATAGTGTGGATTCTATTTTTTACTCCGGTTGTTATGTTGACCATTTTTCGTCTTTGCCGCATAAGTGTCCGTAAATCTAAATAATCTCCTGATTGAGCTGGAGAGCAGTTACCTCTGCAATTAAGAATCATTTTACTGATTCCTATTAAATCTAAACGATCAGTGCTTGCCTGAACATTTTCACGTTGAGTCTTTGCATCGTGGGCATTTACTCCTGCCACAAGCCAGCTTTCTGAGCGTAAAGTAGATATGAAATTATCAGCATAAGATCCGCAATCTTCACCTCCGAAAACAATATGCTGAAGGCTAATTCCATGATGACGACAAGATTTTTTTACTTGATCAAGCAAATAGTCCTTGCCTTCCTTTGAGTTATTTATCGAGAATGGTTTTCTGATAATCCTTCCATTACCATTGCAGAACATGACTACATGATCCTTTTTGGCATAATCAATTGGAATGCACATCACTTTGGACCTGTCTTTTGCCATCTCAAATAAAGACAGGATTTCTTGACTTTGATTTTGAAAAACATTACGTTTTTTCATAGTGAAGCTCCCTGTAACTTTTCAACTGCTTCATTGCAGATTGATCTTTTAAAATATCACTAAATATACCTATTTAGATGGTACACTTTGTTTTATTTATTGGGAGCTTCACCCTTTTTTAATTATTCTGTGCTCAGATTAAATTGGAAAAATGAAACTGTTTACCCCCAAAATAATTGAGCCATGAATCTGTGTGAGATATCTTGAAAATCTCTCACAAATTCACAACATCAATTATTTTTTAAGGTACCAGGGTATTTTTGAGAAATTTGATGTCCAGATACTTCTCACAAAGATAATTAGTCACAACTGTGACTATCTTTTAAGTTGAACCTAAAAGATCACATTTAAAATTAAAATGGAAATTCTTTAAATACCAGATATAGTGGTTTAAGATTTTTTTTAAAAGCGAAATGCTAGTTAAAAAAAAGCTACCCCCCAGAGTCTGATCTTTGCTTATTTTTTTTGGAAGTTGTCGCATCATTGGAAAATTTACTCGTCACTCATCATACCATAAGCCCTCATTTAACTTTTGTAAGGTGATAGTTGATTGTCTCTGCTTAATCTTCATGGCACACCGACATCTATCCTGACCAAAGGGATCGCAAACAGGGTCAACTTCCCTGTTCAAATAATAAATTCTCAGACAGCGGCCGCCTATGTATTGCCGTGCAGCCTCGGGGTCGAGCGTAAAAAGCCAATTGATTGGGTGGTTTTTATTTTTTTATGATAATTATTAACTTGACAATAAACACGCCAACAGGTAATTCCCCCATTATGAATTCTGAATCATAATTCAGAATGAAGAAGAAACAATTAATCACGAACCGGCGCACAGCGTCGGTGAACAGCCTTAAACCGGATAGGACTTAGGAGTGACCATGAAAAAACCCCTTGCCAAGCATTTCAAACGATTATTGACTATCCTGCCCATTGTGGTCGCGGGGGCGGCGGTGGCATATCTATTGATGTATCGCACCAGTCCTGTTAAAAAACCTGTGGAAGAATTCGTCAGGACGCTTCGCGTCATTAAAGCGCCTCTGGTTGAATTGGTTCCCAGAGCGAAAGGCCACGGAATTGCTGAGCCCGGACATGTGTGGGAAGCTGTTGCCGAGGTCAAGGGCATAGTCTTGTCAATACACCCGCGTTTGAAACCTGGGGAATTGATTGACACAAAAAGCGTTTTGATCCAGATAGATCCAACGGAATATGAACTCTCAATAGCGCGACTGGAAGCAGGCGTTGAAGAAATCAGGGCGAACATCGAAAAACTGGCCGCAGACAAAGAGAATACAAAACGATTGCTTATAATTGAACAGCGTTCCATAACGCTGTCCCAAAAATTGTTGGAGCGGAAGCGTGAATTGGCAAAACGCAATGCCATCTCCTTTGATGAGGTGGAACGTGAAGAAAAAAACTATCTTCAGCAGAAACAAATAGTTCAACAATTGGAAAACACAGCTTCTTTATTTCCGTCACAGCAAAAGACTTTAAACGCAACCCTTGCTGCCAGGCATGCCGACCTTAAACTGGAGAAAATCAATCTTTCTAAAACAATAATAAAGGCCCCTTTTGATTGCCGTCTCAGTGATGTGAGCATTGAAATCGGCCAGTTCGTGCATGCCAACCAATCCCTTTTCAAAATCCACAGCACTGCCCTTACCGAAGTAGAAGCTCGATTTCCGATCGAGGAACTGCGCAATATCATAAGTGAACAAAAACGAAAAAAATTCCAATCCGGGATAGGCCCGGATGCAATCAAACAATTATTCATTGATGTAACAGCGCTGGTCCGCTTGGGAAACAATGATCGGTCAACGGAATGGGAGGCTAGAATAGAGAGAATCCGAGAGGTGGTGGATTCGCAAACCCGGGAAATAAGGGTTGTAGCCGCGGTTGACCGTCCCTATGAGCAAGCCATTCCAGGAGAACATCCAGTGTTAATGCCCGGGATGTTCTGTGAAGTAGAACTTCAGGGCCAGGTGAGACCGAAAAGTGTTGTTTTGCCAAGATCCTCACTGTATAAAGACTTCGTGTATGTAGTCGATGAGCAACATCGACTGAACAAAAAGCAGGTTATTGTGGATTTTGCCCAGTCGGAATTTGTTGTGATCAAGTCCGGCTTGTCAGGCAATGAAATGGTTGTAGTGTCGGATCCTGCACCTGCAATAATCGGCATGAAAGTGTCATCCGTGGCTGATGATGCACTGAGGAAACGCCTTCTGGATATAAGTCAGGCAACTGGGGTGAGCCCATGATTCGTTTTTTTACAGGCCATCCCACTGCGGCGAATCTCTTGATGATAATATTTCTTATTACCGGCGCAATAACCATGCCGCATATCCTTCGGGAAACCCAGCCTGATTTTTCCTCCAGTGAAGTTGAAATTAATATTGTCTATCCTGGCGCCACTGCAGAAGAAGTAGATGAGGTGGTCTGCCGGCGGGTGGAAGATGCCATTGATAAAATTAATTTTGTAGAAGAAGTTCGCTCCGATGCCCGGGAGGGATTTGCCTCAATCGTTGTTGAAATGACCGGAGCAGGAGATATCCAGACCTTTCTCCGGGATATTGAAACCCAAATCAATGGCATTAATGATTTTCCGAGGGAAGTGGAAGATCCTGTCATCTCAGAACTCGGCCGGACCGATCCGGTCATGTCTTTGTTGGTTTCAGGTCCCGTGAGCGTTCCAGATCTCAAGGCTTATTGCGAAGATATGAAAGACCGGATGCAGGAGGCCGGAATTTCTTTGATTACCATTGCAGGCTTTTCCGACCATCAGCTGAGAGTCTCCCTGTCTGATGCCGCACTGCACAGGCTCGGGCTCAGTGCGGCCCAGGTCGCGGACCGAATTGCTGCCCAAAACAAGGACATGCCCCTGGGCAGCATTAAAACCCGTGAGCGAGATATTCTACTGCGGTTTGTCGGTCAGAAAAGGAGTCCTGATGCGCTGTCAAAATTGATTATTCTGGCAACCCCGGAAGGCGGAGAGATCCGCCTGGGCGAGATTGCCATGATAGAGGATATTTTTGAGCTTGACGAAAATATCATCATGGCAGGAGGACAGCGAAGCGCTCTATTGACTATCGAGAAAACAAATAAACAGGACTCCATCCGGGTGGCTGTCAGGGTCAAGGATTTTATAAAAGATGAACGTAAACGCCATCCACAGATGATGCTGACGATCACCCAGGACCAGACAACCATCCTTGCGGACCGGTTGAAGATGCTTATAAGCAATGGCATCCAGGGTCTATTATTGGTATTTATAACCATGTGGCTGTTTTTTAATATCCGGATTTCCTTTTGGGTATCCATGGGTCTGCCGGTCTCTTTTTTGGGTGCCTTCATTTTAATTCCGCATCTGGGTCTGAGCATCAATATGTTTACAATGGTGGGAATGCTGATGGCTCTCGGGTTACTGATGGATGATGCCATCGTTATCGCAGAGAATATCATGGCCAAACGACAGGCAGGAAAATCACCCATTGCTGCATCAGTGGAGGGTGTTAAAGAAGTTGCAGCCGGGGTTACTGCTTCTTTTCTGACCACAATTTGTATCCTAGGACCCCTGGCTTTTATTGAAGGTCAAATCGGCAAAGTTCTGCGGGTGGTGCCCATGATGCTGATCCTGATCATGGCTGTCAGCCTGATCGAAGCCTTTTTGATTCTTCCCGCCCATCTCAATCATTCCATGCACCGGATTGACACGGTTAAAACAAACCCATTCCGCCAGCGCTTCGATACATTTTTTTCCTGGATGCGCGAACGCCTGGTTGGTAATACCGTGGATGTGCTGCTGAAATGGAGATATCTTTTTATAGCAACATTGATCGGCGTTTTTATTCTTTCGCTGGGGCTGGTGGTATCCGGGAAAATAAAATTCCAGGGATTTCCAGATTTGGAAGGCGACATTGTGGTGACGCGATTACTCTTGCCCCAGGGGACGTCTTTTTCACGCACCAAATCGGTGGTAACGAATGTCCTGACCGCTTTGGAACGAACCAATAAAAAATTCAAATCACGTCAGCCAGGCCAACAGGACCTCATCAAAAACGCTTATGTCCAATACAATTTAAATACAGAAGCCTTTGAAAACGGCCCCCATGTGGCCACCATCACCGTGGATCTGCTGACGGCAGAAAAACGGTCCGGCACCATTGACGATTATCTAACCGACTGGCGCAAAGAAATCGGTGACTTGCCGGATCTGCTCAGTTTGACCTTGAGCGAACCGGGCTTTGGGCCTGGAGGACGTCCCATTGAAATACGTTTGCGGGGAAAAAACCTGTCTGAAATAAAAGAGGCTGTGACAGAGTTAAACAATTGGTTCGGCCAGTTTAAAGGCGTTGTGAACCTTGCAGATGATCTCAGGCCCGGCAAGCCGGAACTTCGCATGCAGATCAGGGAAGACGCATACGGGACAGGCATCACCGCCGCAGACGTCGGTCGCCAGCTGCGGGCAGCATTCCAAGGGCTTGTGGCCGATGAGATCCAGGTCGGATCGGAATCATATGAAATTGATGTCCGTCTCATTGATATGGATCGAAACAGCCTGGAAGATATTGAAAATTTCAATCTTGTTCTGGCTGACGGCAGCCAGGTCCCCTTAAAATCAATCGTGACCTGGGACATGGGCAGCGGATGGGCCCGAATTGCCCGTTTCAACGGTATGTTGACCGTTACCCTGCGCGGAGACGTGGATACACGCCAGATCAACACCAATGAATTGATAGGCTTTTTTCAAAAAACATGTCTTGATGATTTTAATGCAAAATATCCTGATTTGAAACTGACCATTGCCGGCTCTCTCCAAGAAACAAATACCACTCGGAAATCAATGTACAATGCCATGTTCATAGGGGTCATCGGAATTTTTATCCTGCTGAGTTTTCAGTTCAGAAGTTTCACCGAGCCCATCATCGTGATGGTGGCCATCCCCTTATCATTTATCGGTGTTATCTGGGGTCACGGTCTGATGGGTGTGCCCCTCAGCATGCCTAGTTTATTGGGGTTTATAGCCCTTGGAGGTGTTGTGGTCAATGATTCCATCTTACTGGTGATCTTCCTGAAAAACGCCAGAAAAGAAGGGCTCTCCGTATCACAAGCAGCCTCCCAGGCAAGCCGGGATAGATTCCGGGCGGTGCTGTTAACCTCAACCACCACCATAGCCGGTCTTTTGCCGTTGTTGTTCGAAAAGAGCCTTCAGGCCCAAATATTGATTCCCCTGGTTATCAGCACGACTTTTGGTTTGATGGCGAGCACGGTGCTGGTGTTATTGGCAATCCCGTGTATGTATCTCATCCTTGCCGACCTTGGAATAGTTGAAAAAATGGCAACACTGTCAGTCGGCCCGCTTGATGAGACCAAAGGAACAGGAAACTGATATGAAATACAAAATGAAAATGGTGTTGATGTTTTCAGTTTTGACCATGACCCTATTTTTGTCTGGATGCACGGTGGGTCAGGATTATACACCGCCGGAGCTGCCAAGAGACCTGGGACAATGGCAGCAACCGCTTGAATACGGGCTGAGCCCTTCCAGTGCAAAGACCAGCCAGTGGTGGCAGATTTTGAACGATGCCACCCTAAATAAACTGATTGCTCATGGGCTTTCCAGCAATACAGACCTGGATCAGGCTCGATCCAGGGTTCGTGAAGCCCGGGCCAAACGCGGTATTGAGACTGCTGGTCGTTTTCCAATGCTGAACACTTCAGGAACTGCAATCAAGACCAAAAAGGAAGAAAAGCCGACAGTGGAACAGGCCAGATTCAATCTCGCAGGCAGCCAGGCTCGAATTCCGCCGATTCAGTCGGATTTACAGCGAGCCATGAACCGCCTGGCCGTCCAGTCCGCGCGCACAGGAGTGGCAAAAGCCGATTTATATCCACGTTTTACTTTTAGTAGAATCCTGCAATTTTCCGCCACTGATGCATCCGGTCTTTTTGATCGCATGAGCCAGCTGTCGAGTTTCGGGTCGGCATTTCAATGGAATATCTTCAATGCTGGAAGCGTAAGAAATAACATTAAAATACACAATGAACGTCAACAGCAAGCGCTCATTGTGTATGAACAAACAATCCTGCAGGCGCTTGAAGAAGTTGAAAATGCCATGGTGGTTTATGCAAGGGAATTGGATCGCCGGGGATTACTCATAAAAAAGGTTGCCGCTGCACAAAAATCTGCAACTATTGCCGAATTATTATACCAAAACGGCTTGAAGGATTTTATTTTTATACTCGATTCCCAGCGTTCGTTGCTTGCTGCAGAAGACGATTTGGCCATGAGCAACACCAAAGTTACCGCCGACCTGATCCGGATCTATAAGGCCCTTGGCGGCGGATGGGATAGCGAACCTGCGGCGGGTAATGGATAGCCGCCATTGACAATGGAGCAATGGTTAGGCAAATTCAAAATTACGGAGAAAAAAAATTGAGAGCTAAAAAGACAGAAACCGCTATTCGGAAAGAGCAAATCGTAGGGGCGGCACTTGATCTGATAGGATCTAAAGGTGTTCAGTCACTAAGTATTGCCAGAATTGCTGCACAGGTAGGCATAGTACCCTCAGCTATTTACAGCCATTTCAAAGGCAAGGAGGATATATTGGACGAAGTCTTGGCGTTGATCAAAAACCGATTCCTGGAAAACGTAGCTCAAATCAGACAAGAAACGCCAAAAGCACGTGATCGTCTCAAGTTACTCTTAAAAAAACAGACCTTTATGTTGAATGAAAATCGGGCTATTCCATATGTTGTGTTCGCAGATGGAATGTATACAGGGAACCCTGAACGAAAGGCAAAGGTTGCTGAAACTATGATGACTTTCCTCGGTATGGTTCAAAAGATAATAGAAGAAGGACGGAAAGACGGATCGATTCGTGAAGACATGATATCTGCTACTGCCGCCATTATGTTTATAGGAATGATTATGCCTGTGGCAATAATTTCAAACCTTTCGGAGGGCTTGTTTGACATTAATGAACACTTGAAAAATGTCTGGCCTGCTTTCGATAGATGTCTTTCAACAAGAAACTGAAGGTGTTTTTTATTGTTCATATGAATAGCAATTGTTTTTTAAGGATAGGAACTTCCTTTTTGCCAAAATTTGAACAGGTAAACATCGGATTGAACTATTCCTGAACATCAATGATCCTTGCATTGAGCAAAACCGAGTTTTTTCAGAATTTCTGTTTAACCTACTGTTGGTATCATAGAGGATTCCAGGCTTCGAATACTCAGTATAGGGAGAATAATACGTAACTCGGCTTAACCAGTTTTTTAGTTCAAATATTCATATTATTTTCTTAATATTTTGGTGACCAATTGACTTTTTTTTAAAGTTGTATTGGAGTATCAGATCGTTTTTCAGGCAACCATTTGTCAAGCATTACTGATAGT
>Ga0307988_1001629_pt1 | contig 12327 bp, 3 predicted proteins | sample EllFjometagen183_FD_203166 | JGI IMG/M metagenome (GOLD analysis project Ga0307988, IMG submission 203166) | Marine microbial communities from Ellis Fjord, Antarctic Ocean - #183 | ecosystem: Environmental > Aquatic > Marine > Unclassified | place: Southern Ocean | collected 2014-10-08 | reverse complement strand
TAGGAAATTATCTTGACATGGGGAGGTGCTATCCATAATTTCATCAATCCGTAACTCAGAGGAGGGTTACTAATCTTAATTGAGAGCGAGACACGAGTTTGAAGACAAAAAATATCTTTGTGTCACCACGGTGGCAAGTCGTTGTACTATTACTCATTAGTTTAAATCTTTACGCTGGAACTACGGGAAAAATAGCAGGATACGTTCGCGATGCTGAAACCGGAGACCCTCTCATCGGTTGCAATGTTATCGTTGATGGAACCACTTATGGAGCATCTGTTGGTTTAGAGGGTGATTACTTCATTACTGGTTTACCGCCTGGAAATTATTCAGTGACATCAACCATGATTGGCTATCAGGCCTTACGGAAAACGGATGTGCTCGTTTCTGTCGATCTAACCACCCCTCTGGAATTCGATTTAAGCACTCAAGTATTAGAGTCAGGTCAGGTGGTAACCGTCACTGCAGAACGGCCATTGGTTGTCAAAGATTTAACTTCAAGCGCTTCCCATATTTCTGCTGAAGAACTGGCCGCCATGCCTGTTGAAACTTTTAATGATGTATTATCCATGCAGGCTGGAGTTGTTGACGGCCATATTCGTGGTGGTCGCCATGGTGAAACTCTTTACATGATTGATGGAATCCCAGTTACAGATCCCTATGATGGAAGTATGGCTGTGGATATTGAAAATGCCTCTATCCAGGAATTGCAACTGATCACAGGTGCTTTTAATGCTGAGTATGGTCAGGCGATGTCTGGTGTTGTGAATATCGTTACCAAAGATGGCGGTAATGATTTTGAGTGGAATGTCATGGGGTATAGTGGCGATCATCTCTCCTCAAACGATGATGTCTATCGAAATATCAGCAGTTTTAGTCCCATCGCTCAGAACAATCTTCAGGCAAATTTTTCTGGTCCTATTATTCCAGGAAAACTAACCGTGTTTGCTACAATCCGTCACTTTGAGGCTGAAGGACATCTAGATGGTGTACGTCAGTATAATATTGATGATACGTTTTATGATGAGATTGACCCGAATACGGGGATTGGTGGAGTAGGCAAATGGTGGCTCAAGGGAACCTATGTTGGCGGTGGTGATTCGACAGCGGCAGGGGATGTCGGGTATACGCCTCTTCATTTAGATTCACTCCTAGCTTTCCAGGATGAAGGCTATCGATTAGGGACAGGTGATTCTGCTTTTGTTCCCATGAATCCTTATGAAAAAACCTCTTATCACGTGAAGCTTACCTACAAACTGACCCCGCGTCTGGCGCTTCGATTAAACTTGCTTCGAGATCAGTCTTATGAACGTGGATGGGATGAGCACATGCAGTTGAATCCTGATGCCATTCTACATAAATATAAAACGGGTGGAAGTGTCACCCTCAATCTCAATCATCAGCTGACTGAACGGACTTTTTATCAGTTGGGATATTCCAATGTTGAGTACGAGTGGCAGGAATATAAATTTGAATCAGAGTGGGCTTTCTCACCCTATATTCCCGATGATAATGATGGTTTTGTCATCAATCCGGAACAAGAAGATATCATGTTGGTCAACGCCTTATCCACTCAACAGTTGTATAGTTATTATACTGGGGGTATCCGCAACTCCTGGTTTAATCGTCGGACCAATTCAGAAGTTTTTAAAGCTGACATAACCAGTCAAATAAATAGAACAGTGGAAATCAAGGCAGGCGCCCAAGCAAGACTGGACAATATTTTTAGAAGATTCTATTATTATGATCCTCAAACTGGTTTCCCTTTTCGATTTGATCTTGATGTGAATCCCATGGAACTTTCTTTGTATGCTCAATCCAAACTTGAGTTCAAAAGTCTCATCGTAAATGCAGGACTGCGCTTTGATTATTTCGATTCAGATGGTGTTATCCCCGCTGACTTGAGGGATCCAGACGTATACTCACCCATTAAACCAGAGAATCGTTGGAAAGATACGGATGGCGATGGCCATATTGATGACACCGAGCCTTTCATTGATGCTGACTCAAGTGGTTCTTGGAATACAGGTGAAAGTTTTACTGATGCCGATTTGGATGGTGTTTACGATTTTTCCGAGAAAACGGATGATAACGCTTACACTCCAGAAGAACGTTTGGAATTCTGGTATGATGAGGCCACCCCCAAATGGCAAATCAGTCCACGTATTGGTTTAGGTTATCCTATCTCGGATAGGGGTGTTATTCACGTTTCTTATGGTCATTTTTTCCAGATTCCCAAGCTTGAAGATTTATTTAATAATCCTGAATACAGAATTTCAAGTGGTACAGGTATTGTGAATACACTCGTTGGAAATCCAGACCTGGAGCCCCAGCATACAATCTCCTACGAAATTGGTTTGCAACAAGAATTGACGGATGACTTTGGTGTTACCGTCAATTTTTATTTTAGGGACATTCGTAACTTGATATCTGCTGACAAAGTCATCCTGACTTATGACCAGCGAAAATATGCCATGTATGTGAATCGGGATTATGCCAATACCCGTGGTGTGACGCTCTCATTTGAGAAGCGTTATTCCCAGATGTGGATGTCAAATATTGATTATACTTTTCAGATAGCTGAAGGAAATGCTTCTGATCCTGCTGCTGCCTTTAATGCGCTTCAGGGTGATACTGAACCAGAAGTTCGCCTCTTAAGATTGGATTGGGATCAACGGCATAGTTTGAATGGTAATATTACAGTTGGTAATTTGAGTGACTGGGGTGTGAGCATCAATGGTCGCTTCGGGAGTGGTTTGCCCTACACGCCAAGTGATGAGCAGGGAAACCTGGGGACTTCAATAGCAAATTCTGGTACCAAGCCAATAACTCAAATGTATGATATTAAATTTTACAAAAACCTGTTCGTTGGTGGTTTTAAAATGAATGTCTATCTAAAACTGGACAATGCATTTAACATTATGAATGAATACAGTGTTTTTGGTGATACGGGAACAGCTGAATACACACTGGCTCAGCAACGAGCAGAAGAGAATAATGCTGTTGAGCCAATCAATACATTGGATGATTATTTTATGGATCAAACCTGGTTTGGTGATCCTAGACGGGTGACTGTCGGGTTCTCAGTGGGGAGCAAATAATGAGAGCACTTAGAGTTTTACTGGCCTTTAGCTTTCTAGTTGGTATTGGACTCCAAGCCCAAACCTATGGTGATCCCACCTTTCGCAAAAAAGGAGTCCACGCGGGCAATAAAATCCGGACCGTCTTCTTTAATTATGGACTTGTAGCTGGAACGGTAGGGGGTGACCCAGAAGGGGAATGGCCCATTGGTTCTGGTAATATGTATATAGGTGATGTTTCACCCCTGTTGGGAATTGAAGCCGAGCAGACCTGGATTGACACCTTTCGCTATTTTAATGGGGTTTCGATAGATACCCTGGAGAGTAGGTCTGGTTCACAGTTTACCAATTTCTCAATATCTGAATTATTAAATTCACCAATTCTTATTATTGATTCAACAGAGGTTGCGAACGAAATGGTTTATGACACAACTCGCTATCCTATTGTCGCTCGTATCTTTAAAACATTTCAATCGGTTGGTACCAGTGATGGTCCTCGTGGATGGACAGATGGCCCTGCTATCGGAGCTTCCAGTTGGACATTCGAACCTGTTCCCGGATATGCCAATTCAGATACAGATCTCGTTGCATTATCTACTGATTTGGACAACGATGGTCCCGATGGATATCCCAATTCCGAAGATGACAATGGCTTACCTGATTCATGGCCTCGCTTTTGGCCAGATAAGCTTAATGATATAGAAGATCCCGGTTGGGCAGGGTCCTGGAACGGCTATTTTGGTAAAAATGTCAAAAATGCCGATCAAGAATCCTATTTCGTCATGGACGATAACAATGATCGTGAATTTAATTTTCCAACATTAGGCAATGATGGCTCAGGACAGATTTTTCGAGCTGATTCTGTCAATGATTTGCGCTATGGAATGGGACTTTCCGTGGCAATCCGTGGATTACAGTGGTCACATTTTTTAGCTGAAGATGCGATCTTTTGGCTCTACGATGTAACCAATCAAGGGACAACAAATTATCTAAAGGCTGCCTTTGGAATGATGGTTGGAACTTTGGCTGGAGGTCGTTGTGGGGATTCAAATGATGATCTCGCCTACTTTGATGCTGAAAACGATATTACCTACTCATTTGATAGTCCACCTGCTTATTCTCCCTGTTTTGATGGACCGGTAGGTTATGCTGGCTATGCCTTCCTGGAATCACCAGGTAATCCTTTCGATGGTATTGACAATGATGGAGATAACGCTGAAACAGGTTCAGCTCCCTTTCTCACGCCAGATGTTTTTGAAGCTGTAACTTACAATGTGGGTGATCAGGTCGTCTTGATTGATGGCGAAACCTATGCACGTAGTCTGGTAACCCTATCTGATGATACTACTGAGATTTACTCACAAGGTCGGATCGTTCAAATTATCGCTGGTGAAACCATTTTCTCTGAGAATGTAAAGAACCTCCTAGATGACAACCTAAATGGATTGATCGATGAGGATACACTTAACCATTACGCAAACCGCATTGATCGTCAGGAGCCTCTAGAACCTTTGCTCCCTTATCAATATTGGGACTATCGTTCCAGTTTAACCGTTACCGATGCCATGCTGGATGAAGCGCGTGATGACGGAATTGATAACGATAGTGATTGGGACCCAACTTCAGATGATGTCGGTCTTGATGGTGTTCCTGGAACCAGTGATTTGGGTGAAGGGGATGGATTCCCGACTTCTGGTTACATACAGACTGCCGATGGAAGTGTTTTCGATACAGGTCTCCCTGGTGAACCTCATGTTGATAAAACAGATATCGATGAATCTGATCAAATTGGATTAACCAGTTTTACCTATTTTACACCTCCTGGACAAATTCGGATGTCAAATGACGCTCAACTCTGGTCCAAATTGACACCCAGTATTGATGTTGCCAATGACATTGAAACCAATCCCGTCGATGGTGATTTTATTTACGGAGCTGGTTTTTTCCCACTGAGGGCACGTCAAACTGAGCGTTTTTCAGTCGGTCTCGTTTTTGGTGAGGATTTTGAAGATATTCTCAATAATAAGATTACTATTCAACAGATTTATGACAATAATTATAATTTTGCAAAACCACCAGAGAAACCAACCGTCCGTGCAGTTCCAGCGGATGGTCGAGTCACCCTTTACTGGGATGATTTAGCTGAGTTTTCCTATGATCCTGTACTGGGCTATGATTTTGAAGGGTATAAGATTTATCGCGCCACAGATTTTGGTTTCAATGAAATCAACAATATTACAGATGGTTTTGGAAATAATATTTTTTATGAAGCCAGTGAGCAGTTTGATTTGATCAATGATATCGAAGGCTTTTTTGCTGGAGATCTTGATCGCGTGAATGGAGCTGCCTACTATCTCGGTGATAACAGTGGTTTGAGACACTCCTGGACAGATAGTACTGTGGTGAATGGACAACAGTATTTCTACGCAGTGGTTTCGTATGATCATGGAGATTTAGAGAAAAATATTTACCCCGCGGAATGTTCAAAGACCATTCTTGAGCTAAATAACCGACTAACTTTTGATGTTAATACGGTTGTGGCCAAGCCAAATGCTCGTGTTTCGGGTTTTGAAGAACCTACGGATACTGGTATTGATCACATTGCTGGTGAGGGCAGTGGAACTTTGGAATTAGATTTTCTGGATAACCAGGCCGTGAAAGATGATGCCAGCTACGAGCTTCACTTTACAGACATGAGTAATGATGGAATAGATAATGATGGTGACTGGGTTGCCTTTTTAGATAATGATTCCAGTGGAACGCTTGATATTGGTGATGGGGATACTATCATACATGACACTGGGAGTGATGGATTATGGGCCCAGAATGTAGGGGACCCAGTCTTTCGCAAATTCCTGAGTCGTCGTGTTCTTGTTGGGTACTATCCTGGTCCTGATACAGATGGGACTGAAGGTAATGGTAAACCCGATCCCGGTGAGCCAAATCTTGACATGAAAGATCCTGACGAAATGCAGGCTATCACATCAACCTATTCTCTGTTTAGGGAAACAGAATCAGGCAGAGAGACTGTGATCAACAGAAGCTCGAATTTTAATGCTGGCAATTCAAACTATCAGTTTGTTCGAGACAATCATGGATATTCATTTCCAGATATAAGACCGGAGAGTCAGGTTGTCGATGGTGTCCGATTCATCTTCAATAATGTCTGGAGAGTGGACGCTAATATGGCAAAATCAGGTATGAATAGGACACTTGAGAATACTCCAGAAATCACCCTGGATATTAATACCTCTTTTAATGCCAAGAAGCGCAAAATCCCACATGATTATGAGTTTATATTCTATTCAGAACCAGTTGGGACTTCTTTGACATTTCGGAGTGGCGTAGCCAGCTTATCAGCAAAACCGATTAATTTCACAGTGCGAGATATGACCATGGATGAGATGATGCCGCTTGTTGGGTATACACCTGTAAACGGGTCAGCGCGAGATTTTGTTGTTTACATTGTTCATCAGACTGCTGAAACTGATAGTTTTGTAACCTGGTATCTTAAAGTTGCATTTGATGATGTCATAACTCCCATGACTCTTACGGCACCGGCTGATACTGTATTGTCACCTATAACATCTGTTGGAGCGGGCGATACCTTGTGGGCTTATACCACAAAACCTTTTTCCATTGAAGATGTTTTCAGCTATTCCACAAATTCTGCCAGTGTTTCAAACTTGTCAGATGGTGATTGGCAGGATATGGTTAGGGTAGTTCCTAATCCTTACTTGGCAGCAGCCAGTTGGGAGCCAGTGAATCGTTTTGCCTCAGGCAGGGGCGAGCGACGGATCGATTTTATTCACCTCCCGGCTGAGTGTGAAATTCGCTTGTATACAATTCGAGGGGATCATATCCAGACTTTGATCCATAACGGAAATATTTTTGACGGAACTGTATCCTGGGATCTCAGAACAAAAGAGGGACTGGATATAGCTTACGGTATATACATCTACCACATCGATGCTGGCGAAGCTGGCGAGACTGTGGGTAAACTGGCTATCATCAAATAGGGAAGGGAGGACGTATGAAACATTTAATTAAAATTCTGCTGACTGCCTTTCTAAGCTTACCCGCTTTGGGACTGGCACAGTCGATGGTAGGAACCACCGCTGCTTACTTTTTAAGCATTGAAGTGGGTGGACGTGGTACAGGTATGGGTGGCGCACATGTCGCCGCCGTTAATGATGCCACTGCTCTATTTTGGAACCCTGGTGCGGCACCTCGCGTTCGAGGAAATGAAACGCTATTTGTCCATTCTGAATGGCTGGCAGGAACCAATTTCGATTTTGTGGGTGCTGTCTTTCACCTAGGGGGCGCTGGGACGATCGGTCTGTCTGTGACTGTCCTTGATTATGGTGATTTGATCCATACAACCATTGAAGACCCCGATGGGACTGGTTTGATCTTTAGTGCGTCTGATTTATCCCTTGGGTTGACGATTGCGCGGGCTATGACCGATCGCTTTTCAATTGGTGGAACCGTCAAATTTATTAACCAGCAAATCTGGCATGAGCAGGCCCTTTCAGTAGCTGTTGATGTAGGAACTTTGTATAAAACAGACTTTCGTGGCTTGACGCTTGGCATGAGTATTGCCAACTTTGGTTTGCCCATGCGGATGACCGGTTCTGATCTTGAGCATTTTTATGATATTGCTGAGGAACTGTACGGAAATAATGGAAAGATTGTTTCTACTCTCAAAACAGATTATTTTAATCTACCACTCATCTTCCGGGCTGGATTTACCATGGATGTTGTCCGCAATGATGTCATGAGCCTGATTTTGGCCGTTGATGCATTGCATCCCAATAATAATTATGAAAGTGTTAATGTGGGACTGGAGTACGAACTTTTAAAGAAATTCTACCTGCGGGCTGGTCGTAAAGCACTCTTCTTAGAGAATACTGAAGAGGGCTTGACCATGGGAACTGGGTTACGAATCCCCATGCGTGGGATGGGCGTACGGTTTGATTATGGTTTCGAGTATTTTGGCAGATTCAAAGATATTCAAAATTTTAGTTTGGCCATAGATTTCTAGATGATTTTCGGCCGATGTGAATTAAATCACGCTGTGCCAAATTCTTCTAATAATGATTTTTTAGAATACAAAGATAGTTAAGTTTATTTGCTTATAACAAACCAAAGGAGGTAAGTGTGAAACGCTTATTTACAATGCTGATTGTGTTGAGTATGGCCTTTACGATGGCTTGGGCTCAAAACGATCTAAACCTCAGTTTTGAGGACAATAGTGATCTCGCGAATTGGGGTCACCAAGACGAAACTAATAACTATACAACTGAAGCATGGGATGCCACAGCAGGTGTCGATGGGACAGGTGGACTTGTTTTTGGAGACGCAGGTAATGATATGCGCGTGCTCCGTGCTGTAACTGCAACAGCTGGTGCAGTTTACAGTTTAGCTATTGATATTAAGGTTGAAGGTTGGCCTGATGGTCTTGTTGATCCATTTATTCCAATCGCTATCAGTGTCCGTGACCTTAGCAGCGTAGCCCCAATGGTATATCTCATGCCTGATACAGCTACTGCTGGTGCTGATTTCATGCATTACCGTCTTACTGGTGTTGCTGATGCAGGTACTGCTGGATATATCAAGATTTATGGTCTCAATACAGTGGTCCCTTCAGTTGTAACTGTAGACAACATGGTCTTTAATGATGAAGTGCCTGGACTTTTCTTCTCAGAATACATTGAGGGAAGCTCAGATAACAAAGCGCTTGAGATTTATAACCCTTCTGGTGAAGAAGTTGTACTGTCTGACTATGCTTTGGCCAATGTTTCAAATGCTCCCACGGTTATCGGTGAGTATGAATATTGGAACTCGATAACAGAAGGCGCAACACTCGCTGCTGGTGAAGTATATGTTATTGGCCATGGTGATGCAGTAGCTGCCATTGCCGATGTAACTGATCAATCTCACAACTATCTGAGTAATGGTGATGATGGTTATGCGCTCGTTTTTGGAACGGAAGATAACTTCGTAGTCATGGATTGGCTGGGTGATTTTGATGCTGATCCGGGTTCAGGTTGGGATGTTGCTGGGGTTACTACAGCTACCCAAAATCATACACTAATTCGAAAAACAGAGATCACTGTTGGAAGCGCTGATTGGACCGGTTCTGCTGGGACTGATGTTGATAACTCTGAATGGATTGTAAAGGAAGAGGATTACTTCGGGTCCATTGGCTCCCATCCGTATGTAGCTCCAGAATCTGTAACATTCAATGTTGACATGAGTTTTCAGATTACATTGGGCAACTTTGTTCCTGGAACAGATGTTGTTGATGTTGCTGGAGACCTCAATAATTGGGGTGGTGATCGAATAGATTTGCTTACCGATGCTGATACTGATGGCATCTATACAGGTACTTTTGATGCTCCTCTAGGAGCAATGGGATACAAATTCCGGATCAATAGTAGCTGGGATAGTGCTGAGAGTGACCCAAATCGTGCCTATACTGTCGTTGAAGGTCTCAATGTAATCGATACAGTTTGGTTTGATGATCAAGAGCCAACTGGAACAGCCAATGTTGAGGTCCTGCTCCAGGTTGATATGACCGTTCAATTATTGAATGGTAACTTTGATCCTGGTGCTGGTGACTTGATTGTCGTCCGTGGTGGCCATGATAACTTTGGTAACTGGGGTGGAGCCGTGGGGATGACCCTGGATCCTAATCAGACTAATGTCTACACACATTTCTCCGCATTTGATAATGTCCCTGTAGGTTCAGGTTATTCGTATAAATTCGTGATCTTACCTGGTGGTGATGTTGATGCACCGATGTGGGAAGATCTTGGCCCAGATGTCAACCGTTCCTTTGTTGCAACTGGTGAAGAAGTTGATTCTGATGAAAATAGCTATGGTGAGATAATCCAGACCGTAGCATATTTTTCAGATGTCACTGCTGCTGATGTTATTACCAGCGATGTTACAGTAACTTTCAATGTGGATATTACATCTGTTTATCGTGCTCTGGCCGCCGGTGATACGCTCATCGACACTCAGACCGGTTCTGATGATATCACACTCTGGAGTGAAGTAGCAGGTGTTAACATCAATGGCCTCTTAAGTCAGTGGTGGGATTGGGGCAATGACCCAACCAGTGTTGGGGCATATGCCTTGACCGAGACCGCTGATGGAAGCATGATATACACCTTCAGCTATCTTTATACAGCTGGTCAGGCAATATCTCAGCAGTATAAATATGGTATTAATTCTCTTGATAACGAGAATGGCTTTGGCTTGAATCGTACATTTGATCTTGATGATACCAATCTAACCATGGATTTGGGAATGGACTGTTTTGGCGAGCTGAATGAAGATACAAATCTACCATTCCCTCAACTTTGTGGACCCATGGGACCAGAACTCTTCTTCTCAGAATATCTAGAGGGAAGTGGCAATAATAAAGCCTTGGAAATATATAATCCTCGCGCTGCTATTGTCGACTTAAGTGATTATGGTGTGATGAATGGTGATGGTGATGGCGGCTATTATGATCCAGAACCAATGATTGGATCTCTTGCACCTGGTGATGTCTATACCATAGTACACCCCTCATTCGATTTTACTCTAATTGATTCAGCAGCTGTTGTTGACACGCTGTGGGGTGCATATGTAAACTATTTCAATGGCGACGATGCAAGATTTCTCGTTAAACTCACTTCAGGGACTTGGGGTGAAGAGGGTGTTGTATTTAGCATTGTAGATGAGATCGGTTATCCCCTGGATGATGGATATTCAGCCTGGGATGTTGCGGGTGTCGTGGGTGCAAGCGCTGAGCACACACTAATTCGTAAAGCCGGTATCAACTCGGGAAGTACCTGGTCAACATCCGCTGGTACCGATGCAGACAATTCTGAATGGATCGTATTTGGTCAGGATTTTGTTGGCTCATTAGGTTCCCATCCGTATGTAGCTCCAGAATCTGTAACATTCAATGTTGACATGAGTTTTCAGATTACATTGGGCAACTTTGTTCCTGGAACAGATGTTGTTGATGTTGCTGGAGACCTCAATAATTGGGGTGGTGATCGAATAGATTTGCTTACCGATGCTGATACTGATGGCATCTATACAGGTACTTTTGATGCTCCTCTAGGAGCAATGGGATACAAATTCCGGATCAATAGTAGCTGGGATAGTGCTGAGAGTGACCCAAATCGTGCCTATACTGTCGTTGAAGGTCTCAATGTAATCGATACAGTTTGGTTTGATGATCAAGAGCCAACTGGAACAGCCAATGTTGAGGTCCTGCTCCAGGTTGATATGACCGTTCAATTATTGAATGGTAACTTTGATCCTGGTGCTGGTGACTTGATTGTCGTCCGTGGTGGCCATGATAACTTTGGTAACTGGGGTGGAGCCGTGGGGATGACCCTGGATCCTAATCAGACTAATGTCTACACACATTTCTCCGCATTTGATAATGTCCCTGTAGGTTCAGGTTATTCGTATAAATTCGTGATCTTACCTGGTGGTGATGTTGATGCACCGATGTGGGAAGATCTTGGCCCAGATGTCAACCGTTCCTTTGTTGCAACTGGTGAAGAAGTTGATTCTGATGAAAATAGCTATGGTGAGATAATCCAGACCGTAGCATATTTTTCAGATGTCACTGCTGCTGATGTTATTACCAGCGATGTTACAGTAACTTTCAATGTGGATATTACATCTGTTTATCGTGCTCTGGCCGCCGGTGATACGCTCATCGACACTCAGACCGGTTCTGATGATATCACACTCTGGAGTGAAGTAGCAGGTGTTAACATCAATGGCCTCTTAAGTCAGTGGTGGGATTGGGGCAATGACCCAACCAGTGTTGGGGCATATGCCTTGACCGAGACCGCTGATGGAAGCATGATATACACCTTCAGCTATCTTTATACAGCTGGTCAGGCAATATCTCAGCAGTATAAATATGGTATTAATTCTCTTGATAACGAGAATGGCTTTGGCTTGAATCGTACATTTGATCTTGATGATACCAATCTAACCATGGATTTGGGAATGGACTGTTTTGGCGAGCTGAATGAAGATACAAATCTACCATTCCCTCAAGAATGTGGACCGGTTTCTGTTGATCAATTAGCTGGGATTCCAACATCATATGCACTTAGCCAGAACTATCCAAACCCCTTCAATCCAACAACTTCAATTAACTTTGATTTGCCAGAAGCAAACACAGTTACTCTGACCATCTACAACGCACTTGGTCAAGAAG
>Ga0307988_1001626_pt1 | contig 12331 bp, 14 predicted proteins | sample EllFjometagen183_FD_203166 | JGI IMG/M metagenome (GOLD analysis project Ga0307988, IMG submission 203166) | Marine microbial communities from Ellis Fjord, Antarctic Ocean - #183 | ecosystem: Environmental > Aquatic > Marine > Unclassified | place: Southern Ocean | collected 2014-10-08 | reverse complement strand
GTTCTTATTTGTTGATATAAAATGAACTAAAATCAAGGTTGAAAATTTGTCTTCCATCAAGAACTTTTTGTGGAAATTAGACTTTAGTATCTTTGTTTTAATAATTGAAGAAAAATTCCGAAGATGGAAGATAGATTGTTATTTATTGATACAGAAACAGGAGGATTGGATCCAAATAAACATTCGTTATTATCGTTAGCCATGGTTGTTTGGGAGGATATGGAAATTATTGATTCACAAGAATTACTGATTAATGATGGAAAACTTTCTGTTACCAAAGAAGCTTTATCTATTAACAAGATTGATATTGAAAAGCACAAGAAATCAGCGATTTTATCATCTCAAGCTATTGAGAAAATAGTTGCATTTATCGGTAAACACTTTCCTCATCAAAGAAAAATTACATTGGCCGGTCATAATGTTCAATTTGATGTTAATTTTCTAAGATTCTTCTTTTCCCAAAACAATGAAAACTTCAGTAAATTTTTCTCACATCGAATCATTGACACATCTTCAATTCTATATTATCTATACCTGGCAGGCCATTTAAAGCAGAAAGCAGTTTCATCTGATGACGCCTTTGAGCTTTTTAAAATTAAAGTGGAAGGAAGACACACAGCAATTGGCGATGCAATTGCTACGGCAAAACTATTTACGAAATTACTATATCTTACAAAGTAAAGATTCACGCTAATTAAGCCTCAGATGCTTCCCAATCTTATCCAGAGATAAAAGGGGGATTTGATTTAAGAACGGGTACTTTTCACAAATTTTAAATTATGATTTGGTGTTCATAACTCCGCTTTGCCCGGTTAACGACTTCTGTTAATAATTTGCCATATCTTATACTTTGTAGTTTAATAATTAATGGAAATAAAAACTATTTTTGAATGAATTAAAATATAGTTTGAATGTCCGTAATGCATCATAATATGTCCGTCACCCTGAACTTGTTTTAGGGGCTAATTGATATGATATTGATTATCAAAAGTTATGAGATGCTGATCCGTCAGCTTACGGACAGCATGACGTGTAAATAAGTAATATGACACAAAACGGATATTCATAAAATATGTTTTAACTATAATTCTCTTTACAAAAAGTATTAATTTTTTTAACTGGATAAATAATGGGACAACAGTATTTAGATCATTCAAAAGCAATTTTAACTTCAAAGCGTTCAAATTTTAAAGGAGGAAGTAAGGGTTCCGGAATTATTTCTTTATTCGGGTATCAAAACGAATACGATCTTCGAGAAGGTTATCCCTTATTAACCACAAAAAAAATGGCTACAAAATCTATGTTTCACGAAACAATATGGTTCTTAAGAGGAGATACAAATATTAAATATCTGGAGGACAATAGAAGCCCGATTTGGAGACCTGATGCTTTTCAAAGCAATCTTCCAGGAATGATAAAAGAAGGAATTTTTCCGGAAGGTCTTGTAAAATATTCTCTCGATTGGAACACAGCCATGAAAGATTATGGACAGAGAATAAGAGAAGATGCTGAGTTTGCAGAAAGATGGGGAGATGCCGGACCCATTTATGGGAAACAATGGAGAAAATGGGAATATTTTGATCATGACAAAAATAGGTTTGTTGAAATAGATCAACTTGGGAAAATGATAGATGGTCTAAAAAAGAAACCAACCGGAAAAAAACATATTGTTGATTCGTGGAATCCGGGTGACACTCCAAACATGTCTTTACCACCATGTCATGTTCTTTATCAGGCAACTGCAAACGAAGAAGGCGAATTAGAATTACAATTGTATCAGAGAAGTTGCGATCAGTTTTTAGGTGTTCCTTTTAATATTGCCAGTTATGCTGCGCTTACCCATGTAATTGCTCAAGAAGCAGGGATGGTTCCAAAAACATTTATCCACACTTTTGGAGATTCACATTTTTATGCTGGTATTGGAAAAAGAACTCAATGGCACAGAGAGAATTTCAGGGAGTTACAAAAGAGAATAAGAAATGTTTCTGAAAGAGAAGCATATTTGGAGGTTGTTGAATGGGTAAATAAAAATGCGCCAAGCGACGGAAATGAAGAAAAATATGATCATGTAACTGCAATTCTTGAACAAATGTCGAGAGAACCCAAACCTTTGCCTCAATTGCATGTTGCAAAAAAACCTTTCGATCAATTAACTATTGATGATTTTGTGGTAGAAAACTATGATCCTCATCCTCCAATCAGAAGGAGTATGGCTGTTTAAGCACCAACTTTTTACAAAGAATAAATATTTTGGATGAATTAGTATTTGCTATACCAACAGTTGAGCTTTGGGACTTAGTTCCCTATAATGAAAAAGGGTTCATACATGGCAATAGTGATGTATTGAAAAAGATTGTTCAAAATGGTCTGTATCGTAAAAGGAATGAATTAGAAGAAGACCCTTCTTTTAAACAGATTATTCCATATGCGATAATTTCTTATAAAGAATCATATTATTTATTTAAGAGGATTTCTGGGCAGACAGAAAAAAGGTTGCACAATAAATTTTCTTTAGGTGTTGGAGGTCATATGAATCCAGACAAATCTATTGAATCTAAAGAACAGTATTTAATTGATGAATTAAAGAGAGAATTATTTGAAGAGGTAAAATTATTAAATGCATGTTTAATAGAGGATATTGAATTTGTTGGTTTTATAAATGATGATACAATTTCGGTTGGTAGTGTCCATATCGGACTTTTGTATCATATTCATGTATCAAATAAAGATGTATATATAAATGAAACGGATAAAATGACAGCAGATTGGATTGAAAAATCCGATTTAGCTGAATTTTATGAAGGAATGGAAACATGGACAAAAATTACATTTGATTGCTATATTAAATGAAATAATACTAAAATAAAAGTTGATGATTTTTGTTGTATTGATGCGGTTTTAGAAACAATTATAATCAGACACAATTATACAAATTATAGTCAATATGGTAGAACAATCCCTAAAACCAAAAAAAACATTCCATTGAAATATTTGTTTTGCTTATAAACTAACAATTATGAAAACAATGACATGTGTGCAATTGGGTGGAACATGCGATAAAGAATTTCATGCCAACACTTTTGAGGAAATGGCAGAATTGAGCAAAAACCATGGTATGGAAATGTTCCAGAATGGGGACGAACCCCACCTAAAAGCAATGAACGAAATGCAGGAACTTATGAAATCTCCTGAAGCCATGAACGAGTGGTTTGAAAATAAAAGAAAAGAATTTGATTCGCTTTAACTCAGAAAAAATAGTATTGATTAATAATTTTTTAATTCAGTCAAAAAACTTTACAATAATCTTTTTCCTTCCAGCGACTCCTTGATTTTTTCGTGATTCTCCCAAAAATTAGATTCTATTTCAGAGAGTATTTTTTTGAATTCAGGCAAATTACGGGTACTTTCAAACTACACTTGGTCAGCTGGGATTATAACTGAATATTGAGGAAATAGAAATGGCACGACCCCAAATTGTCGAGATGTTGAAATAAATTTGATTAGAGATTCTTAATAATTAATTGCCTTTGAACTTGGTATTTCGCGTTGAATTCTGTTTCTCATTTCTCCAAGAAAATGAATTAGATTCCGTTGGTTCAAATCTACTTCAACCACGGCAACCGGATTTTCTTCAGTTCCTTCGACAATAATTTCCCCGTTTTTATCAAACACTGCTGTTTTCATTCCATAAGTTGAAGAAACCAAATATATCTGGTTTTCAATGGCGCGGGCTTTGGCAAGCGTTAGATTACCACCCCAGATTGGCATAAAAATAACTTCAGCACCTTGCAGTGCAAGCATGCGGGCTGGTTCCGGGAAAAAGACGTCCCAGCAAATCATCATCCCAATTTTTCCAAAGTCGGTGTCGAATACGGGAAAATTTTCACCGGGTGTAATTCCTCCGTCAATCTCTTAGCGAGGCAAAGTTACTTTGCGGTATTTTCCTTTTAATTCTCCGTCCCGTCCAAGTAAAACAGCAGTATTATAAACCAACGATCCTTCCCTTTCGTAAATTCCAGCCACAATGTACATATTGTGTGTTTTCGCCAATTGTCCCAGAAATTTTGTCGATGACCCAGGAATAGTTTCGCTAACTTCTATATACTTTTTTCCGGTTCCTGCCACTGTTATTCCTTCCGGAAGACAAACGATATCAGCTTTTTGCTCGCCTGCAATAGTTATAAATTTCGCAAATTGCTCAAGGTTTTCTTGAGAAGAGGATGTGTTTTTGGGTTTGTGATGAATGGCACCAAGACGAACCAGCCTCGGTTTTATTGCATCAGATTCTTTAAAACTTGTTCCTCCAAAATAGACTTTTCCATTCGCATCCCAGCGGTAAAAAAGGTCAATTCTGGCATTTACAGCTCCCTCCGGGATCTTATATTTTTGTTGAATTTTATACCAACCATCTTTGGTTTCCATAGCACTGCTTGCCGGAAACTCTATGAACTCAACCCTCTTTCCATCTTTGTCCTTCCAGATAATTTGGGCTAAAACAGTGCGATCGAGTTGAACTATATTTTCAGGTTTACAATAGGTGGTAAACTCATAATGTTTGCCCGGTGTTACTTTAAAGGTTTTTGTCCAGCTTCCATTGGCGTGTACTTTCCCGTTTCCTGCCAAAGCCAAAGTTGGTTCGCCATCATACCGGATATTTTCCTCAACCCAGTATTCCGGGGCAATTTCTTCTCGTTGAGATTGAAACTGCCAATCCAATTTTTGGTTCGCAGGCTTTTGCGAATTAGAACATTTAGTGAGAAATAAAAGCAAAAGAATAAAATAAACCAGTTTTCCGGACAAATTAAAATTTGTGTTTTTGTGATTAGCACCGGTTTCCATCATTGTAAATTTTTATTTCATATTAAAATTATCACTTCCTCAAAATTGTCATTTCGACAGAAAGGAGAAATCTGTTTAACTATTAAATGAGGTTTCTCTCTTTCGTCATATTCAAATAACATAAGTTTTAAAGGCTTTTTCAGTTAAAAAGATTACACTTTATCAGGAACAACAAATGGAGCACGATATTTTTTTGTTAGCATTTGATTTGCCTCTTCGTCGTTTTTAAATTTCATTGTTTTCGGATCAAAATCCAACGTTCTTCCTAATTCATATGAAATATTTCCGAGGTGAATTAAAGCACAACTGTAGAATCCTTCTTCAATATCGGCTTTTGCCAGCTTTTGGTCGTTTGCACGAATTGCGTTAATATAGTTTTGGTAGTGGTCGTCAAGTCCGCCACCCGAAGCTGTTGGAGTTCTGTCTTTTCCTTCGAATACCTGCCAGTCGTTTACGGTTTTACTCATAAATCCTTTTGAACCATAAAACAAATTACCTACTTCGTTTGCCGAGCTTGTCATGTAAGTATCATTCGATTCAACTCCTCTTTTACTTGCTAATTCGCGGTTGGTAATCCAATGCCGAACTTCAAACTGAAGGATTTTCTTTTTATCGTGGCCGCCTTCCGGATTTGGAAATTCAAAAATTGTATTTTGAACATTTGGAGTATTTTGTGCATCGTCGAAAACAAAATGTCCGCCAATAGAACTAATTCTGGTTGGTAGTTTAACACCCAGTCCCCAGCGAGCCACATCCATTTCGTGCACACCCTGATTTCCCATGTCGCCATTTCCGTAATCGGTGTTCCAGTGCCAGTTGTAATGGAAACGATTTCGGTTAAAAGGTTGCTCGGGTGCCGGGCCTTGCCAAAGATTATAATCAACTTTCGATAAATATTGTTTTGTATAAGGAGTCATGTAATTTTTGCTTCCTACTGTAAATGCAAATTTTTCATCTTCTGTCATTGGCCCGTCGGGATATTTCCCAATAGAATCGCGCCATTTGTAGCAGAGTCCTTTTGCCATATAAACCTCGCCCATTTTGCCGGAATTTAGATATTCGGCCATTGAAATTGCACTTGGGTTACTACGTTGTTCTGCTCCGTCCTGAACAATTACATCGTATTTTTTAGCTGCTTCCACTAATTTCTGTCCTTCGTACATGGTGTGGCAACATGGTTTTTCAACCGAAACATGTTTGCCTGCCTGGATTGCCCAAATGGCAGCTAAAGTATGCCAGTGGTTTGGCGTTGTTATCGAAACGGCGTCAATGTCTTTGTCTTCAAACATTTTACGCATGTCGATGTATTTTTTCGGTTCCTTTAATCCTTTGTCGGTGAAATGATTTTTTATACGTTCTGCAAACAAATTTTCATCTACATCGCAAAGTGCAACTACCTCAACATTTTCCAATTTCTGGTAATCCCGAATATGGCTTTGTCCCATTCCACGAATTCCGATTTGGGCCACATTAACCCGATCGTTTGCACCTCTCCATCGGCTACCGGTTAAAATGGTTGGTGCGGTTGTTATTGCCAATCCACTCGTTGCTGTCGTTTTTATAAATTTTCGTCGTTCCATTATTTAAGTTTTAAAAAGGTTCATAATTTAGGTTTATAATTTTTAAAATTAATTAAAAAAAGTTGTAAAATATTTATTAAAATGAACTTTTACTCCATTGGGTTTCCAGATTTATAAAACCTTGTTGTTGGGTAGGCAAGGTCAATATCGTTGTGTTTTTCAAATTGAATTAATACTTCTTCCCAAATTTCATTTTCTGAACTGCGCCTTTTCCGTGGGTTACAAAGATAACGCATGGTTAATTGAACTCCGGAATCTTTGACTTTTGTGTAAACTATTGGATTGAGATTTTTATAATAAATCATATAACTTTTACTGGCCTCAAAAATTTCTTTTTCCGCAGAAGCACTTAAATGTTCGGCATGGTTGGTAACAATTTCCTGCAGAACCGATTTGGTTTTTGGCCAATTACTTTCAAAAGTTACAAGCACAGCAATTTCATTCCAGATGTATTCAAATCCGGTGCTGTAATTGGCCTGCGATTCTGTAAATACTTTTCCGTTTGGAAGATGAATCATGCGCCCGGTGCTTTGGTCGGCTTCTACCCAATTGCCAATTTCAAGAATGGTAAACTGGAATAACCGAATGTCGATAACATCTCCGGCATGTTCGCCAATTTGCACACGATCGCCAACTGCAAATGGTTTTCGAAAAAGGATAAAAAGCCAGCCGGCTAAATTGGTTAAAGGGTCTTTTAGTGCAATTGCCAAACCTGCTGCCATTAATCCCAGAAACGCACCAAATTGCGAAAATACTGATAGCCAGACACCACCTATAAGCAAAATTCCAATGGCCGGAATGAATACGGAGAGTGACCTTTTCCATTGGTAACGCATTTTTACATCTTTAACATTTCTCCAGACAAAGCGTAAAATAATAAGTTGAATAATCCACAGAATAATAATAACCAAAAGGGTCATCAAAATTTTCAACTGGTTTTCAGGACTTATTCCTAATGTTGAACTTAAAAACTCTCGAATTGTATTCATAATCAATTAAATTGCATTGATTGAAGTGATGGAGGAAGTTACAAATTAATATTTAATGGATCAACCTGCTACTACAATCTCTTTTATAGCCTGGTTTATTGGTGTGGAGTTTACCGAAATTGGGTTTCTACTAACTATGCGGATCTGATTTGTATAGTTTTTTAACTCTTTAGCTAACTCGTTTCCAATTGCTCCACCACCACCCAGAATTACTTGCATTGTTTTTTATTATTAAAAAGTTTCTTGCTTTTTAATAAAACACAAATACAGGAGTTATTGATTTACAATAGAAAAATTCAATAAATTACTACTTTAGCATGACCTGTTTGAACCAGTTCGTCGTTAAGCGAAATATCACTGTCTTCCAGCCAGATAGTTCCGATATATCGGCCATATTTACCAATAGTTTTTGAAGTCTCAACTATTGCTTCAAAATTATTTGTTTCAATTCGTTGGACTACAAAATTTTTAGCTGCCATTCCTTTTTTATACTCTAGTGTGTCCTTTTTAACACTGTAAGTTTCGGGCGTGTTAATTCCTGCTAATCTGATTCTTTGGTTTGTAGTAATTTTAAATCCAAGATCAATAACAATGTCAATTGTGTCTCCATCAACAACTCTTTCAATTTTTGCTTTGTATTTGTACATAAGAAAACGATTTAATGATGACTACAAGTTAGAAAAAATTGAAGTGAAATTCAACATAATTGTTAAAATCGACTTCTTTTATTATTTTGTCAACAATAATCAGTGTTTATTATATTGTTCGAGAGGAACTGAATTTAAACTTACATTTTGGTTATGACTAAACCTTTCAGAAGAAAACCTTTTCAATTAAAAAATGTGGCTCTTATTGTTGCTCCACTAATTAGTTTGTTAATTATTCTTTTTGCCGACCTCGATCCAGAAAATAATAAAGTGACTTACACTTTTGCAATTGCTTTGCTAATGGCAATTTGGTGGATTACGGAAGCCATCCCGCTGGCGGTAACTGCTTTATTGCCTGTTGCATTATTCCCTTTATTTGGGGTTGTTGATGGTAAAACTATTTCGGCCATGTATTTTAACCACCTTATTTTTCTTTTTATTGGCGGATTTTTAATGGCATTTGCCATGGAACGCTGGAACTTGCATCGACGCATTGCATTGCGAATTTTACTACTGGTTGGAGTAAGTCCCGGACGAATTTTACTGGGTTTTATGTTGGCCACTTCATTTCTTTCGATGTGGATGTCGAATACTGCAACTGCAATGATGATGGTACCAATTGCTTTGTCGATTATTTTGAAACTTGAAGAGAGTTTGGGGCAAGTAAAAATGGGAAAATATTCAATCGGATTATTGTTGGGAATTGCTTATTCTGCTTCAATTGGAGGAATTGCAACATTGGTTGGAACACCTCCTAATTTGTCGTTTGCAAGAATTATTAGTATCATTTTCCCGGAAATGACGGAGATTTCATTTGCCGACTGGTTTATTTTTGCAATTCCGGCAACAGTACTTTTATTTATTGCAGCCTGGCTTTTATTACATTTAATGTATAAACCAAAAAGTAGTTGGGAAAACATTCAGCTAAACGATTTTAAAAAGGAGTACGATGAGCTGGGAAAAGCAAAATTGGAAGAGAAAATAGTGTTGGTTCTATTTGTAATTTTGGCATTTCTCTGGATTTTCCGCTCAGGTTTTAATATCCAATCGTTTGCAATTCCTGGGTGGTCGCAATTATTTAATACACCTTCGTATATAAACGATGGCACAGTTGCCATTTTTATTGCTCTGTTACTGTTTATTATTCCATCGAAATCGAAAAAAGGGGAACGTTTAATGAATTGGGAAACGGCCAATAAAATTCCCTGGAATATTGTTTTGTTGTTTGGTGGAGGTTTTGCGCTGGCACAAGGATTTGTCGATTCGGGGCTTTCAATTTGGTTTGGTGAGCGGCTGGCTGGTTTGGCAAATGTTGATCCTATCATTTTAACTTTGGCAAATGTTTCCATGATGTCGTTGCTTACCGAACTGACTTCAAACGTAGCAACTACCGAAATGATTTTGCCGATTCTTGCGGGATTGTCGATGACGATAAAAATTAACCCATTGCTTTTAATGATTCCTGCAACTTTAGCGGCGTCGTTGGCTTTTATGTTGCCCGTTGCAACACCACCAAATGCGATTATTTTTGGTACCAACCGAATTAAAATAAAAGACATGGTAAAAACCGGTATTCTTTTAAATATTACCGGAATTATTATTGCCACACTGGTAATGTACTTTTGGGGAACAATAGTTTTTGATATCGATGTAACTGTTTTTCCGGAATGGGCAGCCGGTGCAGTGAAATAGTTTTAATATCCAACTATCAGAAAAAAAATACCTTTCAATTGTTAGATCTTGCTAATATTAAATAGCAATGTTATAGCACATTTTTGCTTATAAGAATTTACCCGATAAATTTTGAGATGTCGCATTAAATTGAATTAGTTTTTGCGGCATCTCAAAATAAAATTGGTGTATTAAATTTCTGATTATTACTTTATTTCCAACAATTCAAAAACCTGGTAATGACCATAATCGCCAGCCTGGTCTCTTATAACTTTCGCAAATATTCCAGGATTATCGTTTATCATCCATATCTTTATATTTTCATCAAAATCGCCAAACGATTCTATTACAGTACAGTTAAATGTACCGGCGGCAGTTTTAATTTCTTCATTACCAAGAACTCTAAAAGTATAACTTTCAAAGGGAAAAAGTTTATCCCTCTGACTGTAAGTGGCTACCGGCATTTCCGAATCTTCAGGAAGAGTGGCTCTATCGTAGCCTCCAAACACATTATCCATATGAATTCCTTCATCCATATTGCCAGTTACATTTGCCGTAAGCTTTTTTGTTTCAAAAGATTCGGTCTCTTCAGATAAAGTAGAGAAATCATATACCAACTGATTTACTTTTGCCATATTTTCGATTAGTTGATCAAAGTCATTCCAAGGCAATTTCTCTTCGTCTTGTTCATATTTGTATTCGCCATCTTCGTCGTAAAAATCTTCATCGGAAAAGGTTAATCTTTCAATCTTTACAAATTTTTGCTCTACTTTAGTAGCCTTAATGTTATTGCCTTTGTTTTCTAATTCAAGTTCGTTATCGGCAATTTTTAACACCTTATTTAATCCACGCAAACCTTGGTCGTACGTCATAACTATTAGCGACTTATCCTTTGAATTGTAAATCCATGTTCCCTTGCTTGTTGATTTTGCACCATATAAATCTTCTACACTTACAAAGGAATCTGGCAATTTGAAGAATATTGATTTATCTCCTTCGTCGCTTGATACTTTCCATAATCCTTCCAGTTTAGAATTTTTATTTTCTGTTTCAATAATGATAGGGTCTATTTTTTTGAAGAATAGTTTTGACTCAGCCCCACTTAAAACCATCTCATCCTCGTTGAGTATTGACACTTTTCGTTCGCCAGCAAACTCTTTAATCATTTCCGATTCAATAATAATTGTTTTTCCTTTTTTAATGTAGTTCCACTTGCCAAAAACTCTCTCTTCCATTTCTACATAACCATCGTCTTTAAAAATTACTTCGGAATATACCTCCTGGATATTTCCTTCAACTTCTACTTTTGTGAGTAGCCACTTCCCAATAATTTGCAATTCATCTGCTTTAATGTTTGCCGAAATCATCAGCATTGCAATTAGTACGATAGTAATTTTTTTCATAATTATTTTATAATTAATTGTATTTTGTGTTTTAATTTTACCAACCCAAAACAAAACATTTTGCTCTGTCTCTTGGGTTTACTTTTAGTTTATAATAATTCTCATCAGCAATTATTTCAAAATCATTTTCCAATAAATTGCTGATTCCGTTTGAATGTGTTTGTATTGAACCGTCAGTATTAAAAACTGTGTATCTTATTTTGTATCCAGTTTCGGAGATTTCTTTGATTTGCATTTTCCCGAAATCGCCTGAATTGGTTTTAAAAATCAGGGTTGCAGCTTGCTGAAGTTGCACTTCAGTTTCTGCCATATTTTGCACCTGCGATTTTATTAATCTGTAGTCAATTTTATTGTAATCGTTTGTACCTTCAATAATTACTTTTTCTCCATTTTTTGTGAAATACTCAAAATTGTCACATCTTCCTAAATCACTTGTGTTGAATGAAACTTTTAAATTATTATCGTTTGTTTTAGAAGTTGTTTCCGAATCTTCGAATTGCAATTCTAAACCCGAAAATCCCTGATAAACATCGGAGGAAATGTATTTTATACCTTGCGGTATTTCGAATTTACTTTCAGGAATGTCGACGTCAATTTCAATTTTAACGGCTTTTTCTACAATCATTGTCATAAAATTGATTTCTTCATTTAAAATAATACCATTCCATGAAAGTCTGCTTGCCTTGTTGGCTTTCCAGATTTTGCACTCTTTTCCCAAAAAATTGGTGATACCTGTTTGTTTATAACTTTCGGCTTTTATTAAAGCTTCAGAAATTTCTGTACAACTTCTATCCTCATTTAAAAGATAATAATTGTAGGTTGAATTTCTTCCTATTGCAACTTCATTTTCCAGATGATTGATTGTATAAGCTTTATCTCCAATTAAAATTATTGTCTCTAATTCTTTGTCTGTGCTTCCTCCAAAATTTATATTCTTCTCAATGTAATCAGCTTGTTTGTACCCATAATCATCAATATATTTTATACGAGTACCACTAAATGAAGCCTCGTATTTGTACTCGATAGTGGCGGATTTAAAAGGAAATAATTTAAGCTGTTTTTGTTGTGCGACCAGATTGGTTGAAAAAAGAAGCAACAATAATATTATTTTATTCATTTGTGGTATTATATCAATACGGGTTTGCTAAGGAAAAGGCTGAGTTTTACTTTTTCTTCCATTTTTATTGAATTGTAAACCAAAG
>Ga0307988_1001625_pt1 | contig 12333 bp, 11 predicted proteins | sample EllFjometagen183_FD_203166 | JGI IMG/M metagenome (GOLD analysis project Ga0307988, IMG submission 203166) | Marine microbial communities from Ellis Fjord, Antarctic Ocean - #183 | ecosystem: Environmental > Aquatic > Marine > Unclassified | place: Southern Ocean | collected 2014-10-08 | reverse complement strand
CATCGGGAAAAAACTGATCCTGCAAAACCTTTTCCACATCTTCACGGGTGAGGTCAGCAGCAAGGGTTCCTGAAATAAGGGCACTGCCTTCCCCTTTCAAAGTAATCCTTATGCTTGGCTCCCCATTTTCCAGAATCTTTTCCTTGGCTTCCCTGCACCTGTGACAAAGGGTCTTCCATTTGTCCGGTGTCAGACCGGTTTTTGATCGAAATTTTGATTCCACAATTTTTGCCAGAGCCAAATCAATATTATCCCCACCCAGAATCAGGTGATCCCCGACAGCAAGCCGCTCAAACCTGGGAGAACCTTCAGCAGCCTTTAAAGTAATCAAACTAAAATCTGTTGTACCTCCACCAACATCACAGACCAGAATAAGGTCATCCTCTTTAATATATTTCTGCCAGTCCAGTTCATGAAGGATCAACCAGCTGTAGAAAGCGGCAAGGGGTTCTTCAAGAAGGGTTACTGAGGTTCCAAACCCGGCAGTCCGGACCGCTTCCATGGTCAGATCCCTTGCTTCTTCATTAAAGGAAGCCGGTACAGTTATGACGACAAATTGATTTTCCAGGAATTTATCTTCATCTTTAACAAAATGGTTCCAGGCATTGCGGATATGGGTCAGGTATTCAGCTGTTGCTGCTACCGGAGAAATTTTCTCAAAGCCCTGGGAACCCCATGGCAGAATCCTGGCTTCACGATCAACCATTGGATTACACAGCCAGCTTTTGGCTGAAGAAACCAGTCTGGATGGTATTTTAGAACCATGATCCCTGGCAAAACTACCGGCAAAAAGATCTTGTCTTTTTTTCCATGGGTGCTTTAATACTTCTTTTGAAATATCATACTCACCAGGGATATATAAAAAAGAGGGCAAAACTGGATTTTTTGTAAATTCTCCATGTCCTGTCAGCTGGGGTATATTAAAAACCTTGATCAGCTTGCTCTTGTCGGGTGCTTTACCACCTTTTCCCGCTTCCTCTTTCAGTGCAGACACATCCACATAGGATGCAGCAGAATTTGTTGTTCCCAAGTCTATACCAATGACAAATTGTTTATCCTGAAAATCCAAACCAGCTCCTGAGTAACTTTAGATTTTGTTATTTTATTTCAACCTCTGCCGGTATCATGATACCAGAATCCTGTATATCAGAAAGCCTGGGTACTTCCTTTTTCCCTGCTTTCCATCCACGATGTTTTAAAACGCCTTCAAAGGGAGGTTCTCCTGCCACATTGCCAACAAGTTTTATGGCATCAATATCAAACCCGGATTTAATGGTAACCATGTCACCTTCTTCCGCTTCTAATACCGGTTTAGGATCAATATATTTTTTAATTGCCTTTTTACAGTCTTCCTGGATACTCCTCACGGCAGCACCAATCTGATCATCTTCATACAGGCTTAAATCTTCAGCAAAAAAATCAAGCAGCCTGCCTTCCCGCTGAAGAACAGACAAACTATGGAGAAACAATCGTCTTTTCCGTTCCTGTTCAATTTTTTGATCGAAAAAATCTTTTTTGGAGGACCTATTTTTTCCCCCCTGGGCACTCAATTCATCAACCTGCTTGAAAACTGCTGATATTGAAATGCCCAACACAAGCCATACTACCCACCCGAATAAAAGAAAAACACCTGCAGATATAGGTATCACCCATAAATAAAAATTTTTTAAAACAAGGGTCAGCAGGGCCATCCATTCTGGAATTTTTCCTGAAAGTATCTTTTGCCCTTCATCCGATGAAAAGGTTGATATGAAGAAATTGCCCCCCCAATAAATACATGCACTCACAGCTCCCGCAACCATGACCATAATCAAGCTGATTACCCAGAAGGACTTTTTTCGATATATCTTTGAAATCTCCAATATAGCCTCTTTATTTAGTTCAAACCATTTACTGCATTATAAAAAATACCATGCTGTCATCTGCTACAGCATGGTATTCAATAATAATACAAAATTAGCTTATATCAAGCAAAGGATTTTTGAATCAGGAATCAGGGATTTTTCATAGATTCTATACCTTTACTCCTCCTTGACAATAATTCTATCCTTATTTGCATCAAAAACTTTCTGCCCTATACCCTTTACCTTCATAATATCCTTTGGCATTTCAAAGGGATGGCCCTTTCTATATTCAATAATCCTATCTGCAATTTTCTCTCCAACATGCTTAAGAGTTATAAGCTGTTTTTTCCCTGCCGTATTTATATTAACCTTTCCTGCAGCAGCAACAGCCGGTGCAAGATAAAGCACAATCACCAAACAAACCAAAGATATGGATACCAGTCGCTTTAATTGTTTCATAGTCTCCTCCTGATTTAAAAATAAAATTTAATGGGAGTCCCTGATTCCCACGCTTCTGCCCGGCAGGAGATGTCATCGAATTGCTGAAATTCTACCATAGAAAGGATAAAACTTGATTCTGAGTCTATTGATAATAATGTTTTCAATTTCAAAATAGAAGCGTTTTGATATTCGAGAGTAGCGTAACTATGAATCTAAATCAATAGGGGAAACCCTGATTTTTGAAAAAATATTGGTTTCAGGATATGTAAAATCTTGTATGTCAACCCTATTTTCCATAATATAATTACGGGGTGTATTCAGGTACAATCATTTTCAACAAATTGACAATCTGATCCATATCCCGGTGAATTGAACAATTTTTTAACAATTCTATATTATGGTAAATTTGATCCATATCCAATTTATCACCAGACAGAACCATGATTTTCTGGTGATCCGTTGGGATAACATTTTCGTCTTTGGTCATTAATTCTTCATATAATTTTTCGCCGGGTCTAAGTCCAGTATATTCAATTTGGATATCCTGATCAGGCACAAATCCGGAAAATTTTATAAGATCCCTGGCCATATCATCTATTTTCACCGGTTTTCCCATTTCAAGAACAAAAATCTCCCCCCCCCTGCCCATGGCACCAGCCTGAAGAATAAGCTGGCATGCTTCAGGAATAAGCATGAAATACCGAATTATATCCGGATGGGTTACAGTAACAGGACCCCCTGCCTCAATTTGTTTCTTAAACAAAGGGATGACACTCCCAACACTTCCGATTACATTGCCAAACCGAACCGTAATAAAACTGGTTTTTGAATGATTATCCAAGTTATGATTTTGAACAATCAGCTCAGCAACCCGCTTACTGGTCCCCATGACGTTTGCCGGATTAACAGCTTTATCAGTGGACACAAAAACAAATCGATCGCAATTAAATTTATCGGCAACATGAACCATATTTTCCGTACCGGCAATATTATTGTCAACGGCTTTCCATGGGTGTGCCTCCAGCATGGGAACATGTTTATAGGCTGCTGCATGAAACACGATCTCCGGACTAAATTTTCTGAAAATATTTTCAATTTCATTCCTATCCTGAATGTCAGCCAGCATGGGAACAATATCAATGTGTTTAAATTCTTTTCCAAGTTCCAGATCAATCTCATACAAAGGGCTTTCTGCCCTTTCAAGCAGCACAAGACGTCTGGGGGAGTATCTGCATACCTGTCTGCACAGGCCCTGTCCAATTGACCCGCCTGCACCCGTGACAACGACGCATTTACCACTTAAATAATTTCCAATCCGCTCCTTATCCAATTCCACGGGCTTTCGCCCCAGAAGATCTCTGTATTCAACATCTCGTACCGATTTGATGGTCACCTGGCCGTTTATAAGCTCTCCCATACTTGGCACAGTTTTGAAATTTATATCCGCTTCTTTACAGGAATTTATAATCTGCCTCATTCTGCGGGACTGTAAAGTTGGAATGGCAATGATAATTTCATCTGCCTTCTTCATACTGGATACAGCTTCTACCATCTCAATCCTGTCCAGGACAGGAACACCATGAATCTGCCTGCCTATTTTACCAGGATCATCATCTAAAAATCCTTCCACATGGTATTGTAAGGATGCATCTTCCTTTATTTCACGACATATTTTTTCTCCGCAGTCTCCAGCACCGATTATAATAACGCCCTTACTATTTGCTGGTTTTTTTTTAAATATTTTGGCTGCTGTCCAGAACAAATCCTGAAAGCTGATATCTTCTGTAAATTGTTCAAACACAATCCGGGTGCTCACCCTTACACCTGATATCAAGATAATGCTGAAACACCAGTCAATAATAAAAACAGAGCGAGAAACTCCTTCAAACCGATTCATATATAAAATAAGAAAAACGATTACTATACTACCGGCTGTCATTGCTTTTCCCACGTTAAACAAATCAGTAAGACCTGTATATCGCCACATTCCCCGATATAAATCAAAAAAATAAAAACAAAGAAGCTTAACGCCAATAACCCAGGGCAGTAGAACCCATAATTTTTCCATAAAAAGTCCGGGAATCTGAAAATCAAACCGAACCAGATGTGCCAGGAAAAAAGACAGACACAAAAAAATAATATCAATCGTTAGAATAATGTATAAATTCCTTGATATAATCACTCTCATTTTTCAGATACCCTCATCCATATCCTTTTATAAAATTCCATTGTTTTATTTACGATGTTTTTTTCAGAAAAATCCTGAACAACCATTTCCCTGCCTTTTTTTCCCATTTTCTTCCTGAGTTTCCCATCCTTGATAAGGCGATACAACCCATGGGCAAGGGCCTGAGGATCTTTGGGCGGAACCAGTATCCCATTTTCCCCCTGTTTTACAATCTCCCTGCACCCGGGAACATTGGTGGTAACGATAGGCCTTCCACAGGATGCAGCCTCAAGCAAAAACTTGGGCACACCTTCACGGTATGACGGCAATGTAATAATATGTGCACGTGTTATAAGAGCAGGCATATCCTTTTGAAACCCCACCCAGGTAACCAGGCCTGAGTTATGCCAATTTTCAAGCACCTGAACAGGAATTGACTGGGGATTTGCAGGGTCGGGCATACCAGCCAGGACCACCCTGAAGGCAGCATCCTTTTTTTTTAACAATTTTACAGCCTGGACCAGCTCTTTAACCCCTTTATCCCATAACATTCTGGCACCAAATAAAATGGTAACAATACCAGGGGGCTCAGGCAAATATTGATATTGATCCACATCAACCCCGGATCCACGTATCAATATGGATTGATTTTTTTTCACGATCTTAGAATCCTCAAACAATGCCTTGTCTTCGGAATTCTGAAAAATTGCCCTGGCACCTGGCCAACGAAAAATCAACCCATAGGCCATCAAAAAAACAAATTGCATTACACCGGCGATTATTCCCTTTTTTCTGGAAAATGCAAAACCCAGTCCTGGGATGGCATTCACAAAATGGGGCACCCTTGTGACCATGGCCGCCACTGAACCGTATAAAATAGGTTTGACTGCCACATGGTGGGTCAGGTCGGGTTTTTCTTTCAAGTAAATTTTTATAATCTGAAAAATAGCTTCAAGCTCCAAAAAAAGATTCCTGCTTTCCCGTTTTATCTTCAGGGGGATCACTGTAAAACCATATTTTTCAATATTGAATTTATGGGTATTTATCCGTGTTAATACCACGACCTCATGACCTGACTCCTTTGCAGCCAAGGCAATGGGCAATCGGTGGGATAAAAAATACCAGTCTTCAGTTACCAGAAAAATAATCTTCTTACACTTGGTCATGTCTTTTCACCCAACTCACACATATGCTTTCCAGAAATCTTCCAAGAGTACCTTGTCAGCCTATATTACGTCCTAATATTTCAAGCCGGAGTCTATATGGCCAGAGCCTATCATGTATGGGATGAGTTTGTTTTTCATTGACGAGACTTCAGGTACCAGCGAACAGTTCTGTCAATGCCCTGATCCAGAGAGACCCTGGGAACCCAGCCCAGGTCCTTGTAAATTTTGCTGGAATCCACATAAAGATTTCCCCAAAGGCGCTCATAAACACTTCGTTTTCCCACAACACCCAGAAAAAATTTCATCAACCCATAGGGCACATAAAAAAACCTGGGCCTCTTACCCATTACCTCAGCTATCTTTTGGATCAATTCTTTCGTGGAAAGGGCGTTGTTATCACTGACAATATAGGTTTTGCCACCGGCATTTTTATGGTCAACACAAACCAGAATAGAATCAACCAGGTTTTCCAAAGAGATAAAACTTCTTTTATTGGCAACACCGGCAAAGGGAAGGGGAAACCCTGAATAAACCAGATTCAATAATTTTAAAAAATTGGCTTTTACATAGGGCCCATAAACCAGAGGAGGCCTTATGGTGACCACCTCCATGCTGGTTTTTGTCTCAATTTCTCTTAATACCTGCTCTGCTTTGAACTTTGCAATGGTGTAGGAATTATGGGGACTTTCCAGGTCCTTTTCCGTAAAGGGCCCTCCCTGGTTTACCTTACCGTTCACCCCAATGGAACTGACAAAGACAAACCGTTTGACACCTTTTTGGGCTGCCTGGACAGCCAGGTTCCAGGTTCCTTCATAATTGACAGCCAGAAATCTCCGATGCTGTTCTAAATCTGTTTTTGTCATCATATGGGCAATGGCAGCCAGGTGAATCACCACATCGATTCCCTCCAGGATATCCTTCCAAAAGGTTTGCCCATCCAGGTCTTCAACAAAAAATGGATTGCAGGATGCAAACTCCCGATCCACCCTCCCCTGGTATTTTTTCCTGAAAACACAGGAAATTTCATGTTCCTGTTCAAGCAATACTCGGTACAAAGCCCTGCCCACAAATCCATTGGCACCGGTTAATAAAATTTTCATAAGCCAGAAACCCTCATTTATTATTCCAGGTTATCCGTTTATCTTTTTTAAACAAATTCACAAAAATCGCCACCAGAGCTCTGATACCAAAAATTGGTTTTAATATTACCCCAAACCAACCAAAATAATATTTTTTATATAAATAATAAAATGCAAAATAATAAGACCAAATGGCACGATGGGAATTCAATTTACTGCTCTGCCCACCATAGTGAACCAGCAGGGCATCTGGAATAAAAGAAACCTCAAGTCCCCTGTCACGGACCTGCCTGCATATATCGGCATCTTCCCCATACATGAAACTAAATTCATCAAATCCACCAATCTTCTCAAACAACTTTTTTTCAATAAACATGGCACCGGCAGACACAGTGTCAACAATCTGAATTTTTGAATAATCCCTGTCTTTCTGATAATAGCTCATTGCTTCTCTGGTTAAAAAAATTTTTAGAAAAGGAAAAAATTTCAAACTTCCAAATATAATATTGGGAAAATTTCTACAGGAAACCTGCAAGCTCCTGTCGGGATTCAAAAACCGGGGTCCTGCAATCCCGGTAACCTTGAATTTTTTCATATATTCCGTCAGAATAGACAGGACATCATTAACAAATATCATATCTGAATTCATAAAAAACAAATATTTGCCCCTGGCTTTTTTGGAAGCCTGGTTATTGGCACGGGAAAACCCTATATTCTTATCATTGTAAATATAATGGTACTTGTCATGGGTCAGATTGGGTAATTCATACATGGAACCATCTGTAGATGCGTTGTCAACAAGGATCACCTCAAAGGATATTTGCCTTGTTTTCTCATAAATAGATTCAATACATTGCCGGGTCAATTCCTTTGTATTAAAATTGATAATGACAATGGATATATCCAAATCAGACATTTTTCCAGCAACATCCTTCCAGTAAACAGTCTCTTGTACCTTTCATGATAATTCCTTTATCATCCGTCGCAACTGCTGCCGCCAGTGACATGGGATCAAATCTGTGGCAGCGGTAAAACTGCTTTTATCCAGGACACTGAACGCCGGTCTTTGAGCTGGAGTGGGATATTTTTCTGTTGGAATGGGCATCACTGAAATTTGTTTATCAAGAATCCCTGCCTGAAAAGCTTCTTCCTGGATGGCCACGGCAAAATCATACCAGGAGGCAATACCTGCATCTGTCCAATGAAAAATTCCCGTTAAATTTTTTTCAACGGATGCCCAGACTGCCCTGGCAAGACCGTTTGCCCAGCATGGGGTCCCGACCTGGTCATCAATAACGTTCAAGGATTCCTTTTCCTGCATGAGCCGAATCATGGTGTGGACAAAATTCTTTCCATGGGATGAATACAGCCATGCCGTCCGGATGATCAATGCCTCATCTATAAGAATATCCAGGACAGCCTGTTCGCCTGCCAGCTTTGTTTTTCCGTATATTGAACGGGGGTCTGGGGTATCTTCGGGTTTATAAGGCCTGTAGCTGTCCCCGTTAAAAATAAAATCCGTTGATATGTGCACAAGCCGTGCTTTGATTTTCCTGGCGACCCTGGCAAGGATTCCAGCCCCCACACAATTTACAGCGTGGGCAGCAACTTCATCGGTTTCCGCACCATCCACATTGGTATAGGCTGCACAATTAATAATCCATTCAGGCTTATGTTTGTCCAATACAGCAGTGACAGAATCTTTTTGGGTAATATCGATCTGGGGATAATCAATGGCTGCAAGCCCAAATCCCCGGGGGCAGGTTCTTTGGAGTTCCCAGCCCAATTGTCCATTGGAACCGATGATCAATACTTTCATGTAACCACCCTTTTCATAAAAACTTCTCTGCCTTTTCCAATAGCAGGCCAGCCTCATCCTTTGAGGAAAGTTGCGGGGGCTTACCATCCTTCAGCGGCCAGTCAATACCGATTGCCTCATCATTCCAGAGGATTGATTGTTCATATTCAGGAAAATAATAATCCGTACACTTATAAACAAACTCAGCCTGATGGCTCATCACATAAAACCCATGGGCAAATCCCGGGGGAACCCAGAATATATCTTTGTTTTCAGCACTTAACACCACTCCTGCCCATTTACCGAAATCAGGTGAATTTTTCCTGATATCAACGGCCACATCAAAAACCTTTCCTGAAATTACTCTGACCAATTTTCCCTGGGAGTGTTTGGTCTGGTAATGCAATCCCCGCAAAACACCCTGGCATGAGCTGCTGTGGTTATCCTGGACAAAAGAATAATCCCCTACCTGGTCCTTAAATATATTTTCCCGGAATGTTTCCATAAAAAAACCCCGGTCATCCCCAAACACCCTTGGCCGCAGTATTTTTACATCCCTTACACTAGTATTTATAATTTCCATAATCTATATATTCTTTCCATTGGTTAACAGGTTGACTTAAACAAGTCCAGCAGATAGGTTCCATAATCAGTTTTTTTATAATGTTCTGCCATGGCAATCACCTGGGCAGCATCAATATATCCCATTCTATAGGCGATCTCTTCCAGACAGGCCACTTTAAGACCCTGTCTTTTTTCCATGGTCTCAATAAAAAGGGAGGCTGCAAGAAGAGAATGGTGGGTCCCGGTATCCAGCCAGGCAGTACCCCTGCCCATCTGCTCCACATGAAGACTGCCCTGTCTAAGATATTCCAGGTTGACGTCGGTTATTTCCAGTTCTCCCCTGGCAGAAGGCTTCAAATCTTTGGCAATTCCAATGACGTCATTGTCATAAAAATAAAGTCCTGTAACTGCAAAATTTGATTTAGGGCATTTGGGTTTTTCTTCTATATCAATAACTTTCCCGTTTGCATCAAAGGAAACTACCCCATAACGTTCAGGGTCTTTCACCTGGTAGCCAAAAACAGTTCCTCCTTTTTCTCTTTTTGCTGCACGCTGAAACCGCTCGGAAAGCCCGTATCCGTGGAATAGGTTGTCCCCGAGAATCAGGCAGACATTATCATGCCCGATAAAATTTTCACCGAGAATAAAGGCCTGGGCAAGCCCTTCCGGTTCAGGCTGTACTTTATAGGAAAGGTTTATACCCCACTGGGAACCGTCTCCCAGCAACTCTTCAAACCTGGGCAGATCAAATGGTGTGGATATGACAAGGATATCCCTGATACCGGAAAGCATGAGCACGGACAGGGGATAAAAAATCATGGGTTTGTCATAAATGGGAAGCAATTGCTTGCTGATGACCTTTGTCACAGGATAAAGACGTGTGCCGGACCCGCCGGCCAGGATTATTCCTTTCATTGAATTCCTTTTTTATTATTCAGCTCGTATATTGTTTTTCCATCCATTTCCGGTATTCTCCGGTTTGAACCGACCTGACCCAGTCCATGTGGGCAAGGTACCAGTCTATGCTGGCAGACAGGGCCTGTTCAAAGGAATACTTTGCCTTGAAACCGATTCTCTCCAATGTCTTATCCGAATTTATGGCATACCGGATATCATGGCCGGGCCTGTCCTTGACAAAGGTTATCAGATCCCTGCTGCTGCCCTTTGCCCCTGTTTTTTCATCCACAAGATCACAAATGGTATGAACCACCTCTAAATTATTTTTCTCTTCTCCGCCGCCTATATTATAGGTTTCTCCAAAAGATCCTTGTTCAAAAACCTTTACCAGGGCTTCGCAATGGTCTTCCACATAGAGCCAGTCCCTGATATTTTCCCCTTTTCCATATACAGGCAAAGATTTTTTATCCATAATATTTAAAATAACCAGGGGAATCAATTTTTCCGGGAATTGAAAGGGGCCATAGTTGTTTGAACAATTGGTGACAAGAGTCGGAAGCCCATATGTTTTAAAATAGGCTTTCACAAGGTGATCGGATGATGCTTTTGAAGCTGAATAGGGGCTGGAAGGGTCATATGGTGTCTCTTCAGTAAAGGCGGGATCATCAAATCCCAGGCTTCCATAAACCTCATCCGTTGAAACATGGAGAAATTTAAAATCAGACACTCCATTATTCTGGAAATAAGTAAGGCTGGCTTCCAAAAGCTTGAATGTCCCCATGATATTGGTATGTAAAAAAACCTCAGGACCTGTAATGGACCGGTCTACATGGGATTCTGCTGCAAAATGAAAAACCCCGTCAAATTCATGGATATCAAAAAGTTTCTTCAGCAGGGCAGCATCTGTGATATCCCCATGGATAAATGTATACCTGGGGTCCTCTTCCAATTCCCTGTGATTCATGGGATTCCCTGCATAGGTCAAGGCATCCAGGTTAAAAATATGCCATTGGGGATGCAGGCCATATATATATTTTATAAAATTAGTCCCAATAAACCCGGAACCACCGGTCACTAATATATTTTTTAAAGCCATTATTATATCCCCTTATATCGGTGTTTGTATTTTTGAAAAAATACTTCAAGCCCGTACCATGATATACTTGTAAAAATAAGAGTTAACAGACCCGCGTACAAGACAAAAAATTTTCTGGTCAAATCAGTACTTGCCGCCAGAAAATGAATAATGGGATAATGCCAAAGATAAAAGCCATAGGAAACTTTTCCCAGCCAGACCAACGGTTTAAAATTTAATATTTCAACAAGCCTGCCTTTTTCCCATGATACAATCTCAAGGATAATCACAACCGTTGACAATGCGATTATAGCATATTGATACTGATAAAGAGCTGCATTTTTCCAATTGGCATAAAACGGAAAAAAAATCAGGCTTACACCGGAAAGAAAAGCCAAAAAACGTGGCAACAACCGATTATTATTCCAAAAATTAAGATAACCTGCATTCCAGAGAGAAGCAAGCAGGCATCCGGCAAGAAGCATGTCTGCACGACAGTCAAAACCATTGTATAGCCTACTCCAGCTGGCATCCTGTCCTAATAAGAAAAGTCTCCATCCCCAGGATAGAAAAAAAAGGAGACCAATACATATAGAACGCCAGAAGGCTGACAGGCGCAACAAAAAAAACAAGACCAGAGGCCAGAGAAAATAAAATTGCTCCTCAATGGATAAAGACCAGCAATGGCCCAGAATAACGGGTCTTCCCATATCAAAAGCCCGGGTCCAGTTGGATGCATAAAAAAGAGTAATCAAGGCATCCTGGAGATGAAATATTTTTTCGGAGGCTTCTTTAAAAAAGAAAAAAGAAAAAACAAGAAATACAATTAAAAGCAGAAGAAGAGCAGGAAAAAGACGTAATAAACGCCTCATATAAAAATTTTTAAAAATTATAGTCCCTTTTACCTGATACTCCTGGATAAGCAGAACACTTATCAAAAAACCGCTTAGAACGAAAAATATATCCACGCCAATAAAGCCACCGGAAAATCCTGGCACCCCTGCATGAAACAGGAAAACCATCAGGACAGCAAAGCCCCTCATTGAGTTAAGCGCGGGCAGATGACCTGATAAAAGAGGTTTATTTTCCATAAATTATTATTTTTTTCAAAACCTGTTTCTGGATAAATAGATCATCTTTTACATCATCCCATATTCAGCAATATCACGCTTTTGTCTTTCAATTGCATCGGGATAGGCCAAGTCAAATAGCTTTTTTCTGTCTAAACATATTTTCATATCGTGGGGTGTGCGGTACATGGATGTGGTCTTTGGTATAAATTTAAACTCTGAATTCAAAGAG
>Ga0307988_1001624_pt1 | contig 12335 bp, 10 predicted proteins | sample EllFjometagen183_FD_203166 | JGI IMG/M metagenome (GOLD analysis project Ga0307988, IMG submission 203166) | Marine microbial communities from Ellis Fjord, Antarctic Ocean - #183 | ecosystem: Environmental > Aquatic > Marine > Unclassified | place: Southern Ocean | collected 2014-10-08 | reverse complement strand
AAGGCGGTACTCCAACATACTGCTTCCATACCCGTTGGAGTTCCTGCTTTAGCAGGTTCTTTTCCGCCTAAAGGCGGTACTCCAACATACTGCTTCCATACCCGTTGGAGTTCCTGCTTTAGCAGGTCCTTTCCGCCTAAAGGCGGTACTCCAACAAAATCACTATTCACTAACTACTTTATTCAAAACTGTTCCAATATTAAGAATATCAGCAATATTGGCAGTAGGATCAATTATTGGTTTAATATTAGAAGTTCTACAGGACATTATTGTAGTGACTCCAGGGCCATGTCCAGCTTTCATGCAGTCACTGTGAACAACTATGCCTATTGAAACAGCACCCTGAAGATAGGATCTTCCATAACTGTTATCATGGTCTAGAATTGCTACAAAATCTCCAAATCTGATTTTATCAAGATTATATTTTTTTACGGATTTAGGATCACTGGTCATTATATCATAATCACCATTAGCTGTAAGAGGAGATCCTAAGCCTGATCCCATACATGCAGCCGGTACAAAAGTCGTAACAGGTACTTCAATTTCAGATTTATTTAATTGTTTTATGTTTAACTGTTCAAGAAGGTCGGGATCAACGTTATAGAGCATTATATCCTCATAATCTGTTAATTTAAGTCCAAGACCTTTAGCATATATCATTATTTTATCGTCGTATGTAAGCTTCTCTTTTACTTTTTTAGGAAAGTCTACAATAATATGTTCAGAACCACCATGCTGACCCAGAACATAACCAGTTTTACCTTCAGCTTTACCTGATATTACTTTAGCAATATTCCCAGCGCATGAATACAGTTGCAGGCTGTTATTAGGGTGTTCTGTAGGTTTAAGTGTATTACAAGTACAGCTTACTCCCGGCTCTAGATGATCCCCAGCCCATCCAAAGGCAGAATCACCAACCTGAATATTTAGAGTTATGCCTCCAATAGATGGAAGTATAAATGGTTTTCCCTTATGGTCTACTCCCCATATACTCTTGTTTCTTGGAGGTCCAGGCTGACATTGCATTAAGAATTCAACAATATTGTTTCTATTTGTCTTTAGCATTATATTTCCCTTATTTTTTGATATAAGCCCATTGGAATCCAATTTCAGTTCCTGAAAATCTTAGTACAACATTTTTAAGCCAGGATTTAATTAACCAGTTTTTATAATCGTAATATATAGGAACAATAGGCATCTCTTTCATTAGTAGGATTTCAGCTTTATTCATTGCGTTCATCCTATTATTACTATTCTCGTTATTTTCACCTGCTTTGACTAGTTTGTCATACTCTGCATTACTCCAGTTTGAGTTATTATTACCTCCACCTGTTACCCATATATTAAGGAATGTAGTAGGGTAATTATAGTTAGGCCCCCAACTGGTATACACAAATTCAAAGTCCTTCTGACTTTTCTTTCCTATAAACGCCTCGTATGTATTAGGCTCGAGTACAACATTTAGTCCAAAGTTCTTAAAAAGCTGCTGTTGAATAAACTGACTTTGTCTCATTTGTTCCGGACGAGTTTCGCATAGTAGTTTAACTTCAGGTTTTCCATCAACTTTTTCATTATATCCAATTTCTTTCAATCCCTTTTTGAACAGTCTTTGTGCTTCTTGTATATTCGGTTTAAAAGCATCTGCTCCAAAACGCTTTCTGAAAGAAATAAGTTTTCCATCAACTGTACCGCCATATAATTTTGGAGGAACAAATGCATAAGCAGGTGTAGATCCGTCTTTCATGATATTTTTGCACATTGCTTCTCTATCAATTCCCAATGCAATTGCTCTTCTGATATTTACATTGCTGAAGAATTTATTTGTTACATTAAACTCTAAATACATTACACGTCCGCTGAAAACTGTTCTTAGATCTTTGTTATTCTTGAATTCAACAATTTGAGGTCCTGAAATTTCTGTTACATCCAGCTGTCCGCTTTGGAACATATTAGCAGCAGTATTAGGATTGTTAACCATCAGATAGGTTATGTCATTAATTTTAATGTTCTTTTTATTCCAGTACTGCAGATTTTTATTAAAAACAACTTTGCCATTAGGGACGTATTCTTTAATTATATAGGCTCCGTTAAAAAGCATCTTATCGGGTTCTAAAGCGTATTGACTGCCAACTTTATTATAGAACTTTTCATTTAAAGGAAATGCCATTCCCTGAGTCATTAATTGAAGGAAATACGGTGTTTCATTAGCCAGTGTAATTTGTATTGTGTAATCATCAATTACTTTAATTCCAACTTTAGAGTAATCTTTAATTTTACTCTGATTATAATCTTCTGCATTTAAAATACTATAAAGCATATAAGCTGCAGGGGCTGCTGTAGCAGGTTCAAGAGAACGCTTTAGACCAAAAAAGTAATCTTTTGATGTAATCTTATCACCATTAGACCATTCAGCATTTTTTCTTAAATGGAAAGTCCAAACTTTACCATCTTTACTTATGTCCCAGGATTCAGCTCCTGCCGGTAAGAGACGGCCTGATTCCGGGCCCTGTATGACAAAACCTTCCATTATCATATTATCAATCTTATTGGCTGCTGCTGAAGTTGCAAGTTGAGGATCAAGTGATCTAGGAGTTTTACCCAGATTAAAAGTTACAGGTTTGCTGCCTGGAGCTGAATTTTCTTTCGAACATGCTCCCAGCAGGAGCGTACTAAGTCCCAGAAGGATAAAAATTAAATTTTTGATTCTCTTAGTAGACATGAAAACTCCTATTTTGTTATTTATTGTTCATGGAGATTAAATTTTGATATTGTTAAGAATTATCTTATAAAGTTAGTCAATACTTCACATTTTGTATCAGGTTGAGTTACTTGACCTTTTGAAATTTCAATTGATTTTAGTAACCATGCCATATTTTTTCCAAGATTTCTCATAGTTTGCATGCCTTCTGCATCCTGTAGCACTTCACCTTTCTCCATTCCAAAAGCCAAGTTCCAGTAGGTTGATCCAACAATAACCATCTCTAAAATTGTAAAAAAAGAATTCAATGAATGAAGTGCATTTAAAGCCCCGGCTCTTCTTAGTGCAACTATCGGTGCTCCCACCTTGCGTTCTAACATATTTTCATTGACTGAAGATACCAATGATACTCTATCCAGAAACAGCTTCATTTGTCCGCTTAAATCTGCACAATAAACAGGAGAACCAAGTATTATACCATCAGCATCGATCATCTTATCAATTATGTCATTAAGAGAATCGCTTTTTATTATACAGTGTTTATCCTGGTTTTCTGCACATTTCATACATGCAACACACCCATGTATGCTTTGAGTTGCAATATTTATTTCTTCCGTTTCAATACCTTGAGACTCTAATTCTTTAAAAACAGTCTGAATTAAAATTGAAGTGTTCCCATCTTTTCTTGGACTTCCATTAATTGCAATTACTTTCATATGAATTCCTTGTATATAAATATTTAAGTAGGTAAGATTGATTTAATTTTCTTTTGCTCTTTTTAATTATAAGGCAAATGATAAAAACTTGCTATACAATATTAATTCAATATCCTGATTATATTTCATTTTTTATCGCTTCATTGTTGTTATTATTAAGCCTGTTATATTTGATTTTAGCTGCCATGACTGAAGCAATATCACGCCATTTTATAAGATAGGGGGAGTTCTGTATCAAAACCTGTTATTTCCGGAACCTGGCAGACTTTACATTTAACTCCTTTGTCTATCCATTTGAGAGTTTCTTTGTTTTTGGATATGATTTCTTTAACTATTATTTTATTACAAGGTTCATCGGACAGGAAGTTTTTAATGTCATCAGAATCATCAACCCAATATAAAGATGCAACAGCTTTTTCAAAGTAAGTATACGCGTTTTTATTAGGAGGAATGATTGGTCGTTCTACAATAAGATCTGTTAAATCAGGAGCAGATACATCCATACTTGCAATTATAAACAGTAAAAATATACCTGCAATTGCCATTAGAATTATGGCAGTAACAGATGACATAACTCTTTTCATAAATGACCTCTGTTTACTTTATTAATTAAGGTTCGGATATTATATTGTAATTTTTAATTTGTTGGAGTTCCTGCTTCAGCAAGTTTATTTGAATTCGGATAACAGCAATCTTATATCTTCGACTTGAATAAATCTGTGTTCAGATGTATTAATTCAAAAACATTGATTACTGATTATTGAAAAGACGTAAAATTTTACGTCTCTACTGATTTCTGATTATTATTATCCGTCTACACGGTTTTTTATATGAGAACTATTAACTATTAACTATTAACTAGTTACTTACTACCTTCTACGGTGATTATCTTTTTTAATAAGATTGACAATAAATATCAGGACAACTGCTCCTATAATTGCTACAATCAGCGTTCCTAAAATATTCATTGAATACAGTCCGACTAATCCAAAGAGAAAACGTCCAATAAATGCTCCAACTATTCCTATTACAATATTTCCAATTATACCAAAACCTCTGCCTTTCATAATAAGTCCGGCAAACCAACCGGCTATCCCACCAATAATTATAAATAGTAACAATCCCATATTAAGATCTCCCAATTTTCAGTGATTACGTTAGTCTGTTAGTCTGTTAGTCTGTTAGTCTGTTAGTTAGAAATTTAATGATTTATTGATTTAAAATCCTCCAATCCCTCAATCTCTCAATCTCTCAATCTCTCAATCTCTCAATCTCTCAATCCCTCAATCTCTCAATCCCTCAATCTCTCAATCCCTCAATCTCTCAATCTCTCAATCTCTCAATCTCTCAATCTCTCAATCTCTCAATCCCTCAATCTCTCAATCCCTCAATCCCTCAATCTCTCAATCCCTCAATCTCTCAATCCCTCAATCTATCTTTTTTGATCTAAATGACCTGCTCGAATAACTTTGAATTTACCTGTATCTGCGTTAATATCATATATATTAAAATTTGTCTTTATATCAAAACCTTCAAATCTAACAGCAAAATTTACACTGGCAGAGCCATATTGTGGGCAGCTTCTAATTCTGTGGAAAACATTTCGAGGCCAGACAAGCATCGCTGCTCCTGTATAACATATTTCATTTCCTCTGCAAACTTTATCTGCAGTCACACTGAAATGTTCAATTTCTCCATGTTCAGGAGTATAAATATCTATATAACGTGTTCCGGCCAGAACCATAAGGTTATCTTCTTGATGAGGATGCATATACCATGGATATTTTACGGTACCAACGCAACCTGGAGAAATGGCATTAGGTTCATGAATTACCCGATCAAATCCATCAATGTGAGGCATCTGAGAAACATCAAGTGCATCAAATTTAACTTTGTCTGTTCTTCTGATTTCCTTTAATGTAATAATTTTATAAAGGTTTTTTACTTCTTCAAGAATCATTTATTCCCCCTATCTGGAGTTTTTGAAAAATTAACGTAGATTCAGTTATCTATGATAAGTTATCAGTAGAACCATCTACAGATAAAAAAATTATATTTATACAGTTATTTTTTCTGTATTTATACATTAATTGTATCAGTTATTAAGAAGATATGCAATAGGTTCCGTAAATTATGAGAAAAACTTTAAATGAAATTGATTAAACCATACATAGAGAGTGCAGATAATTAAATTAGTTTAAACCAAATTGAAGTAGTTTGTCACCGCAAGCAGAGAGTCACGTGTCGAGGCAACGAAGGGTGAATACTGATCCCAACCAACAACCAACAACCGTCAACCAATAACTTAGTTTTAGGAAAGTTTGAGAGTATATGAAGACTGATATCGGTTTAACTGTTTCCAGTTCTCTTTAGTCAATTATAATAGGGCAGGGAGGTAATGAATCAAGGAATATTTTTCCATATCTTTTAGTTATAACTCTGTTGTCTAGTATAGTTATGATACCTGAATCGGTTTTGCTTCTTATCAAACGACCAACACCCTGTTTAAACCTGAGAACTGCTTCCGGAAGAGAATAATGCATAAAAGGGTTGCCGCCATCTCTTTTGATTTTATCTAGTCTGGCTTCGATAAGGGGTTCACTGGGCACTGCAAAAGGAAGTTTAGTAATTATTACATTACTTAAAGCTTCTCCGGGAACATCTACCCCCATCCAGAAACTTGTTGTTCCAAAAATTACTGAATTAATATCTTCTTTAAAACTGGAAAGCATTTTAGACCGACTAATACCACGTCCCTGAATTAAGAGAGTTAAATTTTGTTCCTTGAAAAAAGAACGTGTAAGCTCTTCAGCCTGAGACAGAGAGTGGTAGCTGGTAAAAAGGACAAACGCCTTACCATTTGTAATAGTAATATATTTTTGAATATAAAATGCAAGAGCATCATGATAGTCTTTATCACGTTGTTCAGGCATTTTTCTTACAACATGTATTTTAGTCTGTTTTGCATAATTAAAAGGACTGCCTAAAATATAATTATTTCCGCTGAATCCAACTCTGTTTTGGTAGTACTGTAAAGAATTAGCAATAGAGAGTGTTGCGCTAGTAAGAACGACAGGTTTATCTGCTGAAAAAAGGTGTTTGTGTAGAAGATCTGCTATATTTAACGGTGAATAATTGAGAGTTATATTCTTTCTTACTCGTGATTCTTCTTTATCTATCCAATATACACTCTCTTCTGCATTCATCATCAGAAATTCAAAAACACCTTTTTTGTAGGCTCTGCAACGTTGAATCTGCATTTCAATCTCTAATTTATAGTCATCATTATCAATCGACTCTAAATATTCATCTAAAGCCCGTTCTAGAAGAGCGAGTTGTCCCGTAACTGTATCATCAACAAAATAAGGTTGACGAACTCTTTTTTGAGTTTCTCCGCATTCATTCATTTTAGAGTGAACAGTTTCAAAAAAAGAGGAAACAAAACCGTGAGTTTTAACCACTAATTGTCGAATTTTTGCAGCATTTTCACCTGGTCTTATCAGTAAACCTCTTCCTCGTTCGGGATTAAATAGTCTATGTAAAAAATAATGCATCCCACTTTCACTAATACGTGTGCCCAAATGCTTTGCAGCACTTGATTCCAGCTGGTGTGCTTCATCTATTATTATTCCGCTACTCTGGGGAAGTATTCCTCCGTCGAGATTTTCTTCCATTTCCATTTTCATTTTTAAATCTGATAGAAAAAGAGCATGATTTGTAACCAATAAATCTACTTTTTCCCATTGTTTTTTTGCAAACCAGTAAAAACATTTTCTAAAGTATTTACATTTAGGACCAAAACAATTACCATGTTCACAGCATACACATTGCCAAACACCGTTACTTGGTTCAAAATTCAAATCTGACAGACTTCCATCCAGGGTAGTGTTAGACCATTGATAAATCTGTTCTACTTCAGGCATCATGGAATTTTGAGGGAGATATTCACCCTGATGTTCTCCGGTAGTCATATTCAGTCTGCGCATGCAAAGATAGTTGGATCTTCCTTTTGCCAGAGCCGCAGTGAACTCTACATCTAAAAGTTCCTTAAGAATAGGAATATCTTTTTCAATCAGTTGTTCCTGAAGATTAATGGTTTCAGTGGTAATAATAACAGGTCTGGATTGGTTTAAAGCAAAGTGAATTGCTGGTACTAAATACGCAAAACTCTTACCTACACCTGTGGGTGCTTCAATACACGCATTCAAAGAAGTAACAAAAGAATTGGCAACAGCTAAAGCCATCTCTTTTTGGGGAGGTCTTTCTTCATAAGGTCGTCCTCCAAACTCATGAGCCTGTGCCAATGGAGATGATTCACCAAAAAACTCTTCTGTTTCATTTATTATATTATCTAAACCTGATTGTGAACTAACCATTATCATTGTTGGAAATCAATTCTATATCTATTCTCAAATCGTTCGACTTCTCGAAATTTTATCTATTAATTCAGATAGAAGTTGGACACATTGCTGTGCCGGGTCGTCTTGTCGCGGCATAGTGCAACGACGACGGAAGCTCTTTGAGCGAAGCCCGGAATATCGAAAACGAAAATTTTAACAAGCTACTAGTATGTAGCTTCACTATAATATTATTTTATACGAAACTATAATATGTAGTAAATAGTAATATATGAAAGCAATAATAATAAAATCTTATTAAAAATTAAAAACAAGTATACATGATTAAAAAAATAATCTATTACGAGATAGTTGTATAAATGTGAGTAGTTAAATGGATGTTAATTGTAAATGATTATTGAAAAATCAACCTATCATAAGCTATAATTGAAATATAAGTTTATTATTGAAAGTTGGTTTGTTTATTATTTACAGTCTTTTTATTTGTGTTAGGGGGCTATTATGAAACTGGAAAGCAGATTTTTATTAATTTTTACAATAGCCATATTACTGTTTGTTATATTCGGTCTCTTAATCCAATACTTTGTTATAATACCAGCCATAGAAAAAGTAGAATCCACGATAGTTAAAGACGATTATGACAGATGTATAAAAGCATTACAGGATGAAATAATCCATTTAACTGATATAAACAATGATTGGGCTCAATGGGATGATACATATAAATTTATAGAGAATAAAAATGAAAATTATATTAAATCAAATTTAAATATCCTCACCTTTACAAATAATCATTTATATTCAATTCAGTTTTTTAATTCCAGCAATGAACTTGTCTGGGGTGGATATATAAATGATAAAAAACAGGTGCAGAAAATAAATGATATTGGTAATCTTTTTCCAAAAAATATAATTAAACTACTGAACTTATCTAATAGCTCAAGCTTAACTGGTTACTTAGCAGGTAGTAAAGGGCTATTTATAATATCCTTAATTCCTATTCTCAACTCTGATCGTGGAGGAGAAAGAAAAGGAACTCTCGTGATGTCTAGAAAAATGAATGAATTATTTATAGACGAAATAGAGAGTAGAGTTTCGATAGAGTTTCAATTGCGGAAAAATGATATTTTAGATTTTTCAAAATTGAAACCTTTATATTATTTGGATAAAAGCCAAGATCATATTGTAGTAAATGATTACTTAAAAACACTAATTCAAAAAAACTATATTTTACTTCATGTAAAGATCCCAAGGGATTTATTTAACAGGAGTATTGATATACTAAGCAATGTTCAATATTTTATTTTAATAATGGGCTTAGTATTACTATTAGTCTTGCTTTTTGTTCTGAATAGAACTGTTACTAGACCTATATCAAAGTTTGCTGCTAAAATTTCTGAACTTCAATTAAGCAAAAATTCCTCTAATGACTTTAGCTCTGACCGCAAGGATGAAATAGGAATACTCTCTAATAAGTTTAATCGTTTATTAAACAAACTCCAAAATATAAATCAGAATCTTGAATGTATTGTTGATGAAAGAACTGAAGAAATTAAGCGAACACATGATGAGATAATATTCAGATTGGCTATGGCTATCGAAAATAGAGATACCGATACAGGAGAACATATTAAGAGAATAGATGATATGACAGTTCTTTTCTGTGATAAAATTGGAATTGAGAGTGAGGATTGTATAAAATATGGTCTTGCAAGTACAATGCATGATATAGGGAAAATAGGAATTCCTGACAGTATTCTTAATAAACCTGATAAATTGACCGAAAATGAATTTTCTTTAATGAAGAAACATTGCAATATTGGGTCTAATATATTAGATGGTAGTAAGATTGATATACTTAATATTGCAAAAGAAATAGCTCTTAATCATCATGAACGATGGGATGGAAAAGGGTATCCAACAGGGTTGAAAGGAGATAATATACCGCTTTCGGCGCGTATTGTATCATTAGTTGATGTTTATGATGCTCTTTCATTTCAAAGAGTATATAAAAAAGCCTGGCCTTTAGAAAAAATAATCCAGTTCTTACAGGAATCCAAAGGCGGAATATTTGATCCTGAATTAGTAGACCTGTTTTTAGAACATATTGCTAAATTTGAAGCTATTATAGCTAAATATAAACAAAAGTAACTTTATGTATAATAAAAAAATAACAGACAATACTTGGCGGTCTGATTTAGAAAAACTCATAATTATTAATGACAGATTAATAACTGTGTCTTCAATGTATTTAACTATGCGTGATAAAGTCAGGATAGCTATAGATATTTACCTGCCCGCTGACTTGGGAAGTAATGAAAAACTACCGACAATTCTTCACCAGACAAGATATTTCCGTAGACAAAAAACTAAGTTGCTACCTAAACTTCTTAAAAAGAATAATAATTATAAACGTGATATAATTAATAAATTTGTAAGAAATGGGTATGCATATGTTAATGTGGATGTAAGAGGGTCAGGTGCATCTTACGGAAATAGAATGATGGAATGGTCTCCTGATGAAGTTGATGATGGAACAGAAATTATAGATTGGATAATCTTACAATCATGGTCAAACGGTTCTGTTGCCGGAATAGGAATGTCTTATACCGCAACAGCTGTTGAAATGTTACTTAGAAATAATCATCCAGCAATGAAAGTTGCCGTAATTCAGTATTCTCTATTTGATGTATTTACAGATATTATGATGCCGGGTGGAGTTAGGAATGAATCTTTTTTATCTAAATGGTCAATGTTAAATAAATTTAGAGATATTGGAGTACTACCGGAGTCAATACCTAAATTTAAACAGTTAATATTTAGACAGTTAATCAACGGTGTAGCTCCGGTATATAAAGGCAGCATTGGTAAAAAATGTCTTAAAGAAGCTGAAAAAGAGCATAAATTGAATTATGACATATACAATGTATCCCGTTATATGAAATTCAGAGATGACAGAGCAAACACAGGTCAAACACCGGATCTTTTCAGCCCTCATGCGTTTATTAAAGATATAGAAAAGAGTTTAACTCCCATATACAATTGGAGCGGTTGGTATGATGGAGCATATACCCGTTCTGCAGTGTATAGATTTATTAATATTAAAACCCCTGGAAGTCGACTTATTCTTGGACCATGGGATCATGCAGGCAAGCATACTGCAGATCCGTTTATTGAGCCTGACCATAATACTGATTTTAAATATGAAGATGAAATCATATGCTACCTAAATCATCATTTAAAGAAAGATAACAACGAGTTGAGTAATGAAATACCTGTTCATTATTTTACTGTAGGTGAAGGTAAATGGAAATCTGCTGAGACATGGCCTGTTCCGGGCTTCAATAATGTCCAATTGTATTTTAATGAGAAGGGAAGTTTAACGTCCAAGATTGAATCTATTTCACCTGGAATGGATAAATATAAAATAGATAATAAATCAACTTCAGGTAATGTATCAAGATGGATATCTCAGGTTAACGTAGAAAAGAAACGTATTCAGTATAAAAATATAAGTGAACATGACAAGACCAGATTATTATACTTATCAAAACCACTAAAGGAAGAATTGGAAATAACAGGCCATCCATTAATAGATTTGTATATCAAGTCAGATAATTCTGACTTACAGCTTTTTATTTATCTCGAAGAAATGGAAAGTAATGGTACAGTTAATTATGTAACAGAAGGTGTATTCCGGGCAATTCATAGAAGAGTTTCAGATGAAGTTCCAATTTATAAAACTATAGGTCCTTATCATTCTTACAAAAGAGAAGACGCTTTGCCATTAAAAAAAGGAGAGATTGCTGAAATTAGTTTTGATATGTTCCCTATCTCTTACCTCTTCAAAAAAAATAGTCGAATAAGAGTTTCTTTAGCCTGTGCTGATATTGATAATTTTGAATCTATAGAACTGGGGTCTGAAAAAATAGAAATTATAAGATCAGATATTTATCCTACAAGTATTCACTTACCTGTAAAAGTGAAGAATATACTATTTTAATATTTCAGCTACAAGTATATATAGTTCTATTCATTGTACTCAGAATAGCATTTACTATCCTCTATATATGGTGGCTTTGCGAAGTCAATAGCATTTGCTGCTCTTTTATTGCTTTCAATCTGAAGATTAAAAGTGAAGATCAGAATCGTGTAAGTTTTGTAACAGAAATTATAAAACAGATATTGAACTTCACTATAATCGTACTTTTGCTGATTCATATATGACAATACCAAATGTAACGTTTATAACTTCTTCTGTGAATAATATTGGCGAAAGAAATTACAGAAAATTTGAATCTTTACTTCATGTTGAGGAATATACTCCTCCGGATCGTTTGAAAGCGTTTACAGTAGCTTTGGAAAAAATGGTTAGAAATACTGAAAAAATGAGGAAAGAAAATTTTTATATCAGAGGCAATAATTTTGGTGAATTTTCATTGAAAATATTAATTTATGTCTTTTTTAAAACTAAAACATGGGATGAATAGTTGATGGAACGTGAAAATTTTATCCTTAATACTATGAAACTTGCTGAAGAAATGGAGATAAAATTTGCATATC
>Ga0307988_1001623_pt1 | contig 12341 bp, 8 predicted proteins | sample EllFjometagen183_FD_203166 | JGI IMG/M metagenome (GOLD analysis project Ga0307988, IMG submission 203166) | Marine microbial communities from Ellis Fjord, Antarctic Ocean - #183 | ecosystem: Environmental > Aquatic > Marine > Unclassified | place: Southern Ocean | collected 2014-10-08 | reverse complement strand
GATGCAATTGGATTTGTTGAAGTAGGATTTCCTTTTTGGTGCTGACGAAAGTGACGAGTGACAGTTCCATGTGCGGCTTCAGCTTCCATTGTTTTTCCATCAGGTGTAACTAATGTGGAAGTCATTAATCCAAGCGAGCCAAAACCCTGAGCAACGGTGTCGCTTTGAACATCACCATCGTAGTTTTTACATGCCCAAACATATCCACCTTCCCATTTCATGGCTGCAGCAACCATATCGTCAATCAGTCGGTGTTCGTATGTAATGTCAAGTTCTTCAAATTTCTCTTTGTAATCCGCATCGAAAATTTCCTGGAAAATATCTTTAAATCTGCCATCGTATTTTTTCAGAATGGTATTTTTTGTTGACATGTATAGTGGCCACTTTTTTGTTATCGCCTGCTTCATACACGAATGTGCAAATCCACGAATCGATTCATCGGTGTTGTACATTGCCATAGCAATTCCATCACCTTCAAAATCATAAACATTGTGTACAGTAGGTTCACTTCCATCTTCAGGAGTAAAACTGATTGTGAGTTTACCTTTTCCTTTTGCAAGAAAATCGGTAGCACGATATTGGTCTCCAAAAGCGTGACGACCAATACAAATTGGTTTAGTCCAACCGGGCACTAAACGAGGCACGTTGTTTATTAAAATAGGCTCGCGAAAAACAGTTCCGCCCAGAATATTACGAATGGTTCCGTTGGGTGATTTCCACATCTCTTTTAATCCGAATTCTTCTACACGCGCTTCGTCTGGAGTTATTGTTGCACATTTTACTCCAACTCCATATTTTAGAATTGCGTTTGCTGAATCGATAGTTATTTGATCGTCGGTTGCATCACGACTTTCCATTCCCAAATCGTAATATTTCAGATCGATATCGAGGTAGGGTAGAATTAATTTTTGTTTAATGAAATCCCAGATTACTCTGGTCATCTCATCTCCGTCGAGTTCTACAACCGGATTTTGAACTTTAATTTTCTGCATGTTTTCTATAATTACTAGTTATTTTGTTTCTTGATTAAATTTAATGCCGAACCATTTTTAAACCAATCTATTTGTTGTTCATTATAAGTATGGTTTACCGTTATTTTATTTTTGATACCATCTGTATGAACGATTTCAATAGTTAATGGTTTGCCAGGTGCAAATTCAACTAAATCAATAAAATTGAATGTGTCGTCTTCCTGAATTAAATCGTAGTCGTTTTCGTTGGCAAAAGTTAAACCCAGCATCCCTTGTTTTTTGAGGTTGGTTTCGTGAATTCTTGCAAATGATTTTACAATTACCGCTTTAACACCCAAATGTCGTGGTTCCATTGCAGCGTGTTCGCGCGACGAACCTTCCCCGTAATTTTGGTCACCAACAACAACAGTTGGAATTCCTGCAGCTTTGTATTCTCTCTGAACCGAGGGAACTTCTCCATATTCTCCGTTTAATTGGTTTTTAATGCTATTGGTTTCGCTGTTGAATGCGTTTACTGCACCAATTAACATATTGTTCGAAATATTATCTAAGTGTCCTCGGTAACGCAACCAGGGACCAGCCATTGAAATATGATCGGTTGTACATTTGCCAAGGGCTTTAATAAGTAATTTCGCCCCGTTTATGTTTTTGTTATTCCAAGGTTCGAATTGATATAATAATTGTAACCGTTTTGAATCGGATGCTACAGAAACTTCAATGCCCGAACCATCTTCAGCCGGTGCCTGAAATCCTGCATCTTCAACGGCAAATCCTTTTGAAGGTAGCTCTTCTCCTATTGGAGCATCTAATTTTACTTGCTCTCCATTTTTGTTTGTTAAGGTGTCTGTTATTGGATTAAAATCTAAGCGACCGGCAATTGCCAAAGCTGTAACCATTTCTGGTGATGCTACAAAAGCATGGGTATTTGGATTTCCATCCGCACGTTTCGAAAAGTTGCGGTTAAACGAATGAACAATGGTATTTTTTTCCTGCTTGTCTGCCCCTTCGCGAGCCCACTGCCCGATACAAGGACCACAGGCATTTGCAAAAACTTTACCACCCATTTTCTCAAAAGTTCCGATAAAACCATCTCTTTCAATAGTGTAACGTACTTGCTCGGAACCTGGAGTAATAGTATATTCTGCGTTTGTTTTTAATCCTTTTTCAACCGCCTGATTTGCAATAGAAGCAGCTCTGGAAATATCTTCGTACGAAGAGTTTGTACAACTTCCTATTAATCCAACCGAGACATCAAGTGGCCACCCATTTTCTTTTGCAGTTGTACCAATTTTTGAAATAGGAGTTGCGCGGTCGGGCGTAAATGGTCCGTTTATATGAGGTTCTAAATCCGATAAATTTATTTCAATTACCTGGTCATAATAAATGTCCGGGTTTTCATACACTTCAGGGTCGGCTTCCAAATCGGTTTTTACCTGATTTGCCAACTCTGCTACTTCTGCTCTTCCGGTAGCTTTAAGATATCTTTCTATGCTTTCGTCGTACGCAAAAATACTGGTGGTTGCACCCACTTCGGCACCCATGTTACAAATTGTGCCTTTTCCTGTTGCCGATAACGATTTTGCACCTTCACCAAAATATTCAACAATTGCACCAGTTCCGCCTTTCACGGTTAAAATTCCGGCAACTTTTAAAATAACATCTTTGGCGGCAGTCCAGCCACTTAATTTTCCGGTAAGTTTTACTCCAATTAATTTTGGCATTTTTAATTCCCAAGCCATTCCCGCCATCACATCAACTGCGTCGGCACCGCCAACACCAATGGCAACCATTCCAAGTCCACCAGCATTTACTGTGTGCGAGTCGGTTCCAATCATCATTCCTCCCGGAAATGCATAGTTTTCTAAAACTACCTGATGAATAATTCCAGCACCTGGTTTCCAAAAACCAATTCCATATTTGTTCGATACGGATTCTAAAAAATCGTAAACTTCTTTATTAGCACTTTTTGCTACACCGAGATCAGTTTTTCCTTCAACTTGTGCCTGAATAAGGTGGTCACAATGAACTGTTGAAGGAACTGCTGTCGTTTTTTTACCTGAATTTACAAATTGAAGCAATGCCATTTGTGCTGTTGCATCTTGCATTGCTACACGGTCTGGAGCAAAATCTACATATGCATTCCCACGTTCAAAAGTTTCTAATTCTTGTGTTTTGAATAGATGAGAATAAAGGATTTTTTCGGAATAAGTTAAAGGTCGGTTTAATTCCCTTTTTGCTTTTTTTACCTTTTCTGATAATTCTGTATAATTTTTTTTGATTAAATCTAAATCGAACATATGTTTTATATATTATTGAACTGAGTGCCCTATAAAAAGAACCTTAATACGGTATTATTTTTAGAATCACAAAGGTAATTTTTTTTCTTTAAAAAGGCTAAATATATAGATAATTGAATATGATTATGAATTAGTTGAGTCTAATATAGAATGATTTTAAAAAAAGATTTGTGTAAAAATGATAATCTATTGAGAGATTAGTAATTAATATTTTTGCTTTATAAAATTCAAACCATCCAATTTTTATCTCTTCCAATATTTTCGTTTTGAATACAATTAAAGTTGAAATTTAATTTTGAGGAGAAAATAATGTTAAGCAATTTCGCTCAGTTCCAACCATCGAAATTCTTTCTCATCAAGAATTGTTTTTAATTCTTCCATTTCTTTCGATTTATTGTACAATTCATCGTGATGCAATGAACCGGAATTAAGCAAATTTTCTAAATCAATAATTTGATTTTCTAATTTTGGAATTCCATTTTCCAGTGCTTCAAATTCTCTTTTTTCGTTAAATGAAAGTTTTCTTTTTACTTGAGTATCTGAAGAAACATCCTGTTTTTTCTTTACCTTTTCTTTTGCCTGTTTCTTAGCAATTCCTCTTTCTAAACCTTGTGCTTTCGACTGTTTTTCCAAATAATGATTTCTAAAAATGGTATAATTCCCGGGAAAATCGGATACGATTCCTTCGCCTTCGAAAACAAAAAGATGATCTACAATTTTGTCCATAAAAAAGCGGTCGTGCGAAACAACAACAATGCAACCGCCAAAAGATTTTAAATATTCTTCCAAAACATTTAAAGTCATAATATCCAGGTCGTTGGTAGGCTCGTCTAAAATAAGAAAGTTAGGATTTTGCATTAAAACCGTACATAAATACAATCTGCGTTGTTCTCCTCCACTCAGTTTTTCAATGTAATTGTATTGTGTTTCAGGGGGGAAAAGAAAATAATTTAAAAGCTGTCCGGCACTCATTTTTGTACCATCTTCGAAATGAATATATTCTGCAATTTTTTGCACCGAATCAATCACACGTTCATTGTGTTCAAAAGAAATCCCATCTTGCCGGTAATAACCAAATTTTATGGTTTGTCCGATATCTATAATTCCAGAATCGGGTAATAAATCGCCGGTAATCAAATTTAAAAATGTTGTTTTTCCGGTTCCGTTTTTGCCTACAATTCCTACCTTCTCGAATCTTGAAAACTTATAACTGAAGTCTTCGATTAAGTTAACCCCCGGATAAGCTTTTGAAACATTTTCCAACTCCACTATTTTCTTTCCAAGGCGTGAAGATTTTACGTTTAATTGTACCGATTTATCATCGAGTTTTTGTGTTGCTTTTTCTTTTAATTCCTGAAATGCATCTACCCTGTATTTTGCTTTTGTACCACGAGCTTTTGGCATTCTTCGCATCCATTCAATTTCGGAACGCATTGTATTTTTTGCTTTTACAATCGAATTATTGAGCATTTCAATTCGCTGTTCCCGTTTTTCAATAAAATAGGAATAATTGCCCTGATAACGATAAATCTGGTTATCATTCATTTCAATTATTTCGTTACAAACACGGTCGAGAAAATAACGGTCATGAGTAACCATTAATAATGTCGATTTGGTTTTAACCAAATAATTTTCCAACCATTCAATCATTTCTAAATCGAGGTGGTTGGTTGGTTCATCAAAAATAAATATATCGGGTTTGTTAATTAAAATTTTAGCAAGTGCCAGCCTTTTTTGTTGCCCCCCCGACAATTCAGAAACTTTTTGTTCGAGCTGAGTAATCTTTAGTTCCGTTAGAATTTGTTTGATTTCAACTTCTATGTCCCAGGTATTTAATTCATCCATTTTTGCTGAAATCTCGGCAATTTCTTTCTGATTGTTTTTTGCTACGGCAAGTTCAAATCTTTTTACCGTTTTCAGGTTTTCATTTTCCGACTCAAAAATTTCTTCGATTACAGTGTGAACAGGATTTAATTTTGGAATTTGTTCGAAATAGCCAATTTTAATATTGTTTGTAAGTGTAATTTTGCCAGTTTCTGCAGTTTCTTTTCCAGCAAGAATATCGAGCAATGTGGATTTCCCGGCACCATTCTTTGCAATTAACGCAACTTTCTTTTCTTCAAAAATTGTAAAGGAGATGTTTTCGAAAAGCAATAAATCGCCCCAGCGTTTCGATAATTTTTCGGCCTGTAAAATTGGTTTCATCAATCAACTTTTTAATTTTATTTCATCGTCTTTTAATTCAAAAAGTAGATTTAGAAAAGTTGGAATTGATTTTGAACCGGTACTATTTGGCGAATTTGACAAAAATGCAATTCCAATTTCTTCTTCTTCACAAATTGCAATTTCGGCGCGGTACCCCTGTACATAACCTCCGTGGTACGCCACTTTTCTGTTTTTATATCCTATAATTCTCCAACCAATCGAATAATGTTTTGAATCAACCCGATCCCATCGTCGTAAATAATTTCGTTTTAGTGGTGATTGAATTTGTGGAGTGAAAATTTTACTGCGAATATTATTATTTATCACCGTTGATTCTTTATTTAAAAGGGTAAGCAGAAATTGCGACAAATCGGAAATACTCGCATTTATACCAGCGGCCGGTGCTGTGCTGTAGTATCTGTTATTCAACCTTAGAGTCCGAAATTTTCCATTACCTCCAAAATGGGGAAATGCTTTGTTGTTATTATTTTTAAAATCATTAAAACTCGACGATGCATCATTCATTCCAAAAGGTTCGAATATATTTTCTTTCAAAAGATCACTGAAATTTTTTGATGTTTTAATTTTTGATATCGTGTCGTATAAACTGAACATAACATTTTGGTATCCGTATAATTTCCCCGGCGCTCCGGCAATATCAACATATTGAAGTTCATTCATAATTTTACTAAGTGGAACATGCTCTTCAATCATGTTATCGTAGGCATGTGGCACTAATCCACTGGTATGACTTAATAAATTACCAATCGACATTGTTGATGTGCTTTCAGGATTTTTCAATTTGAAATGGGGTAAATAATCAATCACTTTATCTTCAAACTTAATGGTTCCATTATCAGATAATATTCCGGCTAAAACCCCCGAAACCGTTTTTGAAACGGAGGCTAACCTAAAAACTGTATTTTTATTAATTGGATTTTTTTCGCCTGCTTTTTGAACTCCAAAACATTTAAGAAGTGCAATTTCATTTTTATAAGTAATTACCACTGCAGCTCCAATAGTTCCCGATTCATTGATTTCGGCACTTAAAATACTATCATATTTTGAAATAACCTGTTCAATTTCTTGTAAGCGACTTGGTTTTAATACTTCGGCAGGTAATTCTATTTGTTCATGTAAAACTTCTTTCGAGCTAACAAAAGGTTGAATTTTAAAAGCTACAAATACGAATATAATTAAAAGGGGGATATATAGTTTTTTGCGTTCAAACATAAATACTTTTCAATTGAAATTTAAAATAAATCGCGAAAGATAATTATTCTGAATTCATAGTTCTTGTGAAATTTTTAGAATATTATATTTTTAACATACAATTTCATATTGAATGTATTTGTTTTATTTGAAATTGATTTTGCAGTAAAAAGAAAAAGCCGGTCAATACCGGCTTTTTTCGACTGTTTAATTTGCTAATTTAAAACTATCTCTACAAAAAGGGGGGAGAAATAGGTTGAAGTATAGCAACTTCAATTATTTAGACAGATAAAAAGTTTTTTTGTTACAAGTTGATTGATGAAAATTCGATTATTTTTGAAAAAAATGAGATTTTTATGAAAAAACGAGAATTATTCGACTTTGTAATTCAATATTTCGAGGAATCGATGCCTGTTGCAGAAACGGAATTAGAATATGGTAATCCGTTTGAATTGTTAGTTGCAGTAATTTTATCGGCACAATGCACTGATAAAAGAGTTAATCTGATAACTCCCGAATTATTGAAACGGTTTCCAAGTCCTCAAAAAATGGCTGAAGTTGATTCGGCCGAAGTTTTTGATTACATACGAAGTTGTTCGTACCCAAATAACAAAGCCAAACATTTAGTTGGAATGTCAAAAAAACTCATTGAACTTTTTAATGGTGAAATTCCCAGCGATATTGATGATTTACAAAAATTACCGGGTGTTGGCAGAAAAACAGCCAATGTAATTGCTTCGGTGGTTTTTAATAAACCAACCATGGCCGTGGATACTCATGTTTTTCGTGTGGCTGCCCGAATTGGTTTAAGTACAAATGCTAAAACACCATTAGCTACCGAACAGCAACTAATGAAATACTTTCCTTTGGATTTAGTTCCAAAAGCACATCATTGGTTAATTTTACATGGTAGGTATGTTTGCTTGGCCCGAAAACCTAAGTGTGAAAAATGTGGATTTACAAGTGTTTGCAAATTTTATAATACAGTGAATATCAAGGCTGAAAAATGACAAAAAAATCAAATATAGGTTATTTGTAATCTACATTTATAATGCTGTTTTTCTATCCCAGTGCTACATCTAATAACATCATAGTTGCAAACCCAAACATTGCGCCAATTGTTGAGTAATCGGTTTCGTTACCGGTTTGCGACTCAGGAATAAGTTCTTCAACTACTACAAAAATCATAGCACCAGCTGCAAAAGATAATGCGTACGGAAGAAGTGGTGTCATAACTAACACAAGATATGCGCCAAGAACAGCGGCAATTGGTTCAACTATTCCAGACATTTGTCCGTAATTAAAAGCTTTTAATCTTGAAAAACCTTCGCGGCGTAAAGGAATTGAAACCGCAGCTCCTTCCGGAAAATTTTGTAATCCTATTCCAAGTGCCAAGGCAACTGCTCCTGCAAGCGCACCTGCTTCGGGGTTACTGGCAAGTGCCCCGAAAGCAACTCCAACGGCCAGACCTTCAGGAATATTATGAAGCGTAATTGCCAGTACAAGTAAAACGCTTCGTTTCCAGGTTGTTTTTATTCCTTCGGCTTTTTCAATTTTTAATCCTAAGTGCAAGTGGGGTAAAATATTATCGATGAGTAATAAAAATGCACCACCGGAAAGAAAGCCAACAACTGCCGGAACCCAGGGAATATCTCCTCGTGCTTCGGTCATTTCTATTGCTGGTTTTAAAAGCGACCAGAAACTGGCAGCAATCATAACTCCAGCAGCAAAGCCAAGCATTGAATTGAGTACTTTTTGGTTTATTGTTTTGAAGAAAAAAACCATTGCAGCTCCTAAAGCTGTCAGTGCCCATGTAAATAATGCTGCAAAAAGTGCCAGCAAAATTGGGTTGTATTGTAAAAGCCAGTCTAAATTCATAACTATAATTATTTAAAAACAAATTTAATAATAAAACAAATTCAAAAAGTGAAAGTTGTTAATTTAATCTACAACAGATGTTTATTTTAAAAGTTTGTTAACGGTTATAAATTAATGGTGTCTTAACTTTGATTTTTTACTAAACTTTGTACTTTTGCCGCAAACGTTCAAGTTTAACTAAAAAAATGTTGTTATGGCATATAAAATTTCAGATGAATGTATTGCGTGTGGAACATGCATTGATGAATGTCCGGTAGATGCAATTGCCGAAGGTGATATTTACACAATTGATCCTGATCTTTGTACTGATTGCGGTTCTTGCGCAGAGGTTTGTCCGGTTGACGCTATTTCTATAGACGAATAAACAGGATAAAGTAAACATTCAAAAAGGCCTGCTTGTCGATGGACAAACAGGCTTTTTTATGAGCGAAAGTTTTATAAAATACTACATTTATTGTCGTTTGGAAGAGTTTCTTACTACAAGAATGGTGGGCATAATTATTGATTTAAATTCAGTCAAAATTTCTTTTTTATTTATCTGTCTGATAATTAACTCAGCTGCTTTTTGCCCCATTGAATAACCGGGTTGTTTAATCGTACTTATAGATGGTGTTACAACTTCGGAAAATGGTTCATTGCTAAATCCAATAATTGCTATGTCTTCGGGCACTTTTAAACCCATTTTTCGCAAATAAATAATAACACTTAAAGCAGTTGTGTCGTTTGCGCAGAAAATGCCATCAGGTTTTTTTTCATTGTTCATAAGAGCCTTAATAGCTTTTGTCCCTTCTTCCCTGGTTAAGCTTGTATTAATAATAAATGATTCATCCAGTTTTAAACTTGCTTCTTTAACAGCTTTGCAAAATCCCTTTTGTCGATTTTCATAAATTTTTAAATTTAATGGACCGCCAATATGTGCAATATTTTTTGCTCCTTGTTCAATTAAATGTTTTGTTGCCCGATAACCACCTCCAAAATCATCCACTTCAATTTTATGTGCTTTAATTTCATCAACCACTCGGTCGAAAAAAACAATTGGAATATTTCTGTCTGAAAATAGTTTTAAATGATCGAAAGTGGTGGTTTCCATTCCAATTGAAACTATAAGTCCGTCAACCCGATTAGTGAAAAAAGTATGTGCAATTTTATTTTCTTTTTCAAGACTATCGTTCGATTGAGAAATGGTAACAGCAAAACCCAATTTATAAGCCACATCTTCTATTCCACTAATAACCAATGAAAAAAAATGGCGATTTATTAATGGAACAATTACACCTATTGTATTGGTTCGTTTAGTCCTGAAATTCGCGGCTAAAGAATTTGGACGATAACCTATATCTACTGCGGTTCTCTTTATCAGTTTTCGGGTAGCTTCGCTAATTAAGGGGTTATTATTTAAAGCCCTTGAAATGGTGGAAGCCGATAGATTTAATTTCTTAGCAATATCGTGAATTGTTATTTCTGACATATGCTTAATACCTTGTGTTATACAATAGTAAAGTTAATATTATTTTTATTAATGCAATCGATTGCAAAATTGTTTTATTGTTTCTATTTTTGTTGGGTTGTAAACCAACTTACTTTCAATAAAATATTGGATGTAAAATTTTATATAGCTAACTTTTATATCTCGTATAATTTGACAATCAATAAAATAGATAGAAGTATTAAAATAAATAATTATAGTCTTAAAAATTTAAAAATAAAATATTATGGCAACAATTTATGAAGAAAGGTACAATTATCATCCTGAGGATTTTAAATCGTATGACACTAACAAAATCAGAAAAGAGTTTTTGGTCGAGAAGTTGATGGATGCTGGGAATATTAGGTTGGTTTATTCGTTAATAGAACGTTACATTGTTGGTGGCGCTGTTCCTGTCGATAAAGATTTGGTTTTAGAAACTATAGATCCGCTAAAAGCAGAATATTTTTGTGAACGTCGTGAAGTTGGTGTAATTAATGTAGCCGGAGCAGGTACAATTGTTATTGATGGAACCGAATTTAAAATGAATTTTAAAGATGCTCTTTATATTGGGAAAGGGAGCAAAGAGGTTATTTTTAGGTCTGATGATCCGGCCAAGCCTGCACATTATTACATTAATTCGGCACCTGCACACAAAGAGTTTCCTGTAAAACATGTAACAATGGGAGATGCAAATGTACTTCATTTGGGTTCTCTTGAAACTTCAAACGAGAGAAATATAAATCAACTTTTAATTAGTGGTGTGGTTGAAACCTGTCAGTTACAAATGGGAATGACAGAATTAAACACAGGAAGCGTTTGGAATACAATGCCTCCACATTTGCACAGCCGCCGCAACGAAGTTTATTTTTATTTTGATGTTCCGGAAGGACAAGCGATTTGCCATTTTATGGGGCAGCCCGACGAAACTCGTCATATTTGGATGAAAAACGAGCAAGGTGTAATTTCGCCAAGTTGGTCAATTCACTCGGCAGCTGGTACCAGCAACTATATTTTTATTTGGGGAATGGCTGGCGAAAATCTCGATTATACAGATATGAATGTGATTCAACCAACCGAGTTGAAATAAGAGAAGTTAGTAATATGCTCATATTAACTCTAAGTGCTTATTTTAAATAAATATAAATTAAATTTCACATAGTATTTAACAATAAAATTTCTTAATTTTGATAATTATTAACCGTCTATAAAATTAACCGTTTATACATTAAATGAACCATTCAAAAACAAATTTTTTAACAAAAGTTACAAAATAAACTCAGCATAAAATTTCAATATAAAACTTAACTAATACTAATTTTAAATTATTCAACTATGAGAAATGCGAGAAATTATTTATTTCTATGGGGAAGAAGTTTATTAACTCTTCTCTTATTTTGCTTTTCAGTCGGGTTGGTAAGTGCTCAGCAAATAACTGTTACAGGGAAAGTAACTTCTGCTACGGAAGGAACCATACCGGGAGTAAACGTTGTTTTGCAAGGGACTACAACCGGAGTAATAACCAATTTGGAAGGATCGTACAGCATAGAGGTTCCAGGACCCGATGCAGTATTGGTATATTCATTTATTGGCCTTGTTCCTCAAACTGTAATTGTTGGCAACCAAACTACAATTGACGTTGTTCTTGAGTCTGATGTAAGTGAATTGGATGAGGTTGTTGTTCTTGGTTACGGAACCCAAAAGAAGGCTACTGTTACCGGCTCTGTTTCTGCTGTTAAGGGTGAAGCACTAAAGTCGATTCCAGCAAACAACGTATCAAATACTTTGGTAGGTCAAGTGGCAGGTTTGATGGTTGTTAACCGTTCTGGAGAGCCAGGAGCTGATGATTCACAAATAAGAATCAGGGGTATAAATACATTGAATAACTCCGAAGCTCTTATTGTAATCGATGGTATTGCAAATAGGGATGGCGGTCTTTCCAGACTTAACCCTAATGATATCGAATCGGTAACGATTTTGAAAGATGCTTCTGCTGCAATTTATGGTGCGCAGTCTGCAAATGGAGTTATCATGATAACAACAAAACGTGGTAAAGCGGGTGCTCCCGAAATTGGTTTTTCTTTAAACATGGGAATGAACCAGCCAACAAGATTGCCCGACATGCTGAATGGACCGGATTATGCACAGATGTTGAATGAGCTTGATGAATATAGAGATAGGGACGAAAGATATACTCAAGACCAAGTTAATAAATTTGGTGATGGTACGGATCCATTTCGTTACCCAGAGACCGATTGGTATGCTGAAACACTTAAAGATTGGTCTCCTCAAGGTAATGCTAACCTTACATTA
>Ga0307988_1001621_pt1 | contig 12351 bp, 11 predicted proteins | sample EllFjometagen183_FD_203166 | JGI IMG/M metagenome (GOLD analysis project Ga0307988, IMG submission 203166) | Marine microbial communities from Ellis Fjord, Antarctic Ocean - #183 | ecosystem: Environmental > Aquatic > Marine > Unclassified | place: Southern Ocean | collected 2014-10-08 | reverse complement strand
GGTTACAAAAACACAAACTATCATCATTTCTATTACATTTTGGGTAATTCAACAAAGATTGAATACATTCCTTGTGAATTTTTTTTTACTTCCATTGAACCCGTTTTAAACGATCTTCGACTGGCAAATGCCATAGCCGACAAATTATCGTCCGACCTTTTTTTCGAAAAGTCTGATTTACCGGAAACACTGTTTAAAATTGTTAATAAAATGTATTATGACAATGAAAATAACTCAATTGCTAAATCAGATGCAATTGATCGCTTAAAAACTATGAATGAAATTGTTGTGCTTAAACCTGGAATATTTTCGGGTGCGGGCAAGAATGTTTATATAGACACTGCCGAAAAAATTGCTAACATAATTTTAAAAAATCCTAAACATTTAAAAGGTAGTTTTTTAATTCAAAAGGCGGTAAAACAACATCCTAATTTGGCTAAATTCCACCCAAGTTCGTTAAATACAATTAGAGTTATGACTGCACGTGTTAATTCAGATATTGTAATTCTTTCGGCATATTTGAAAATTGGAGGAAAAAATAATAGGAATGACAATATCACAACCGGTGGTTTAATTATTAACATTAATGAAAAAGGGGAATTAGCAGACGTGGCATTTACGCGAGAAAAAATAAAAGTTGACAGACATCCCGACACCGGTGTTATTTTTGGGGGAAATAGCATCCCTAATTATAATAAAGTAAAACGGTTTTGCATAAAAAATCATAAAAGGTTTTTGCGTTTTACTTTTATATCCTGGGATATAGGAATTAACGAAAAAGGCAATCCGGTTTTTATAGAATTTAATTTAAGAAAACAAGCAATTCACGGACATCAAATTTTAAACGGTCCATTATTTGGAAAACATACCGAATACTTCATTAATAGATACAATGAAGAACGAAAGGAAGACAATTTTTTTAATTAGGATATTAAAAACATTAGAAATATAAATAAAGCAATTATATGTTAACAAAAGCCAAAATCAACCCTTACATCAAGAAAAAACTGCACCAATTCTATTGGTTTCAAGATGCATTAAGAAAGAGTATTCGTTACAAGCAAGAAATTGGAAGTGTTTTTAGAAATAGCAATTCCATGAAAAAATTAAGTGAAAATTCTGCTTATGTTAACGATTCGAAACATTTTCTGGAAAAAAATTTTAACGGATACAAAAATATTAAATGGCATCTGTATTTTGCTGCTTTCAATAACATTTTAAAAAACAACTATATACCCTTTGAACTATATTACATTTATATTGAACCCACCCTTAACAAGCGACAAATGTACCGCGCGCTGGCAGATAAAAATTCCTACAACAACCTTTTCGAAAAAACAAACTTGCCTGATACAATATTAAAGATAGTAAACGGAGAATATTTTGACGTGAACAACAATAGTATTCCAAAAACAGAAGTTTTTAACCAATTGGCAAAGTATAATGGAAAACTTGTATTTAAACCAGCAATTATGAGTGGTGCCGGTAAAAATGTAATAATAGATTGTGCCGATATAATTGTTGAGAAATTAAAAAATAAAAATTACGATAGAGCAAGTTATATTATTCAAAAACAAATTGTACAGCATTATAAAATGGCTCAATTTCATCCAAATTCGGTAAATACTTGTCGTATATTAACCGCCCGCATTGAATCTAAAATTGTGGTGTTATCGACTTATTTTAGAATGGGAAAAAACAACTCGGTTGTGGACAATGGAATGGCAGGTGGAATAATGACCGGTATAAATAAAAAAGGAGAAATAACCGACTTTGCTTTCGATTTTAAACTTAATAAAATGTATGCGCATCCAAATTCTGGAATTAAATTTAAAGATTTTATTATACCTGGATACAATAAAGTTCAAGAATTCTGCATCCAACATCACAAAAAGTTTTTACACCATACCCTCATTTCGTGGGACATTGCAATTTCAGAAAATGAAGAACCTATTTTTATAGAGTTCAATTTGTTTAGACAAGCAATTTCAGGTCACCAATTGGTGAATGGTCCTTTATTTGGAGAACACACAGAATATTTATTGGAAAAATACCGACGAGATTACCAAAAAAACTTTTATTACGATTAGCTAATAAATTTATAACCTAACTCGTTTACAGTCTCTTTTACCTTTTGTAAATTAATATTAGTTCCCGAAATTTTTACTTTATTATTGCTATTATCAGCGAACACAGTTGTAATTCCTTTCAACCCTTCGAGGTTTCTTTTCACATTTGCTTCACAGTGCGAACAGGTCATCCCCTCAACCCGAACAGTTATTCCCTCAACTTTGCGAATACGTATTTTCTTTAATAACTTTTGAAAAAAGTAACCACCAACAATCGAAACAATTAATAGAATTGCAGAACTCAACTGAAGCCATTTTGGCACCATTTCATGGTCGTGTCCGTTGCCATGAATGTGCATTACTTTACTTAAAATCCAGTCTGCCGGAATCAATAAATTGGTTAACATCCCAAAAACAGTTGCACCAACAATTATGGTAGTCAAATAAATTATTAGCGACTTTCGTCCCATTGTTTTTCCAAGAACTGCCATTGTAGCCACATTTGTTGCCGGGCCAGCCATTAAAAAAACCAATGCGGCACCAGGCGAAACCCCTTTCAATAATAAAACTGCAGCGATAGGAATAGAACCAGTTGCACAAATATAAATAGGAACCGAAGCGGCTAAAACTACCAGAATTTCTAACAATCCGAAACCTTTAAATGAGCTAAAAAAATCATCGGGCAACACCACCGAAATTAATGCAGCCACTAAAAATCCAATAATCAACCACTTGGCAATGTCTTGCAATAACTCTACAAATGCATAATCGGCTGAGCGAAGCAAAGGATGTCGCTTGTCTTCTATTTCCGAATCATTGCACCCACACGCATCCTCATCGCAGTTTTCAGTTTTACTAATTACACCTGTATCTATCGATAAATCTGCAAATGGCGATTTTACAATTGGTTTTTCCTTCACAAAAATATTAGTAAGCACACCTCCTACAATACCTGTAAAAAAGGCAACAATTGGGCGAAGTAAAGCAAATGGCCAACCCAACATTGAATAGGTTGCAAAAATAGAATCGACACCCGTTTGTGGAGTAGAAATTAAAAATGAATTTGTAGCACCTTTTGAAGCACCATTTTTATAAAACGAAATTCCGGTTGGAATTACACCACAAGAGCAAAGGGGCATTGGTATTCCTAACAAAGAAGCATTTAATGCTGACTTAAAATTAGATTTCCCAAGGTATTTGTCGATGTGTTTCTGAGGGAAATAGACTTTTAACAATCCGGCAAAAATTAAACCCAACAGCAACCACGGAGACATTTCTAACAGCAAAAACCAAAGTTCAGCGAAATATTTTTCTATGTACAATATCATCCTAACTTTTTATATTGAAACAATATAATAGGACACTTGTTTTTACAAATGCATAATTATTGAAATATTAAAAATCTCGTTGAGATTGGCACCATCAACTTTCAATCTGGAATAAATCGGTACAGTTTAGGTAAAAATTTTACTTCGACAACAAAAATCTAATTCTTTATAAAGATAATAACCAATGGAATTGTACAAATTCTCTTAATTGTTTCTCAGCCATTAACCATTTTTGAATTCTCCACAACTTGTTTTAACACGTTTAAAATTAATTTTTCAGGATGTACAAAATTTAAATAATAAGAGTAATTATTCTCAATCATTTCATTTCTATATTTATTATCGTGCAAAAGTAAATCTACCTTTTCCACACATTCTTCTGTAGATCTGTAAGTGAGATAATTTTCTTTTTCCTCAAACTGTCCGGGAAATTTAAATTCATCTATCGGGCTTGAAACAACAGCACATCTACCTGATATATATTCGGAAAATTTCCATCCCACCGAATTATAAATCCCCTGGCTGCAATTCCAATTGTACATTCTTGCATAATTCTCAAATAATTTAATTTATTGTTAAACGAATCGGGCAATAAAATATCCGGACATATTTTCCTTGCATAAGGTTCATCTTGAATTCCTCCAACAAATTTATCTTTAAAATTATTCTTCAAAGCTCGAACTAAGCTAATTCTTTCTCTATTAATCTCGTAACACTCGATTTTTCGTTCATCTTCTTTAAACCGGTCGGGATTCCACACCCTTGCACAAAAAATTATTTTTTCAGGAAGGCTTTTTTTATGGGGGCGTTCCAAAGTTGATAAACCACTTGTTAAAACCGATTCTTTTTTGAGAATGATGTGAGATAAAAACCAATTAAAACGAATTATTTGTTGGATATTTTTAATACTACGAGTCCTGAATGGAATAGTTAAAAATTGGTTAATCTGATGATAAACAGCATTGTTGAATCCCAAAGGGTAAATTTTATCGTATAAATCAGAGTCATTTTTATGAATCATTCTTTTGAAATAAAAATCGCATGATTCATACAATTCTTTATAAATATCTGCGGAATCTCCTAAATCAAATACAACCCGTTTATCATCAATTTCGGCCTGTATAATAAAATACATTCTTTTCAATTTCGGTGGAAATTTGTATTCAAGAGAAACGATACCGGAATCACGTAACATTTCAAACCCGGTATAAATTTGTGACAAATGATGAAACAAAGAATCTACAGTTATCTTAACTTTAATTTTATCGTTAAACATTATTCAATTTTATCGACATATAACTGGGTAGCTTCCACTTTGCTTACAACAATTTTTTCACCTTTTTCGATAAACCCATATTCGGCAACGGCATCGTAAACTTCGTTTTCAACTAGTACTTTTCCTCCCGGACGAAGAACTGTTTGTGCAATACCCTCCTTCCCTTTCAAAACAAATAGGTTGGTTTCAACACAAATAAAACCGTCGTTAACATTTTGTACAGTTTTTAGTGCCATATTTTTAAAGAGCCCCGAGTTGGCTGAAAACATTTTACTTCCCAAATAAAGAGAAACTACAAAACCGCCAAAAATTCCAACAACAACAGTAGTAATTGCAACTCCAATCCGATCCATTTCAACATTTTCGAAATTGAAATTTACATTGTTAACCAAACTTAAAACCAAACTTACAAATACAATTAGAACACCTAAAACCCCGGCAATTCCGAATCCGGGGATAACAAATATTTCGAGGGCGACTAAAATTACCCCGATAACAAAAACCATTATTTCCCAGTTAGCTGCTAAACCTTCTAAATACAAAGGAGCAAAATAGGCCACCGCAGCAAGAATCGCAATTCCAAGCGCAAACCCAATTCCCGGCGATTGCATTTCAAAATAAATTCCACCGACAATTCCCATAATCAGAAATCCAGAAATCATTGGATGTACCAGCCAACCAATTATTTTTTCAATCCACGATGGTTCGTATTCTATTATTTTATATTCCTCAATCCCCACTTTTTTGAGTACTTCGGGAATATTTTCTGCCAATCCTTCACAATATCCATTTTCAATTGCTTCGGTTGGTGTAAAAGTTAGTACTTTACCAGTATCCGAAATACCTTCAACATAAACACTTTGGTCAACCATTGCTTCGGCAATTAATGGGTCGCGACGCCATTTAAAGATAGTGTCTGTGCCTATAATTAAAGTATCTTTGCCGTGCGCTTCGGCCGTAGATCGCATGGTAGATCGCATGTAACTCTGGTACTTGTCGGGCATGGCGGCACCAGTTTGATTTACCACTGTTGCCGCTCCAATACTTCCGCCGGTTTTCATATAAATACTATCGCAAGCAATTGAAATTAATGCTCCGGCCGAAGCTGCGTTGTTGTCGATAAAAACATAAACCGGAATTTTACTTTCTAAAATACGGGTACGGATTAAATCGGCATCGGCAACTGTTCCGCCATAAGTATTCATGTGGATAAGAAAAACATCGGCTTGAAGAGAATCTGCGGCATAAAAAGCCTGATCCGTTTGCCGCCAGGTAGCTTTTGTAATTTCTTTTTTAATATTGAGTTTGTAAACCAATTTTTCACTACTCTCCTGAGCATGCAAAATGAGACTTGCAAATAGAAAAATCAAAGTCCAGTAATTTCTTAATAATGTTGTCATAGCAATTCTACAGGTTCTAATTGTTTCGCCAGCTCCAGAAATTTTTTCATCCCTGCTTTCTTCTCTTCATCAAAACTGAAACTTATATTTTGTGTAAAATAATCGTAAATGTTTACGTCCGGGTAATTTGTTTGTTCCATTTGTACAATATTTGGGATGTTTTCAATTCCAAACGCCAAAGCTCGGTTAAAGTCTGTTTCAAAGCTTTCTGATATTTCTGAAGTTGCTGCCCACACTGCAAAAACAAACGGAAGTCCGGTAAATTTAAACCACTCTTCACTTAAATCGTAACTATATTTATATTTGTTTTCAATATCGAAAACACGGTCGCCTATAACTACTCCTGCGACTTTACCTTTTATCGAAATATTTTGAAAATCATTACAAGTATTTTCCCATTTGTATTCCTTTTTCCAAAAAAACTTTGCCAAGACTTTCGCTAGCAAAATCGAACTTCTGGATTGATAATCCATTAATATTGTTTCTATTTCAGACAAAGGAACTTCCGAAACAAGAACCACTGTACGTACTTTGTTTATTGACCCAATACAATAATCGCTTACCAGTTGGTAATGGTTCAAATCTTGTAATCCTGCAACAGGTATTAATCCAATATCTGCCAATCCAAAATCGAGTTTAGAAACAATTTTCGAAGGTATATCCAAACTCATTTTAATACTATTGGCTACAAACGATTTATTCAAACCATATAAAAAAGGCTTGCTATTTAAGTACGAAACAATTGAAACACGTGTTTTCTCCATCTTATTTAATTTTCTCTCTCCTATAAACACCTATGTATTGTTAAGGTTTATTGCGAAGTTAAAAATAATAATGTTTCAAATGCATGAAAATATCATTCTTACAAAAAAATTAAATTCATCGATTTTGTTAAATTTGCAAGGCATTAAAACAACAGATTATTGGATTTTAGAGTGATTAAACCGATTCAAACTAATTGCATTCTAAAATTCAGTATTTCGCATAAAATTGGAAATAATGGAATTAAACGCTTTAACAGCAATTTCTCCGGTTGACGGAAGATATGGAAATAAGGTCGATAATCTTTGGAAATATTTTAGCGAATTTGCTCTCATTAAATACCGCGTTTTTGTTGAAATAGAATATTTTCTTGCTCTTTGCGAGATTCCTCTTCCACAATTAACCAAAATTTCAAAAGAGAAGTTAGAAGAACTCCGTTTAATACACCAGTCATTTTCGCTTGAAAATGCAATTCGTGTAAAAGAAATTGAAAGCGTGACCAACCACGATGTTAAAGCAGTTGAGTACTTTATTAAAGAACAATTCGACAATCTGGGTTTAAGCAAATACAAGGAATTTATTCATTTTGGTTTGACTTCGCAAGATGCCAATAATACAGCTATTCCTAAATCTATTCAAGATGCATTGGAAAACGAATATCATCCATTGTTACAAAAACTAATTGAGAAACTGTTAACAATGGCTACCGAATGGAAAGATATACCGATGTTGGCAAAAACACACGGACAGCCGGCATCGCCAACAAAATTAGGGAAAGAAATAAAAGTTTTTATTGAAAGAATTATGGTTCAGGTAGTTCAACTAAAATCAATTTCATTAGATGCTAAATTTGGTGGGGCAACCGGAAATTTTAATGCTCATTATGTAGCATACCCAAATATTAACTGGGAAGCTTTTGCAAATAAATTCTGTGAAGAAAATTTGGGATTAAGTCGTTCGCAATTCACAACACAAATTTCGCATTACGATAATCACAGTGCTATTTTTGATGCTATCAAAAGAATCAACAACATTATTCTTGATTTCGACCGCGACATCTGGACCTACATTTCGATGGGTTATTTCAAGCAAAAAATAAAAAAAGGCGAGGTGGGTTCGTCAACCATGCCTCATAAAGTAAACCCAATTGATTTTGAAAATTCGGAAGGAAATATAGGAATTGCAAATGCCGGATTTGAACAATTATCGCAAAAACTACCGGTTTCGAGATTACAGCGTGATCTTACCGATTCAACAGTAACACGTTTTATTGGAGTTCCTTTTGGGCACACAATTATTGCGATTAAATCGACATTAAAAGGACTAAATAAATTATTAATTAACCCCGCTGCAATTGAAAAAGACTTGGAAGACAATTGGGCGGTTGTGGCCGAAGCCATTCAAACCATTTTACGCCGTGAGTTTTTTCCAAATCCATACGAAGCTCTCAAAAATCTTACGCGAAAAAATGAAGTAATTGATAAAATAGCTATTCACAATTTTATTGATGAACTAAACGTTGATGATTCAGTAAAAGAGGAACTAAAACAAATTACGCCTCAAAATTATACGGGGATTTTTTAAAAGCCCAATTATTGTAAAGCACCTTAATGAAAGATTTTCTAAAACTACTTCGCCGATTTATTCCTCCCTATAAAACAAAACTTATTTGGAACATTATCTTCAATATAATAAGTGCAATTTTTGGTGTTTTCTCGTTTGTATTAATGAAACCCACTCTCGAAATTCTATTTGGCAAAGAAGATTTGATTTTAATAAAACCCGAATTAAGCATAAACATTTCATCAATTACCGATTACTTTAATTTTTATGTAAGTAAAATCATTCATGAAAATGGAAGTGAACAAGCACTTATTTTTGTATCTATTTTTCTTCTCGTTGCCGTTCTTTTTAAAACAGGCTTTTATTATCTCGCCAATTACATATTAGTTTTTATCCGTAACGGAACGGTTCGCGATATCCGCTCGCTCATTTATCAAAAAATTTTAAAACTTCCTCTCGGCTTTTATTCCGATGAGAGAAAAGGCGATATTATGGCTCGCATAACCGGCGATGTTACCGAAGTGGAGAATTCAATAATGAATTCATTGGAAATGATGATAAAGAATCCAATACTAATTATCGTTTCGGTTACAGTTATGGTTTACATGAGCTGGAGTTTGTCGCTATTTGTATTTGTAATGTTTCCAATTGCCGGATATTTAATTGGGAAAATTGGAAAAAGCTTAAAAAAAGAGTCGCGGAAAGGACAAAATAAAATGGGCGAAATTCTTTCAATTGTAGAAGAAGATTTGTCGGGATTAAGAATTATTAAAGCATTTAATGCCGAAAAATCAGCAATTCACAGATTCGAGAAAGAGAACAAAAACTATTTTGGAGTAATGAACCAGTTGATGTGGCGCAGGTATTTGGCACATCCAGCCAGCGAATTTCTGGGGACTTTTGTAATAATGATGGTACTTTGGTACGGCGGACAATTAATTTTAAATGAAAAAAGCACCTTAGACGCGGCTGGTTTTATTGTTTATCTAATATTGTTCTACAGCATTATCAATCCGGCTAAAGCATTTTCTACAGCCTTATATAGCATAGAAAAAGGGCTGGCATCGATGGAACGTATTGATGAAATACTTCTTGCTGAAACAGAAATAATTGACAAACCAAATGCGATAGAAATTAATTCTTTCAATGCTGAAATTAAATACGATAATGTTTCGTTTGCATACAATTCCACTCCGGTTTTAAAAAATATTTCGTTAACCATTGAGAAAGGTAAAACCGTTGCATTTGTCGGACAGTCGGGAAGCGGAAAGACAACACTTGTAGATTTGATGCCTCGTTTTTGGGATGTGTCTTCCGGGAAAATTGCAATTGATGGAAACGATTTGCGAGACCTGAAAATGAAAGATTTACGAAACTTAATTGGTAATGTAAATCAGGAACCAATTCTTTTTAACGATACATTTTTTAACAACATCGCTTTCGGAATTGAGGATGCAAAAGCAGAAGATGTTGTAAATGCTGCGAAAATTGCAAATGCCCACGATTTTATAATGTTAAACGAAAACGGTTATGATTCAAAAATAGGTGACCGCGGAGATAAACTTTCGGGTGGGCAAAAGCAACGAATATCTATTGCACGTGCTGTATTAAATAATCCTCCGATACTAATTTTAGACGAAGCAACTTCGGCATTAGATACCGAGTCGGAAAAGCTTGTTCAGGAGGCACTTGGCAACTTAATGAAAAACAGAACTTCGCTGGTAATTGCACACCGTTTGTCAACCATCAGAAATGCCGACTTAATTTGTGTCCTTCATAAAGGAGAGATAGTTGAACGAGGAACACACGAACAACTAATAAAACTGAATGGCAGGTACAAAAAGCTTCATAAAATGCAAATGTTCTAAGAAAGAATTTAGTAACCTGAGTTCGATATAAAATATCCACACAGCTTCTTTTATTTTTTATAAGAAACCGTATCAGATTTTTGAAGGACTATCGGGATAATTCAAGAAAATTTGAGTTGGTTTATTGAAAAATGGTGAAGTCCGTAGGAAAAGCCAGAATTGCACAATTCTGACTTTCTATGAAGAATATTTTGAATCGAACTCAGGTTAGTAGGATTCTAAAGGTTTTGTGCTAAAATATCAGCAATGTGAATGGTTTTTATCGGAAGCCTGTTTTTCCGAATGTAACTTTCAATATTCATTAAACACGAAGACTCAGTTGACACAATATATTCAGCACCTGTTTTTAGTGCGTTTTCAATTTTTTGTTCAGTCATTGCCGTTGATATAGAATGAAATTTGGCAGCAAAGGTTCCGCCAAAACCACAACAAGTATTGGTGTTTTCCATTTCTATCAATTCAAGACCTTTTACATTTTTGAGCAAAATACGCGGTTCGTCTTTTATTCCATATTCCCGTAATCCGGCACACGAGTCATGAAAAGTTACTTTATGATTGAACTCTGCACCAAATTCAGTAATTTTTAAATGGTTAACCAAAAAATCCGTAAACTCAAAAAGCCTTTTTGAAAGTTGATTGGACTTTTCAAGATTAAAACCATCTTCCTTAAAAATTTTAGAATAGTTGTTTCTAACAAATCCGGTACACGAAGCTGAAGGTGAAACAACATTATCTGCTTTACTAAAAATATCAAGAAATTTTAGTGCAACCGTTCTTGTTTCATTCCAATAACCACTATTAAACGCAGGTTGCCCGCAACAAGTTTGTTCAGGGTTATAAGTTACAGAACATCCGGCTTTTTCTAAAACCCTAATAAAATTTTCAGCTGTTTCAGGGTAAAATTGGTCGATAAAACACGGAATAAAAGCTTCAACATTCATACTATGAAATTTAAAAGCTGAAAAGTATAAAAAGGGAATTGGTTAAAAAAAGAAAAAGCTGTAATTGTCCAGCTTTTATTTTGCACGGGAGGAGAGTTGTTGTCCTCGCCAATTATTAGAACGATGTGTCCGTAGCGACCAAGTTTCCTGTAGTAAATTGCGCCAACCATTCCGGGTTTCACTTTGAATTCTTTCTCTCCCCATTGATTTTTCCATATAAGGTTTTGTTTGAACCAGTCCACAACCCTTGCGGAATGTGGAGCTGGCAAATTCGCTTTATCGTGAATTTCTGCCATACAAGCAGCACACCATGGATAACCTTTTTCGCCCGACAATCCGCACAATTTCATCGCAATGGTAATCATGGGGTGGTCGTTGTTGCCTGTGATTTCTTCAACACCATTCCACCTTTTTGTTGACGTCAACAAATTGGTCGATGTACATTCACGTACCCTGGCAATTTTAATGGTGCGTTTTTCGTTTACATCGGGTACAGTATTAGCGCGAATATTGCCAAATAAGCAAGTCGCTGCCAAAATGAATAATGAAATTTTTCTTTTTCCGAGCATGATTCCCAACCTTTGTTTTCGCCAATACTGGCATAATGATATGTTAATGGATATTGAAGCCTATAATAAATGCGAATCCATGATTCTGCAAGTAAGAACACTACCAAAGCAGGAATAACCTTTGATATTTTTTCTGGCGTAAATGTCGCCCATTGAAGTAAAATTGCAATGTAGTTTTCAAATCCTGCAATTAGAAATGCCAGAGGCAATGTCCAAAGATTATGATATTTACCGAGTAGGAATTTCATGAATCTAGTTTTTTGAGTTTTGGAAACTGTTGTTTTATCCCACACCAAACCAATCTAACTGCCAGACCTCCCAATGCTCCTAATATTCCGATAACGAAATATTCCCACATGGGGCTATGTGTCTGGTAAATAATTTCTGTATGTTCCATTATATCTTCTGGGTTTATTTGTGCATAAATGGATTTAAAAGAGAGTGTGCTTCCGGCTCCGACGAATAATAACCAGGTACGCGAAAAAAAATCTTTCATGATGTTGTATTTTCTTTCAAAAATAATAGAGGATATGATTAAATTAAAGGACAGAAAAAAAGCAGATTATGTATTGTAA
>Ga0307988_1001618_pt1 | contig 12370 bp, 15 predicted proteins | sample EllFjometagen183_FD_203166 | JGI IMG/M metagenome (GOLD analysis project Ga0307988, IMG submission 203166) | Marine microbial communities from Ellis Fjord, Antarctic Ocean - #183 | ecosystem: Environmental > Aquatic > Marine > Unclassified | place: Southern Ocean | collected 2014-10-08 | reverse complement strand
AAGGTATGCGCGATGAGCATACCTGGCGGACCCTGCAACGCTATATGAACATTGATTTTATCCGTTCCCTGTTCTCACCGCTCATGCAGCCCTGACTGGAAATTTTCTGATGCTCTTAAACAACCATATTATAATCTTCACCCGCTTCCCCGAACCGGGACAGACCAAGACAAGACTCATACCGGTGCTCGGAGCTGAAAAAGCAGCTGAGCTGCAGCGCAAAATGACAGAGAAGACTGCAGGTGAAACGTCGAATCTGCAAACAAAATTAAACCTTCCTGTGAGCGTTTTTTATACAGGCGGCAGCAGCAGGAACATATCAGCATGGCTGGGCAACTCCTTCATATACCAGCGTCAATGTGGAGGGAATATAGGGTGCCGTATGGCTGACGCCTTCACCAGAACATTCAGGCACACGTCCGGGTCTGTGATTCTCATTGGCAGCGACATCCCTGAATTAACATCAGCAATAGTCGAAACAGCATTTACCTCTCTTAAAACAAACGATTGCGTCTTCGGCCCTTCCCGGGACGGCGGCTATTATCTTATCGGTATCAATGACAAATCTTCCCACCACCTGGTAAATATTTTATTTGATCAGATGCCCTGGTCGACAGACAAGGTCCTGGAAACCTCCTTGCAGCGCGTCTCAGATTCCGAACTCAGTTATTCACTTCTGAAAAGACTGAGCGACATAGACAGACCGGAAGACATTGATGTTGCAAAAAAGATGGGACTACTATGACACAGGTAATCTCCATCATCATCCCGGCACTAAATGAAGAAAAAGTGCTGCCGCACACCTTGAACCAACTGGCCGGCGTAAAACATATTGAAATTATTGTGGTGGACGGAGGAAGCAGTGATCGTACCGTGGAGATAGCAGATGCCCATGGCGCACAAGTCATCTTTTCACAACAAGGCAGGGGCGTGCAGTTAAATCGAGGGGTAGAGAGTTCTTCGGGTGAAATCCTCCTCTTTCTGCATGGAGATACCCGGCTCCCCGACAACTTTGCTGAGCTTATCCGCAAAACAATCCTAAAGAAAAATTGTGCAGCAGGAGCGTTTTCTCTTGCCATTGACAGTCCGAAAAAAAGCCTGGCCGTTATAGCATATTGTGCCAACCTGCGGTCAAAATTCCTGCACATGCCCTATGGAGACCAGGCAATCTTTACCAGCAGGAAAGCCTACGACAAAGCCGGCGGATTTGCAGAAGTTCCGATAATGGAAGATTATATCTTTATGCAGAACATAAGAAAATACGGTAGTATATACATACTGGATGAAACAGCGTTGACATCCGCCAGAAGATGGCAGAATATGGGTGTTATCCGTACGACACTAATTAATCAGCTGATAGTTTTCAGCTACAAATGCGGCATCAAACTGCCGACACTGGCGCACTGCTACCAGCGTCTCCGCGGAACAGGCAAATTTTAAACAATGATTTTACGACCGGATCATATCAATATAGTTGTCTCTGACCTCAACGAGGCAAAATCTTTTTTTCTCCAGCTCGGCTTTATAGAAATTGACAGCGCAAAGCTAACGGGGGAGTGGATCAGCTCTATTGTCGGCCTCGATAATGTCCACGCTGAATATATCGGCCTGGAGTTTCCAGGCTCAGAGACCAGGCTTGAGTTAATACACTACACCATGCCCGCCTCATCCATCGATCCTGGTATTTCACAGGCCAACCAGACAGGATTTCGCCATCTCGCCTTTGCAGTAGATGATATTGATTCGGAGATCACGCGACTAAAAAAGCTGGGAGTTCGATTCCTCAGTGATGTCCATATTTTTGAGAAATCCGGGAAAAAGCTGGTCTACTTCTATGGCCCTGACGGTATCCTGCTCGAATTTGCCGAATACCGGAAAACGGAATGAAAGAGGAATGATCACTTCAAGATTAGCAGTCTAATTTGTAATATAGTTCATTTAAAAGGCACAAATTTTCTTTTTTAAAAAAAATCCAATTTTATGAAGCATTCAATCGAATCTCTTGACCTTGGCAGCCAGCTCAGAAAATTGAGAAAAAGTCGCGGCCTGACTCTCCAGGAACTCTCGGAGTTGGCCGGGCTGTCAAAGCCAAATCTGTCCCAGATAGAAAACAATATTGTTACACCGCCAATAGCAACCCTGCTGAAAATATCGTCGGCCCTCGGGGTTCATATTGGTCATTTTTTCAAACAGGAAACCCCGGATTCCAACGTTGTCGTTGTACGTAAAGAAGATCGATACGGGGTAGCCAAAGGGCCTCATATCACGGATATAGGCTATCAATACGAGCCGCTTGCATACCCGAAAGTTGAAAAAAACATGGAACCGTTCATCGTCCATATGGAGGAGCGTGAAGCGGATGATATCGTCTATAACAACCATAGAGGAGAAGAGTTCCTTTTTGTCCTTGACGGCCGGCTGGAATTTATCTGCGGCGAAACCACTGTCATCCTGAAGGAAGGAGACAGTATCTACTTTGAGTCCAGCATCCCGCACGGTTACAGGGGGCTCGGAGGTACAGCAAAAACTCTTGTTGTCATCTACAAACCGGATTGACACCAGTAAACGGTAAAAAGTCAGCACCCTTTTCATTATCAGCTTGAAGGGTATAAATACCTTGGTGGTATATGTAACCACTTAATTTTAAAATGTATTCCTCAGTTTCTTGTTTTTTGTTGCAGTGTTTCTGGAGTAAGGTACTAATCATCCTGTAAACAGAGTCTGCCTCCCGGCTGACAACCAAACTGTTTATCGAAACAAAACTTTTTTCCATATACCACAACGTGCACAACTCTAGTTTCCCAGGCATTATCCCCCGCTATTTCATGGTATAAATCAAAATTTCTTTCACTGTAGAGTAATTTTACCTCGCAAAATTTGTTTGGCCATATTAAACATTTTTTGATACAATAAAATATATAAGCAGATAAACTAAAGGGGCGATGCTCGCAACCCAGGCTAATTAGGCTATAGACTGAAGGCTGTTAGGAAAAACAAAAGGCGGAGAGGAATCTCCCCTAATAGCCTTCAGCCTAAACAACCTGTTGATTTAACAGAATGAACTTAAAGTTATTTTTCTTATTTTTTGTGACAGGGTTCTGGTAGCAAGGCAATAGCACCCCACAGGGGTATATGGCCGCCGACAATGAAAAAGTTTTAAAAAAGCGGACACTAAATAAATGGAGGCGAAAATGGCCAGACCAAAAGGACTTATCCTTATAGCTGTTGAACGATGCAAAGGTTGCGGGATGTGCACAGTAGCTTGTCCATCAAACATCCTCCAGATAGATATATCCCGGGTAAACGTAAAAGGATACCAGCCTGTAACTGTAACAGATATGTCCCAGTGTATCGGTTGCGGGAACTGTGCCCAGATGTGCCCTGACAGTGCAATAACTGTCAAGATATTTGCCAGTCACCGGAGGGTAGTGAATGGCTAGGATGCTTATGAAGGGGAATGAGGCCCTTGCTCTTGCCGCAATTAAAGCCGGCTGTACACACTATTTCGGCTACCCCATCACTCCGCAGAATGAAATCACTGAATATCTGGCGCACAATATGCCCAAGACAGGTGGAGTCTTCCTTCAGGCCGAGAGTGAACTTGCCGCCATCAATATGGTTTTCGGTGCCTCCGCCGCCGGCGCCAGGGCGATGACTTCATCCTCCTCTCCAGGAATTGCCCTGATGCAGGAGGGAATATCAGGTCTTGCTGCAGCAGAGTTACCATGCGTAATTGTCAATGTTCAACGCGGAGGTCCCGGTATAGGAGGCATACAGCCCTCCCAGGCGGACTATTACCAGATGACCCGGGGCGGCGGGAACGGTGACTACAGCATCCTCGCCCTTGCTCCTGCCACCGTCCAGGAATCGGCAGCGATGATCAGGGATGCTTTTGAACTCGCAGATAAATATCGCACTCCCGTATTTATCGTCAGTGACGGCATGCTTGGACAGATGATGGAACCGGTTGAGTATGATGACGCACCAGCACCGCTGCCAAGTGATAAACCCTGGGCTGTCGTCGGGCACGGCGGGAAAAGAAAACCTAATACCATCAAGACGCTGGCCCTTGACCCTCTGGTTCTTGAAGAGATGAACCTTGTACGCCAGGAAAAATATGCCAGGATAGTCGCATCTGAGGTCCGATACGAAGAGTACCGGTTGGATGGTGCCGAGATTGTACTCTGTGCCTATGGTTCAACAGCGCGGATTGTAAAAAATACGATTGACCTCCTGGAACAGGATGGTATCAAAGCCGGACTCATCCGCCCCCAAACACTCTGGCCCTTTCCATATGCTCCCTTTGAAAACCTTCCAGAAAGATGCAAAAAAATACTATCCGTGGAGATGAGTTGCGGCCAGATGGTTGATGATGTTCGTCTGGCAGTAAACGGCAGACTGCCGGTGGACTTTTTTGGTCGTACCGGCGGCATAATCCCTGCTCCGAAAGAAATTGGTGCCCGGGTTAAACAATTGCTGGGGAGGGTCTGATCATGACGGTAGTATTCAGTAAAACCCCAGGTCTGACTGAAAACGAGACCCACTATTGCCCTGGATGCACTCATGGCACCATCCACCGCCTTGTTGCGGAGGTACTGGTCGAGCTCGACCTGCTGGACGACACCATCGGCTGCGCTTCAGTGGGCTGCTCAATCCTCTCCTATAACTACCTCAATATCGACATGGTGGAATCTGCCCACGGACGCGCTCCGGCGGTCGCCACCGGCGTAAAACGGGTACATCCAGACAAACCGGTTTTCACCTATCAGGGAGATGGGGACCTTGCCTCCATTGGCACAGCGGAGATAGTGCATGCCGCCCATCGTGGCGAAAAAATAACCGCAATTTTTGTAAATAATGCAATCTACGGTATGACCGGCGGCCAGATGGCGCCTACCACACTTATCGGCCAAAAGGTTACGACGGCCCCTGAGGGACGCAACAAAGCGCACAGCGGCATGCCGCTCCGGATGTCAGAAATGCTCGCCCAGGTCCCGGGAAGTGCCTATATAGAGCGTGTTTCCGTACATAACCCGAAGGCCATCAGGAGAGCCAAAAGAGCCATAAAAAAAGCATTTACATACCAGATGGAGGGTAGGGGCTTCACCATGGTTGAGCTCCTGTCAACCTGCCCTACCGGTTGGGGACTTTCACCTGTTGAATCTCTTAAATGGCTTGAAGAAAACATGATCCCCTACTATCCTCTCAAGGTCTTCAGATCTCCGGAGGGAAAATGACATTTAACGAAAAAATTCTTTGTGCCGGTTTTGGCGGCCAGGGAGTCATGTCTCTCGGACAACTTCTGGCCTACGCTGGAATGATTGAAGACAAACATGTTACATGGATGCCGTCCTATGGCCCTGAAATGAGAGGCGGCACTGCCTATTGCAGTGTAATGGTTTCAGATACACCGGTGGGATCACCTATTATCAGCAACGATGCAACCTGCGCGATTGTTATGAATCAGCCATCTCTGCTGAAATTTGAGGACGCTGTGGCTCCGGATGGAATTCTTCTGGTCAACAGCTCCCTGACAGAAAGTACTGTTATCCGAAAAGATATCGTCACTTATTACATGCCCGCCCTCGATCTTGCCACCGAATGCGGCAACGGGCAGGCCGCCAATATGATAATGCTCGGCGCCTATATTACCATCACTGGGGTAGTATCGATGTCCAGTGTGATCGAGGCTTTCAAAAAGGTGTTTGGTAAAAAAGCTGAACGGCTGCTGCCGATAAATGAAAGGGCACTCAAAAAAGGTGCCGAGGTGAGTCCATAGATGAACGTTTACACGGAACTTGATATAGACGGATACGAGCGGGTTGTCAGATGTGATAACCGGAAGGTTGGATTTGTCGCATGGATTGCTGTCCACAACTCATGCAGGGGGCCGGCTCTTGGCGGCTGCCGCGTCTGGCATTATACAAATGAAGCGGCGGCCCTGACCGACGTCCTGAGATTGAGCAAGGGCATGACATATAAGAACAGCCTGGCCAGGTTACCCCTCGGGGGTGGAAAAAGCGTAGTTCACGCCGACCTACACACTGTCGATAGAGAATCTCTTTTTGAAAATATTGGCCTGTTCGTCGAATATCTTGAAGGGCTTTATATTACCGCGGAAGACGTCAACAGTACCGTAGAAGATATGGCCGTCGTCCAGCGTAGAACAAGCTACGTAGCCACCGTAGGTAGAAGCGGAAACCCAAGTCCATTTACAGCCTACGGGGTATATTGCGCCATCAGAGCAGCAGTCAGATACAAACTGCAGAAACCGGGCATGGAAGGGTTAACCGTTGCTATACAGGGGGTTGGTGAAACAGGCGGCAGGCTTGCAGAACTCCTGAAAAAAGACAACTGCCGGATCATCGCGGCGGATATCAATGAAAATAATATAGCAGCTCTGGAAAAGAAGATAGAATTCACAAAGGTATCCCCGGAAGATATATATGAGATGCCGTGCGATCTGTTCTCACCTTGTGCACTTGGCGGCACAATGAACAGGGAGACTATCCCCCGCCTGAACTGTTCCATTGTGGCGGGAAGCGCCAACAACCAGCTGCTCGAAGAAAGCGACGGGGAGCTGCTGCTAAGCCGGGGGATACTCTATATACCTGATTACGCTGCAAACGCCGGCGGGGTTATCAATATAAGCTGCGAGTTAGATCAGAATTACGACGAAAAAAAAGCAATGCGCCTTACAGCAGGAATAGAACAAACCGTCCTGGAAATTGTACAGCAGGCCGATAAACTTGGAATACCTACAAACACTGTTGCAAACAGTATCGCAGAAAACCTGCTCAAAAACGTAAAACTAGCTGCGTAAGCCCGATCGAACGCTTCTTACAGCACAGCCAGCACAGCATCATAATCTGGTTCCTGCGCTATTTCAGGAACCTGCTCTTTGTGAATTATCTTCCCTGATTCGTCTATCACCACAATAGCCCTTGAGAGCAAACCTTTTAGAACCCCGGTCGTAATTTCCACACCATAATCTCTGCCAAAAGAAGGAAAGCGAAATGTAGAACCTGTTTCTACATCTTCAATACCCTCTGCCCCGCAGAAACGCCCTGATGCAAAGGGAAGATCCGCCGAAACACATAGAACAGCAGTATTTGCCAACCTGCTCACATCCTCATTAAATCGTCTGACAGAGGCTGCGCATGTGGGGGTATCTATACTTGGGAAAATATTGAGAACAAGCCGTTTTCCTTTATAGTTTTGAATTGATGCCTCAGAGAGATCTGCTCTGACAACGTTAAAATCCGGAGCAGCGGTTCCCACTTCCGGCAGTTCTCCTATCGTTTCTACGGGGTTTCCCTTCAAAGTTATTTTTGCCATTTTTTCCTCACTATATCTTTTAGGTTCTTTTTCAGACCCGGTCGTCCGCAAAGAAGTATCGGTAATTTTATCATTTTTCCTTGCGGAAATAAACTTGTACCTATATCACTCTAAGCAAGAAACTCGCACTTGCAAGAAAACTATGCACGTTTGAGAAATACCTTCCTGATTACTGCGATGTCGCATTGACTCACCCCCTGGTGTTGATTATAAAATAATGGCGTCGAATGATCTTTTTACGAGTTTATTAACCGTATTGTAGTCCTATTGGAGAAATTATGTCAAACTGGCTTGTCGTGCTCGACCCGATCGAAGGTCTCGTCTCGAAAACCGATACATCAATTGCGATCATCAACCAGGCACGCCTGTCTGGCATCACCGTCGATACCGCAACAATCGAGCAGCTCTATTTTGAAACCCGCGCCTCTGTAATTGCAACTGACAGCGATGGGAAACAACAAAACAAGGCTCTTGCTGACTACGCTCTTATCCTGATGCGAAAGGAGCCGCCCTATGACCTTGCATTTCATTATGCGACACACCTGCTCTCTCTTTCCGGCACGCTTGTTATAAACAGCCCCTCATCGCTCCGCAATTTCAATGAAAAACTGATTGCTCTTCCCTTTATAGAATATATGCCGCCAACCCTTGTGAGTTCAGACCCTGAACTGATCATGGAGTTCCTGGTGCGACAGGGAACCGGTGTTATCAAATCCCTTGACAGTTTCCAGGGTAAATCTGTCCAGAAGATAGCGGCCTCTGACCATAAGAAAGTGAATGCATACACTAAAAACGGCGAACAACCGGTTATGGTGCAAAAATTTCTTGAAAACGTTTTTGAGGGTGACAAACGTGTTATGATGCTCGGAGACACATTGCTAGGGGCAGTGCTGCGAAAACCCAGACAGGGGTATCATGCGAGTTTTGCCTACAGTGATGCACTGCAGACTGAGCTGACAACCCGTGAACAGCAGATCATATCAAAAGTCGGTCCCTGGCTATTGAAACATGGTATACATTTTGCCGGCCTTGATTTTATTGACCAGAAACTTACTGAAATCAACATCACCTGCCCTACAGGTATTGTTCAGATTTCCGAGATTGAAGGACGGAAACTGGCGGAGGAAATTGTTAACTATTTCTCAAACCTTCTCCCATAAACCACGGGTAGTTATCCATAATGAACGCCTTATCGATTACCAATTTACACAAAACATACAAGAGTGGACTCAAGGCACTCAGTGGTGTTACCGTAAACGTCCAGGAAGGCGAATTCTTCGGCCTGCTTGGCCCCAACGGTGCCGGTAAAACCACGGCTATAGGTATTATAACCTCCCTGGTCACGAAGACGGAAGGAACCGTAACTGTCTTTGATGTTGACATAGACAGGGATTTTTCCGCCGCAAAACGACTAATCGGTGTTGTTCCCCAGGAATTTAATTTTTCCATATTTGAAAAAGTACAGGATATCGTCACTCAGCAGGCCGGTTATTATGGTATTCCCCGTAAAGAGGCACTGGAGAGTGCAGGGAAATATCTCAAAAAACTGGGTTTGTGGGAAAAACGAAATCAGGTTGCACGTGAACTATCCGGAGGGATGAAGAGAAGGCTGATGATTGCCCGCGGCCTTGTTCATGAACCGAAACTGCTAATTCTTGATGAGCCTACCGCCGGTGTGGATGTCGAATTACGCAGAGGCATGTGGGATTTCCTCGAAGAATTAAACAGGGAAGGCAGGACAATAATTCTAACCACCCACTACCTGGAAGAAGCCGAAAAACTCTGCAATCAGATCGCCATTATCAGCAACGGAAAAATTATTGAAAACACCAGCAAACGGGAACTTTTACGAAAATTGGACCGGGAAACATTCATTTGTGATACAAAAGAGGCTGTAAAATCTGTTGCTCCTCTGGAAAATGCAGATTTTTCTCTTATCGATGAGACAACAATAGAGGTCACAAAGAATAAAACCCAGACAATCAACCGTATTTTTGAACATTTTAACAGTCAGGGTATTATTGTTGACAGCATGCGCAACAAAACGAACCGGCTGGAAGAACTTTTCCTGGAAATGGTGCAGCAATGAAAAGAAGTCTCACCTCTCTTATCAGTATCGCCCGTAAAGAGATGACACGTATTTTCCGGATTTGGATACAGACTCTGGTGCCTCCGGTGATCATGATCACCCTCTATTTTATCATATTCGGGGGCTTTATTGGTTCTCAGATCCGCGATATCGAGGGCTACAGTTACATGGCCTTTATCGCCCCCGGTCTGATTATGATGTCAATCATAACGAATTCATACTCCAATACGGTGTCCAGTTTCTTCAGCACCAAATTTCAGCGTAACATCGAAGAGCTCCTTGTCAGTCCGACCCCCAACTGGGTTATTGTTCTCGGATATATATCAGGGGGTATGACCCGTGGACTTTCAGTTGGAGCTCTGGTTTCACTGGTTAGCCTTTTTTTCGTCAGAATCCCTTTCTTTAATTTTTTTTATATCGTCCTTTTTGCGTTTCTGACAAGCTTTGTTTTCTCACTCGCCGGCATGATAAATGGTATTTTTGCCAAAAAATTTGACGACGTTTCGATCATACCTACATTTGTGATTACTCCGCTCACCTATCTGGGTGGGGTATTTTACTCAATATCCCTGCTGCCCGATTTCTGGCAGACTCTATCGAGAGCCAACCCTATCGTCTATATGATTAGCGGCTTTCGCTATGGTTTTTTAGGAATTTCAGACATTAACATATGGACCGGGGTTGGAATGCTTCTGCTCTTTTCCATCTTACTTTTTTCGATCACTCTCTACCTCCTTAAAAAGGGGATAGGGGTACGAACATAATAAATCAACTTATTCAAATGGTGCTGCAATGATTGAACTTTATATGAGAGACGGGTGTCCTTTTTGCCAGAAAGTAATAGAATCAGCCCGTGAGCTCGGGCTCAAGGAAGACGGAGACTTCACCGTGATTGATGCGGCTCAAGGAACCCCTGGAAGGGAAGTGGTGCTGGCCAGGGGCGGTAAGCCCATGGTGCCCTTCATGATAGACGGAGATATATCCATGTACGAAAGTGGTGATATCATAGAATACCTGACACGCCACAAGGTGATATAGTATGATAAGGAGCTCAGGCCGCTCTCACCTCTTTCTGGTGATCTTTATCAAGGTGAAAATTCATCCATGAAGAGCTGTCCTTGAGCTCCCATAACCGAGGAGGGATAAACGTGCGACCCAACTGCTCCGTTTCTCCATGTTTCTTCAGCCGGTTATAGGCTCTTACCCAGACACAGTACTTATCTTTATTCACCTCGCAGAAACCATCATTGGATCCACCGCATGCACCGTTGCGTGTATGTTTCGGACAGCCTGACTCGGGACAGAGGAAACCTACATGCTGAATCCCGCAATCCCCGCAGCTTTCACAGGAGAGGAAAATTTTCTTAAAAGGATCTTCAAGGAAAAGCTTTAAGACCCATTCCATTTTGTTTTTCTCAAGGGAACTGGATATCTTTTTATACACCGGAGCCATTGATGCCTTCTTATCAAAGAAAAGGTCGTGGGCTTTTCGCAGAAACAGATAATGACAATTGTCCGTGATTTTCACCTTGTCCCTGTTTTTTACCGAATTAACTGCTTTTGATTCCGCACGCTTGCCATAGAGATAAAAACCATTATTATTTTCCGTAAATTCGGGAACATAATCCCTCCAATTATGCTCAATTTCAGCCATCCGGTCGAGTATATGTGCTACATCATCATAACTTTTATGAATCCCCCCGATATGAATCCCGTTATAACCAATGCCCTTTAAGACCACTCCAAGCCTTGCTGTTCTTTCAAGAGCCATCTTCATTCCACCTCCTTCAACTTCCCAGTCCTTCATCACTTTCTTAAAAAGATCATCGGGGACATGAACCCCTGGAACCCTTCCGGCATGCATCGGCCGGGCGGATCTTTTGTCCAATACATAGAGTGATGCCAAAACCGGGCTGGCCAGACCTTTCTCTTTTTTATACTGCAACAGTTCGTCATATTTTCCAACATCGTAACCGAGCTGGGTGATGGCAAAAGAGGCGCCAGCTTCAATTTTCCGGTTCAATTTTTTATATTGGACCAGAGTCTCAGCTTCAGTGTATTTAAATGGTGAAACAGCGCAGCCTATCCGGAAAATTTCTGAATGACCGGTCTTGATAAGCCGCCTGTTCAGGTCATTCAGCATGGAGGTGAGTATGACGGAATCGAAATCGAATACCGGAGTCCCCGGCCCGCCAAATCCTTTTCCCGAGTAATCTCCCGTCAGGGCCAGAATATTTTTCATGCCCATATGGGCCAGCTGGAGTGCCCGGCTCTCCATTCCAACCCTGTTTGTGTCTCTGCAGGTAAAATGAACTATAACATCCATCCCGTATTCACGGATCTCATTTCCAAGAACATCGGGACTGAGAGCAGGATTTCCACCGGGATTATCGGTTATGGATACCGCTGTAATTCTGCCGTCATCACAGGCATCTCTGCAGATACCCTGGAGGGTATCAATGGATCTGCCGCTGGATTCACGCCCCGGAACCAGCTCCAGGGTCACGACAAATTTTTTCGGATCTGAAATGTCATCATTAAAATTACTCATCACGAACCTTCTCCATGTATAACTCAGGGAAAAATAAAACTATACCACATAGTGGTAATCAAAGATGAGTGTATCAATAAATGAAAATTTCAGTTTTGGATATTCCTAAATATTGATCGATATATTAAGGAATCTTTATAGGACTGCCTTTAACACCTCGAGGACATAGTTAATATCAGATTCGGTATGCGCCGCATTGATCTGAAAACGAAGAAGCTCATCGCCTCTTGGAACAACTGGAAATGTCAAGCCAACTACCAGAATACCCACGGTAAATTTATGCTAACAGTTAACCTGCTGAACCGGAACAGGAATTTTTTGTCATTTTCAAGTGATCGAACACCGCGCGTACGTTGAAACTGAGCTTTCGCATCTTTTGAGTGACGTTGTGT
>Ga0307988_1001616_pt1 | contig 12373 bp, 10 predicted proteins | sample EllFjometagen183_FD_203166 | JGI IMG/M metagenome (GOLD analysis project Ga0307988, IMG submission 203166) | Marine microbial communities from Ellis Fjord, Antarctic Ocean - #183 | ecosystem: Environmental > Aquatic > Marine > Unclassified | place: Southern Ocean | collected 2014-10-08 | reverse complement strand
CGAACTTTGGCAGGATACCTATTGTATTCATTGCTTCTGTTCCCCGTTTTTCATGGGGAGCAAAATATGTCCAATAAAGGTTTGAAGCAGAATGGAGCCGGCACTTACAGGTAACCCTAGCTGATCTGCAAAATAATCCCTTATCCTGTCGTACGGGATAAGTTGAAATTGTGACAAATATACAGAATGTGCTTTCAGACTTGTTCCATACTGAACAGCCTTTGTTACTCCTTTCGGAAAAGGCGCGATAATACTATACAAACTGTGCAGTTAATGTGTGTGAGGGGATCGAGCCATTTACTGATAAGTAACTTAAAAGATACAGGAATAATTTTAACCTAACAGACCTTGCTACCATTTATTGTTGGCAGTGCAAATCTCGAATCCGAGATTAAACAATAGTCAGTTACTGTCTTGCTGGGAGCTATCTTGCAAGTTGCCTGATGCCTGCTTCACCTGCCATGACGACGTTGCCCAGGGAAAAGAAAGAAGAGCATGCTCACTAAAATATCTGGTTCAGCCAGAACTTTGTTTTCCACCTTCTTTTACCACCATAATAAAGATAATGGGGATAAATAGCAGGGTTAAAAAAGTGCCGACAATAAGCCCACCGATAGCCACGGCCCCGAGAGGAGCTAACCGTTCAAGGCCAATGGCCGAGCCCAGGGCAACAGGCAACATACCGGCGGCTACGGCAAAGGCGGTCATCAGTACCGGCCTGGTACGAATATGGATCGATTCGAGCATCGCCTCTTTTTTGGTCATCCCCTCCATCATCTTTTCCTGGGCAAAATGGATGAGAAGAATGGCATTATTAACAATGATACCGGAGAGAAGAATAAAACCCATCATAGCCGGCATAGAAACATGATAATCGAGTAAAAGAATGGTCCAGGAAGCACCAATAATAGTCAGTGGAATAGAAAGTACTATCATGACGGCCACTTTGACGCTATCAAACAGAGCAATCAAGGTGAAAAAGATAAGGATCACCGCAAAACCGATGGCCCCACCCATCCTCCCTGCTGCACTTTTAAACTGTTTAACATCCCCGCTCTGTTCCATGCTTACAGATATAGGCAGCTTTGCCCCCTTAAAAGCCTTCTCAAAATCTGCCATAATGTGGGAAATAGCGGCCTTCTCTCTTGATCCATAAACATTAAGGGTATAATTCAACCCTTCCCTGGTGATAATTCCCGGCTCCTGATCATTTGTAAAAGCTGCGATGGCGGCCAGAGGAATTTTGCCCATGGGAGTGTCGAGCAGGGTAGATTGCAGGATATCCGCACTGTCCCGCTGCTTCTCAGGCAGCCAGACACGAACTCCGAAATCAACGCTGTTCTGCATCGGGAAAGAGGCAACTAGGGCGCCTCGTAAAACAACCTGTAACTGCTTGGCAATATCTCCACTTTTGAGACCATATAACGCAGCACGGGCCTGATCAATCTCAAGGTTATATACGGCCTTGTCATTATGCCAGGACCTGGCAACAGAAACGAGCCCACTTGTTTTGTAAAGGGCTTGTTCCACCAGATCACCTGCTTTTTCCAGATCGGCAAAATTTGGGCTAGAAAGTGTTACATCGACACTTGCCCGAATACTTGCCATGGCCGTTGCCCCGTAATCCACCACCTCCAAGCTCTTAATATTGTCAATTTTTGCAAGAAGAGGCCGCAGTCGATGTTCAATCTCCCAGATAGTTTCCTCACGTTCATACCGATTTACATAGGTGGCGGTAATGGCAATGTGATCTGTACCGCTGCCGCTGCCGATACTGAGCACTCCCGGTTCACTGCCGATGGCCGAAGAGAGACGAAGCAGAGGACCGTTTTCTTCCAGGATCGTATTCACCTGTTCAACGATATGCCGGCTTGCAGCGATGGGCAGATTTGAATCTGTGACAATACTGACTTTTACACCACCGGTATCCATGGGGGGGAGCAGTTCTTGTCCTACTGTGGGCATCACCCCTCGTACACTGATTGCAAAAAGCAGAGCGAGGCAGAAAAAATAACCAATAGCTACAATTTTACTCTGTATAGCCATGCTGACAGCTGCAGAAAAGAAGGCGCGTATCTGACCCATAACAAAACTGCTGATCCGAAAGAAAAATTTTTCCAGACGCATCAACCAGGGCCACTCTATGGCCAGTATCTTCATGGAGAGCAGGGGTACCGCTGTAATGGAAATGACATAGGAGGCAGTAAGGGCCAGCAGCAGTGTGCTCACAAGGGGACGAAATATAGTTTGAGGATAGCCGCCGACAAAGAGGATTGGGGACAGAGCGATCATCGTGGTGATAGTACCGGAGAGATCAGCAAACATGATCTCCTTAGTCCCGGAGAGGACTGATTTCCTGATAGTACCTCCTCCCTCCTTGTAGTGGCGCTCAATATTTTCCATGACCACAACCGTATCATCAAGCAACAGACCAAGGGCCAGAATAATAGCGGTAAGGGTTACCACATTGAACTCAATGCCCACGACCCACATAAGGGCAATGGTGGAGGCATAAACTACCGGAATGGTCGCAAGAACAACAAACACCTGCCTGAAACTTGCGAGAAAGAAGAACACCACAATGGTGGACATGATGATGGCATCCCGCAGGGACTCGAACATATTCTCCGTACTCTGAACAATGACATCTTTCTGGGTGTCAGTGATTTCAAATCGAAGATTAGGATACTGTTTTTTTATTTTTTTAAGTTTCTCTTCAACCCGACTGATCGTATTCAGTACATCTGCTCCCAACCCGCGCTGGACCGACAAGGCGATAGACTCCCGACCATTACCATAATAGCCTGAGCTGTTTTCATAATGACCGAAATAGATAGTGGACACGTCACCCAGTCGTACTTTTGGTGTCAGATAAAGGTTATGGAGACCCTGCACCGTCTCTTCTTTACCTGGAGACTTTAAGAGATACTTGCTTTTATCACTTTCAATAAAACCAATGGCATAGTCTTTATTATTACTCTGCAATGTTGCCAGCACAGTGCTTAAACCGAGCCCGTACTGGTCCAGCCTGGCTCTGTCAATAATGATCTGCATCTCTTTTTTGTAGCTGCCAAAGATATCAACATTGGCAACTCCTGAAGTTTTGAGCAGTTCGTGACGCAGCTCAGTTTCTGCAAGTTGACGGATATCTGGAAGAGGAAGAACATCAGAGCTGAGGCCGATCACCACAACGGGCGCAGTGGCAGCAGAAATTTTATGGACCTGCGGCTCTTTAATATCGGGGGGCAGTGCGGAACGGATCTTGTTTATTGAATTAGTGACATCACTTCCTGCCATATCCAGATTTTTACTGTATTCAAACTCGGCCCGGATAACAGAAACTTCGTCAATAGTAGTTGAATAAACCCGGCGGATCTTATCCAGACTGTACAATTCCTCTTCCACGGGTACGGCAACATTGGCTGCCAGAGTCTTGGCAGAACCGCCGGGTTGAATAATCACCACGGCAATCTCCGGATAGTTGGATTCCGGGAAGAGTTTACGATCAACCTTCTGGTAACCTATAATACCTGAGAAGACAAAGAGGGCCAGAAAGGAAAAAATAAAATAAGGCCGTGCTAAAAGCCTCTCAATAAAACTACTCTCCATGCGCCTCACTCCTGTGAATCAGTACTTGACCAAAGCCGGGCAACTGACTCAGTTTTGATGCTGCAGCCACGGCTACAGGCGCTGAAGGACACGGTTCAATAAGAGCGTGATCTCTGTTGCCGGCTATGATGCTGACAGAAAAAGGGGCAAATTGTCCACCTGTATAGAGCATCACCTGTACGCCCTCTTTTTTCTGAATGAGTGCGTCAGCGGGAACACGACAACCAATCCCTGCAAAGGTGAGCAGATCAACGGTAACATAACTGTTATTCGGCATTTCCAGATGGCTGTTAACCTCAGCTTCTGCCACAGAAAGACCATTTTTAGCATCACTGTAGAGGCTTATAATTTGACCTATATTTTGCCCATCCAAAAACAGTTCCTGCCCTGTTTGGACTGCAAATTTCCCTGGTACATAACTAAAGGTGAGTTTCTGTCCTGGAGAATTGATGGAGAGCAGTAGTTTGCCCGAGCTGGCAAGTTCTCCTTTGCGTGAATAAATAGTGCCGACGGTCCCTTCAAAAGGGGCTTTAATATTGAGATAGCTGAGTTGAACTTCAAGTCCGGTGATCTTCTGCCTGGCGGCTACAAGGGCCGCTCGTTTGGTTGCATATACTACTTCTGAGGCCTCAAATTCCTCACGGGCCAGTCCACCCACCTTAAAAAGAGACTTGTTTCGTTCATGGAGGATTTTGGCATATTGGACATCCTTTTCTTGGACAGCAAGGCTTACCTTCAGGGATTTCATGTTTGAAACAGTCTCCAGGTCATCAATGCGGAGCAAGAGATCTCCCTTTTCTACAAACTGGTTCTCTTTGACTAAGACTTCTTGTATCCGGCCACTCAGCTTGGAAGAGATCCCGGCAGTCTCATGGGCAGTAAGTTGTGCCAGAAAAGGACGGGTCTGTTCCAGACGCTCTGTGACTGCCGAAACCACTTTCACCTGGTAGACCAGGGGAGTTGGAGTAGCGGCATCCTTCACACTTTGCTTACGTTTTTTAAGGAGTACAGCTGCACTGACAAACAGTGCAACAACCAACAGAACTATCATAATCTTCTTCACTTATTCTCTCCATTTTCCAGCAGATAGTCCAGGTAGAAACGACCATTTTGATAGCTGTATCGGGCAGTAATCGAGCGACTTAAAGCCAGCTGATTACGAGCCTTTGCATAGAGCAGATCATTCAAATCTGCTGCCCCTTTTTCAAAACGGATCTGCTCAATACTCTCTGTCTCACGGGTTAGGGCAAGCTCAGCCTCGGCAGAATAATATTCATCCAGAGTCAGTTCGATTTTTGTAACTGCTTCGCTTAATGATCTCTTCAATTCAAGTTCTGTTGTTAACCGATTCCTCCGGCTTTGCTGTTTACGTATATCAGCCATTTGCTGAGATGTCTTACGGCTGCCAAAATCAAACACAGTCCATTTCAAATTCACAAGTACTTGCCATATCTGTTCATTATTCCAGTCACCTTCATTCAGGTTAGAGCTATCATTGGGGCCGAAATTTTGCCCATAAAAACCATTAAAAGCCACCTGAGGGTAGAAGCCTGCACTGCTTTTCTCCATAAGTTTGGTCTTTTTTTCTACATCAAGTACAGCAGAACGATACCGATCCAGTTCTTCAATATTTTTGCTGTATTTTGTACTGCCTGGGGCCAGCATCTCTACGAAGGACTCTTCCAGACTGCTTATCGTATCTATATCAAGCAGAGCACCAAGATTTTCCTTCAATATTTTGATATTACCGCTGATCTTCCGCACCTTGACTCTCGCATTTTCTCTATCAGCAGCGGCTTTCAGCTGCTCCACTCTGGCCTTTTTCCCAAGCTTGACCTCAAGAGCAATGGCGTCATAGAGGTGCTGCAATGCCGCATGATATTCCCCCTGTGCTTGTTCCTGGGCCGTAAGAGACAAAATATTTACATAAAGTGTTTTCACATTATAAATAAGTTGTTCCCGGCTTAACTTTATAGCAACCCCGGTCAGTTCTTTTTCGAGCATCGCTATTTCCACTGAACGCTGCTGAGCAAAGCCGGTGAACAGCGGTACCTCATACATAATACCAGTGGTGAAAAGATCCTCTGTGGTAGGGACAGCTGTGGGATCATTGAAAATTGATGCCGGAGTCAATGGGACCAGAGTACGGGGCAGATTATAATGGCCATAAGAGGCCACCAGGTCAATCTTGCCCAAATTCTGAGATTTTCTTTCGTTCAATTCTTTCTCGCTCAAGGCTTTATTCATCTGCTGTTTCTGCAGACCTGGGTTGTTCCTGAGTGCCAGAGCTACAGCCTCATCAAGGGTCAAGCCACTACTAACTCTGGGGAGAAAGGTGACAACATGGATCATGAGGCCGATAATTAGCAATTTTATTTTCATTTTTTTGGTCCTGCAATACCCTGCAAAAGTATCCTGACAATCATTTTGGTATAAACTTCTGTGGTGACAGTTTTTGCACCGCCCTCACCGACTCTATCCATGACCGGAGTAAAAAGGAAACGGGATGCCATAAGAGAAGTCAGCATGGGCGTGAAACAAGTTGGAGGAATATGTTGTCCGCTTTCTACAGCAAGAGGCAGGCATATCTCCTGGTTTATGATCTCGACCATCTGTCTAGCCCAACCGGCTTTATGTTCTACAATTTCGGGGTCGTCGTGCGGTAGTTCACTGATAACTATTATCAAGGAATCTTTTTCTGCATCAAAATAGCCAACAGCACTGGTAATAAAATGTTCAAGCTTTAACTGTAAATCGTCGCCACCAATGAGATTTTTTCTGGCAATGGCAAGGTACCCGGCAAAAAAGCTGTCAAGAATTTCTTTCAGCAGTCCTTTTTTGCTGCCAAAAAAATAATTCACCATTGAGAGGTTTACACCTGCTTTAGCTACCAGTTCACGTAGACCTGTCTCCGCAAAACCACGACGGGCAAAGAGAGAAATGGCGGCCTGAAGAATCCGCTCTCTTGATTCAGGTTTTTGTTGTTTCTTATCGGTCATTTTTTTTACTCCACACCTTAATCAAACGTTCGTTTAAGTTCGGAAACTTACTCACTCATCATTTACGTGTCAAGGTGTAATCTCTTCTTCATTCCTGCTGTTCGAAATACCAGTGTAGAAAGTGCAGTAGTAAGACTGACACCGGTGATAGTGGTTGAATCTGAACTACATTAGACACCTTAACTCTTGATCAATTCCAAAATTATACCCATGCCCCCTTGATGTGTTCAAGTTGGAGTTGGCCCCAGTGTGACGGAAAAGGTATGGGGGCATTTTTTCTTCAGTGCTTTTATATTATTTCTCTGCTGGAAAAATGTACAACCAGATAGCATCTTGTGTAACATTGTGGTACTGTGTCTTGCTCGGATCAATGTCGATTCTTGTGCTGTAGATTTGCACACACTAAAACAAAGGGTAAATAAAAATGTTCAAAACTCGTACTGTCTTACTTGCTGCTTTAATGGTGATATTTTCCCTCTCAGCCGTTGATCTTATGGCCCAGGGAAAAGGAAAACAAAACAGCAATTCTCCTTTTTTGATAACAGGTAAAATGCCCCACCTTACTGAATTGTTGATGAAACAGTGGGATAATCCTGAATTACATCTTTCAGATGAGCAAAAAAACAAGCTCCTTGTGGTAAGGAAGGAAACGATTGGAAATGCCCAGAGGTTGGGTAAGGAAATTACGCCCCTTGAAAAACAAGTCGCAGAAGCAACTATTTCAGGAGAAGAGCCAGATTCACTTCAGTCAATTGTCCAGACTATTGCTAAACTAAAAGCTGAGGCAACCATGGTTCACATTCGTTGCATATACAATACCCAAAAAATACTGAATCAACAGCAGTTGGATTTCCTAAATTGAAATTAGGTTCGGCCAACTTGCAAGGGCGTAGAGAGATTTTCTCCAGCGCCCTTACTTATTACTTTGCTTATCAAACCAGGATACAGGTTTCTGGATTAGAAGCTATACCGCAGCCCAAGCATTAGATCATTACTGCTATGGTTAAAATCTGCGCCATCGATGGTGACATCACTGGTACCAATATAACGATATTGGGCATCCACAGACCACTGCTCGTTGAAAGCATATGCCACACCTCCAATGAACTGGTAAGTAAAAGCGTTATCAGCCTCAGAGCTGCTAAAACCAGGATCATTAATATCAAGTTTGGATATACCAATTCCTAAACCGGCAAACGGTGTCCACGCTGATCCAGTATCGACATCATAAAAGCCATTAATCATAAGGGAACGGGTTTTCAAATCACCATCGTTAACGTCACCGTAAGCGGTGTCATAAGAAAACAAATCAAGGTCATTCTTATGTCCTAGGAGCTCAATTTCCATACGCATTGGATTTGTAAAGTCATAGCCTGCTGCAATTGAACCTGCTAAGCCATTCTCGAAAGTCATCATCGCAATTCCAGTTGAGTTGTTCATGTTATCAACATCCGTATCTATGCCCATACCTAGACCGAGATTTGCTTTAAGGTAAAACCCACCATCAGCAGCCATTGAAATCATGGGAACAGAAACCACAGCCAAAGCCACTACACTAAACACGATTTTTTTCATTTTTTCCCTTTTATTGAACATGTTTAATTTATCCTGCATCAGCATGTTCTTTACGCACACATAGACACAGGCCTTCCATACAGCTTGTTTACAAAATTAATCTCACACGTTATTCAGTTAGTTTTCCGGCCAAATGCACCTTTGCCCACATCTCAATTGGTTCAGGTGATCCTCCGCCATGGTTCTCTCTATTCCCTCCCATATTTTTATTTCCTCCACCACTTCCTTTTCCACCTCGTCCGCTTCCGTTTCCTCTACCACCACCTCTAGAGCCCTGACCAGAAGGCTTTTCAATCTTCCCAGTTTCAAAACCAATACCAACAATTTGGAGGTCATCTCTTGCTGCGCTAAGAGGCATTTTAAATTCATAAACCAGATACCCTTGTTCCAATCCAAGCTTGGGGTAAATTCCAAGTTCTTCGGCCTTGGTTGTTGGCATAGTTTGACGGTTTCCTTCCAAGCCATCCAACAAAATCGCCAGATTGTATTGACTATCTGCCAGGATATCTTCCATTTCGGTTCTTGGTTTGAAATCCGGGTTTATTGTTCCCCTCTGTTTTGGCTTAGCAAGCGGAAATTGAACGCCAAAGATTTTATTGGTACCACCAGTTTCATCAATCCAGACGGTAAAACCAGCCTGGAGGACCAATGTCTTAGTTGTCCAATTTCTAGTTAACCATCTGATATAAATATTATTTTTATCGTTCATTATGGTTACTAACAACTTGGACTCTTCATCAAAATACTGACCGTCTTCAGGCCACTCCACATCAGTACCGTCAATGCTGATTGGCTTACTTGGCCATTGGCTCTGCAGCTCCACTTCATCACAGCCGGCAAGAAAGGTTGCTGCCATAAAAAGGACTAGAACTCTTAAAACATTCAATTTTCCAGTTTTCATAATGTTCTCTTTGGACAAAAATACTTTTACACTTCAGATTTAACTCGCCATGAATTGGCCATCCTTTGATTTTGAAAAGGTACCTCACCTCCTTGCTGATTGCTGTTAAGCTCAGGTCAAGTTTTGTAAAGTTATGTAAAATAGTTACAAAGATATGAAGAGCTGCAGTACTATCTAGGAAAGATTGATTGAGAGGAGAGTGGAGAAAGTATGAAGAAAATTTTAGTTATTGATGACGACAAGGAACTATGTGAATTGCTGGTTGATTTTCTACAGCCGGAAGGATTCAGTGTGGAAACCGTACATGAAGCACATGGAGGTCTGCGGCGAGCCCTATCCAATGAACACTGTCTGGTTATCCTCGATGTGATGCTTCCAGGCATGACAGGATTTGAGCTTCTACGAAACCTCAGGATAACATCACAGATTCCGGTGTTGATGCTTACAGCTCGGGGAGAGGATATTGATCGTATCCTTGGCCTGGAAATGGGAGCAGATGATTATCTGCCAAAACCCTTCAACCCTCGTGAGCTTAGTGCTAGAATCCATGCCATTCAGCGCCGGGTCCAGCCGGACGAAAAACAGCAAGGGACAAATCTCTCAAAAATTGAAATTGATGATATTATCTTGGATTTGGGTTCAAGATGTGTGAAGAAAAACAGCCATACAATACAACTTACCGCTGTCGAGTTTTCATTACTCAATGAGTTATTGAAAAAAGCAGGGCAAGTGATGACCCGAGAAGGCTTAACCCAGAAAGTCCTGAACCGTGAACTTGAGATTTTTGATCGCAGTATAGATGTTCATGTCAGCAGTCTGCGCAAAAAACTGGGACACACTGTGGGTGGCCGGGAACGAATCAAAACCATACGCAGTGTCGGCTATTTGTATACCTTGCGCCACGAGGAGCAGTGATCATGCGCAGCCTTTTTTGTAAACTCTTTTTAAGCTTTATTTTTATCGCCCTGTCAACCAGCTTCATCACGGCAATGATCTCCTATTGGGCACAAATTGGCCCTTACGCGGAGTTGAAGAAGCGGATCGAATACCACCAAAACCAGACTCTGGACAACCTTCTATCGGTGAGCGGTCTGGGTGCAGTAAAAATACTGGAAAACGGTGGCGAAAAAGAAGTAATCAATTATTTGCAGGAACTGGAAAAGACAAACAACGGCCGATTCTTTTTGCTGAAGGACGATCGTAGCACTTTTTCAGGCAGTACGCTACCTCCAGGTGCTGATGATCTCGCCGATGCCGCACGCAAATCTCACGACATTCAATATAACCGCTCAGAAACAGAAGTCATGGTTGCCTTGCCTCTTCTTAGCACAACTGGGCAGCCCTTTATTATTGTCGGTACCACCACCCGGATACACTGGCCGCCAGCTTTTATCCATAAAAAAGGTGGTAAAAAATGGCCAGGCCCCATTCCTTTGGGGTTACCGCTTATTGTGATGCTACTCATCGCTGCAGCTGGTTGTTTCTTTTTAGCCCGTTCTCTAACGGCACCGATTCGTGATCTGCGCAGAGCCACCCAACAGATTACTAAAGGAGATTTTTCAGCACGGGTTGATTTACTAAGCCGCAGGAAAGATGAAATTGCTGATCTGAGCCATGATTTTAACACCATGGCGGAACGAACCCAGTCGTTACTCCAGTCCCAGAAACGTTTGTTGCGTGATATTTCCCATGAGCTACGTTCTCCATTAACCAGGTTGAATCTGGCCCTGGAAATGGCCCGACAACGAACTAATAAAACAGAACCCTACCTAGACAGAATTGAAAAAGAGTCAAACCGATTAAACGAATTGATCAATCAACTTCTTATTCTTACCAGACTTGAGAGTGATGTAAATAGCGTTCCAGAAGAATCTGTGCACCTGGAAAAATTGATAAGGAACATTGTCCAGGATGCCGACTTTGAGGCTGCAGGCAGGAAACGAAGAATACAAATACAAAATATGGATGATGTCATTGTATCCGGCTCTACGGAAATGCTCAGCAGGGCACTGGAAAATGTGATCCGTAATGGATTGCATTATACCGAAGAAGATAGCTCTGTTGATTTGAGCATTACAAAAGATAAAAATCGGGTGCTAATAATCGTACGGGATCACGGACCAGGCGTCCCTGAAGAAGATCTTGACCAGATATTTAAACCATTTTTCAGAGTAGCTGAGTCAAGGGACCGTGACAGCGGTGGCACTGGCATTGGCCTTGCCATTGCCAGGCAGGCAATTGTAATACATGGCGGTACCATACAGGCAAAAAATGTAGAAACAGGCGGATTAATCGTTCAAATACAGTTGCCGTTATTATGAGAGGCCGGAATGATTGTATTTCATTCCGGCTCCTGATTTCAAGACTGATATTTTTTACTAAACCTGGATATCAAGAGAATTATACGCCTTTTCTTCCTCATCCTGTTTATCATCGCTTTCACCCAACATATCCAACAATGTCGAAGTAAGATCCTTCTCTGAATTTGCCTGATAGGCGGAAAATAATTGCTGGGAAGGCGGTCCGCCCCCTTGCAGGCCACCCATAGAGCCACGCAACTCCATCATCATGGTTTGCATTTCATCCTTATCCAGCGACCCGTCATTATTGGCATCATGCGCCTTTGAAACCTCTGCAACATTCATTTGCTGACCAGTTATCTCAGAAAATTTATCTCCCATAGTCTGCAGTTCAGCCTGATTAATAGAGCCATTGCTGTCGCTATCAAGTTTGCCAAACCGTTCTGCCTGACCGTGCTGTTTCTGCATTCCCTGCATTTGCATCTGACTGGCATAGCCACTCGATCCATTAATTCCGTTGATCATAATTTATCCTCTTTAAATTAGGGAAGTGGGAAAATGACAGGGGAAATATCTCTTTCTTGTTTCCAGTGACGAGTATCTCCCTACCATTTGTAACTGAAGTTCATGGAGTCTTCATTTTTCTTTATCGGAGGAAACAGTGAATTCTTATTGTTCTTTACAATAACTTTACATAACCTCAAGTTTTGCGGGAAATAAGATAACTCAGTGCTGAGACAGCCAGTGATAAGCTCTACAATTTCATATTATTCTTTATAATTACATGCTTCCTGTATCTCTTCAAATTCCGATCGGTAATTCATTCGTCCACTCTAAACAGAAATTTCAGGTAGAATATCAAGCTTCTCTTAAACCTAGAAATGACAACCTAAAAATGACCACCTGTGATCACCGAATTTTGACCACCCTTTTTTATCATATCATTACTGAAGGGGGGAACCCTCAGCGCTGTTTTTGCCCAGGTTCTC
>Ga0307988_1001615_pt1 | contig 12375 bp, 11 predicted proteins | sample EllFjometagen183_FD_203166 | JGI IMG/M metagenome (GOLD analysis project Ga0307988, IMG submission 203166) | Marine microbial communities from Ellis Fjord, Antarctic Ocean - #183 | ecosystem: Environmental > Aquatic > Marine > Unclassified | place: Southern Ocean | collected 2014-10-08 | reverse complement strand
CCGAATAGACGATCTCTTTTACACTGCCGGCAATGGGACACAGAACACTGCCCGAAGGGGCATCGGGGTCCGGCTCAAGTCGGTCTATTTTGCCTTTTTCATCAAAATGTACCTCAACGCCACAACCGGGACTGTGGAAACAGATACCGCAGACACCATACTTCTTGTTCAAAATCAATGCCTCCCAAAAAAAGATTTGACCTGAGGCACCCCTCAAGTCATCAGGTGATAACATTTCATTTTGCCATTTAAGGTCATGGTTCCCCAAAAGCAAAGCAGACGCTCCGTCTTTTGTCAACCATTATGAAGACGGGCTTTGATTCCTAACCGAACATTATTTTAAAAGTTTCACCGGTGTGGCCATTCGCAATCAGGCCAACGCCAATACGGTGGAGGTGGCCAAACGGGTCCTGGCGGAAATAGAGACGGCCAATGAAGCCTTTCCGCAGATGCACATCGTTCCGGTGATTAATCAGGGGAATTGCATCGAACGTTCCATCAAGAACGTGGCCCGGTCGGTACACTACGGTGGTGGCCTGGCGATCCTGGTGCTGCTCTTTTTCCTTCGCAATTTGAGAAGTACCGTCGCCATTTCCCTCTCCATTCCCATCTCAATCGTCGCCACCTTTGCGCTCATGTACTTTGGAGGATTTACCATCAACCTCATGACCCTGGGTGGATTGGAGTTGGGGGTCGGCATGATGGTGGACAGTTCCATTGTTGTGCTTGAAAATATTTTTCGCCGTCCGGGCACCTCAGGGCCAGTTTCTGCTGGAACGGATCCTGGGCGGCGATGAAGGGCTGACCATCGAGATTCCACTCGTTCTCACGCTCTGCGTGGGAATGCGCTTTGGACGCTCTGCGTCTGCTGGGATATCAAAGAAGGCCGTCACAAGATGAAGGGACGCAGAGCGTAGGAACGAGGGCAAAGGGGATGATCTGTTCTTCCATCAGCTTGACCCACTGATCGCGTTTTCCATCTTTGATCCGATACTGCCGCAGTTCAAAAAGAGTTATTGTCTCTTTATGGTTTAAATCTTGTTGGGGGTATGCCGTTTGATTCCCTTATTACAAAAAAATCATTCGGGTGTGGTCGGTCCATAAAATGATGTGAACAGCATGCTTCTCTCAACATACACCGTAAAGGGATAAAGTTGCAAGAGGCGCCGTGGCGACTTTTCCCTTGACAATGTCGGAACTTGTGCGACCCACGATCGCCCTTGCCGTTTTTCAGTCTTGAGGGGAAACGTTTACCCGTCACTGGTCTCCTTCTTCAGGGAGTTATGTGACTGTTTTCCGGATAATCGTGTATTCTGAAAGGGGTCATTTACGATCAGCTGTTGTTGCGATTCTGTTATATTTAATTTATGTTCTGAGTACTAAGGATTTATTAACAGAGAGGAATCTCGGTTTTCAGACAACGCTATGCCAACATGCATTACCCTCTCGCGGTGCCTGAAAATGCAAAAATAATGGTTGACAAGTGTGTGCTATTGCGTTAAACCGTAAAAAACGTCACGTGTTAACGTTAATTGCGGGGGTCAAGATGCTTTCGAGAAAAACACTCGACCAGATCCTGGAGGTCTTGAAAGGTGCTAAAATGGGCCATGCTACTGGACAACCTTTACTTAAGGCTTACCAGAAATCTGTCCATGATGTGGCCAATCTTTACCATACGAGTTACCAGACGATAGCCGATGGTTGCAGAAGACGTCTCAATCTTTCAGACCGGGATGAGTTCCTTATGCTGGTGGACAGGTGGCTTCGAGGAGATTCGAAAGGTTTAGCCAAATTATTGAAGAGTAATGTCTCTGAGTTTGAACATCATAAGATAGACAATTTTTTTGACGAGTATTCACAAGGTTTTGAATTTCGACCGATTAATACATCACTTTCCTTGCTTGACCAGCAGACTGAAGCCGTTTCATTCCGAATAGTTAAAGGGAAGTTGGATCAAATGCAAATTTTGGCACAACTTAGCGGCAAGTCAATCCCGGAGTGGTTAGCGGAAAAAGTTGGGTCTATTGTTGAATCTGAGTATGTGAACCAGTTCAAGAAAATCTTAGAGAATATGGACAAAAATGGAAGACGCGAAATCTTGGGAATTCTTAAACATGAAGCTTTAGATTCGAACGACGATGCCTCTGGAACCGAGGCAGACTTGTTGTTTACCTCCAAAAACAAGGCTTCCGGAAAAAGGTTTATTTTTATTGAGAATACGAAGGGTAATAAGGCCCTCTATGTTACACCGGAGAGCAAAATCAAGAATCTCTCATGTGAACTTTTTGAGGCGCCAAACGATAGCGTTGCAAGTGAGTTACTTTTACGCGGGCTGATTACTGATCTACAAGTGAAAAAATACAGTGAATTTATGAAAATTCCGGAGAAACGACATCTTCCCGATATAACAGAACCATGCCCACCACCTACCGATAGAATTACAGAAGATGATTTGATTCCCTACATCCTTGAAGTGTTGCGCCAGCATGGCGGCATAGCTAGAAAGGTTGAGGTTGAGGAAGAAATATATAAAAAACTTCAGCCCGTCTTCAAACAACCATGGTATCAACAGCGCGTTTCAAATGGACAAGTGCCCCGCTGGAAGCATAATCTGGCATGGGCCAAAGAGCGAGCAAAAAAAAGAGGTCTGATAAAACCGCCTTCAGAATCTGGTCGTGGATATTGGGCGCTTACAGGCCCTCAGAAATGATATGATAGAGACAGTGTCGCTGGAGTTTTTATCGGTTTTTTAAGCGATGAGTGAGTCTCCTCCCGCATAGGGGGAGGCCTCAGGTAACCCCCTAAAAGGGGATTCAGTATGTGGTATTTTGGAGTCCACACATAATTGAACAACGTCGATTCCGTATCATTTCAGCAAACGGGGGAGCAAGAGATTTCACATGAATTGTATGGATTCCAAATTCAACCCCGGGATGAGGATTCTTCATATTCAGACTCGATAAAAACTCTGCTATTGACATCAATGGCCGCGTTAAACCCCCGCCCACAGGGGAGAGGAATTTAAAAGAACACTTTTTCCTGTTGGATTGGAGGAAAAATTTCTCGCCGGATCGCTAGACCCTTTCTGGGTCCACCACCAGAGGTGGTGGGTTTCAGGGTAACTAAAGGAAGGAAGTCGCTATCAAATATGGTGGTAAGGTATGATCCAATAATTTGATTAAACATATAAAACAGATAGCGAAATATTATAATGGGGGATATATATGCGAAAAGTAGAAACAATTCATCGAAGGTATAATGAAAAACTCTTAAAGCTTCTCGTGGAGTTTGAATCCAAACTTTGCGCTTCAATTGGAACAAACTATCAAGGAGTAAAGACTCCAATTCGGACTATGATCTCCAGGGAATTTCCCAAGAGTGGCATTGCAACTGCCTATGCATTATATCACCGCACGGAAGAATTTACCGACATGGTAGATGCTACCCATCCCGTGTTTCGCAAAAAATAGATTTACCCTTAAGAAAGGACCAGGTATTAGATGATAATTGTGGAATCAATAATGGAAAATGTGCGGAAATTGGATGAATTGGAAAGGCAGTTTTTGAAATTTAGTTGCGAGTCAAAAAAGCCCCAATGAAAGCATAAAGGCCCTCTATGGGGGAATAATGGAATCCAGAGGCAGATCAATGAAAAGTTTTGAGAAACTGGGCACGGTTATAGCTGCCGCAATCTTTGTATGCCTTGCATTGTCAGAAATTGCCATAGCAAAAAGCTTACAGGATTTATATAGAGACGGTGCCAATGCTTACAACGCCGCGCGTTACCAGGATGCCATCCGAATATGGGGAGAGGGCTTGGCTTTAGCCAGACAAAAAGGCGAAGAACAAGCGCAGGGTGCTTTCCTCGGGAATATTGCCATTATGTACAACGAACTTGGCCAGTACGAGAGCGCCCTTTCCCATTATCAAGAATGCTTAGCAATATTTGCAAAGAGTGAAGATGTGGAAAATACAGGAAAGATGCTTCTAAATATTGGCAATGTATATGTTAGCCTGGGACAGGACGATAAGGCCCTCTCTTATTATCGAAAGAGTCTGGCAAAAAAAGCAGAAATCGAGGACATAAAGGGCGAAAGCAATTGCCTCACCAATATGGGGATGGTTTACTCCAACTTAGGCCTGAACCAGAAAGCACTATCATACCTTCAAAAAGCATTGGAGACACACAAAAAGATTGGAGACCTCAAAGGAGAGGGAACGGACCTTATGAACATCGGAATAGTTTCCGGGAAGCTGGGTCAGTACCAGAAGTCCCTATCATACCTTCAAAAGGGCTTGGTGATACACAAAAAGATCGGGGACGTGCAAAAAGAGGGAAGTACCCTTGTGAATATTGGCAAAGTTTACCTTGAGTTGGGCCAATACCAGAAGGCGCTATTACACTCTAAAAAGGCTTTGGAGATGCAAAAAAAGATTGGGGACCTGAAAAACGAGGGAATGTCGCTCAATAACATGGGCTATGCCATGCTCTGTAAAGGAAATGCCACCAAAGCTGAAATATATCTTGAATCAGCGATAGAGGTTTGGGAGTCGATTCGCGGGCGGGTCAAAACGGATAAGGAGCGCACGGGGTTTCAGTCCACACTCCCAGATGCCTACGCAAACCTCGCGAAGGCGTGCCTTGCCAAAAGTAATCAACAGGGTGCTTTTGAGGCGGTGGAGCGGGGTCGGGCGAAATCGTTCCTGGACCTTTTGGGCACCCACCCCCCAGGAACGCGGCGGAGCAAGAAAAAAACCGAGCAGATTGCTAGTATAGAAATGCAACTTTCGGGGCTGCGGGAAAAGAATGTTAAACTGGCATCCGCCCCTGTGGGAGCGAAGTCACGGTCAGCGCGTAAGGCCGTGAATCAGAAAATCTCTGGCCTTGATAAGCAGCGATTGGAATTGATTGACCAACTCCGCAGGGCCGATCCGGAGCTGGGTGCCCTTATAGTTGTTGACTCACCAAACCTGAAAGAAATCCAATCCCTCCTCCCTAGCGGAACGGCCCTGGTAGAGTATTTTCATCCCGGCAAATACACGGTTTCACGAAAGAAGCAGGACCAACTCTGGATCTTTGTTGTCGATGCCAGAGGGCTCCATTTCAAGACCGTCGATGTCTCCAAAGCTGACATGGAAAAGGCCTTGGAAGAATACTCCAAGCTCGTGGCCGACGGATCATCAAATCCAAAAGCCCTTGCGTCTGCAGGGGCCAAACTTCATAAGTGGTTGATAGAACCTATCGAACCCATTTCCCAACTCACAAACGCCAACACGCTTGTAATCGTCCCCTGGGGCCCCATGTTCAAGATCCCCTTTGCCGCTTTGGGGCCGAAAGGCGGCAACCCTTTGGGTGAAAATAAAAATGTGGTAATGGCGCCCTCGGCAGGCGTTTACCGCTACCTGGTCAAAAAACGATCATCAGGAAGAAAAAACATATTGTCGATCGGCAACCCAAAGACTGTCATGGCGCCCCTTCCGGGCGCTGAGAAAGAAGCGCGGGAGATTGCAGGCCTCTTTGCGAAATCAACGGTCCGCACCCGCAACCAGGCAACCGAAGGCTTAATCAAGAAAGACTACACCACCCTTGGTAAACCGGATGTGATCCACCTCGCCTGCCACGGCATATTCAACGAGGCTGCTCCACAGCTCTCCCACCTCGCGTTAACACCTGACCGGAAAAACGATGGCAATTTGGAAATGCACGAGCTTTTCGATTTGGATTGGAAAGGCGTGTCACTTGTGACCCTGTCCGCCTGTTCGTCGGGCAAAGGAAAACTGGGAGCGGGAGATGACCTTGTGGGTCTCACAAGGGGATTTATGTTTGCCGGAGCTCCATCGATCCTCTGCTCCCTCTGGGACGTGGATGACGAGGCCACCCGCACCCTGATGGTCAGCTTTTACAAAAACTATTTGAGCGGGATGTCCAAACCCGAGGCCCTGCGAAAGGCCCAGGTTGCGATGCGGAAAACCAAAAAATGGTCACATCCTTACTACTGGAGCGCGTTCGTGCTGTTCGGGGATTGGGAATAAACCCGAAATTCTGAAATTCCCGGTGGCATGAACGTTTAAGGTGTTTTTCTTGCGGTCTTGGAGTTACCATACGTATTGCTGTAATATCTTCTTTGTATGGTAACCGAGGGAATCGGTATGGCAATAAAAGGCGTATTGAAAGAGGAATTGGAAAATTCCATTAGAATGCAGGAAAAATACGAGGAAGAATTGGAAAAGCTTCCCGTGGGCAGTCTCATAAAAAAGAAAATTAAGGGGCACGAATATTACTACATCGTGATGCGCGAAAAGGGAAAAGTTAAGTTTGTTTATAAGGGGAAAGAAGTAACTGATGCTCTTGTCGAAGAGTATACAAGAGCAAAAGAGCTGCGTGCAAAATACCGAAAGCTCCTATCTCAGGTTAAAAAACAGGTCAAATTTTTAAAAGGGGCATTGCGTGGACAGGAGTCAATATGACATTCGTTTGGAAGTATTAAGACGTTTGGATTGTTCAGAGATTCTTATTATTGGATCGCGTTGGTGTTGTTCGGTGATTGGAAATAAGTGTGGACTTCGGAGAGTCAGCAGCAGCCATGAGAGCATCCGGGAATAGATGGAAGTTTTGGCAATGCCTTGAAACACTGTGAAAAAGCATGTAAACTGTCAGTCAGACCTTTGAAAGAGAAAAACGGGGAGTCGGGGGCAACTGGGCTGCGATCGACTGCCTTTTGGACTTGATTCAGGTCATAATTTGGTAAAAGGGGGCTATTATGGAAACAGCAAGGGCATACGAGGAAATCGTAGATTTCATTGCGGCTGGCACAAATCCAGCCAGTGTTATCGCATTTAGGCCGTCGAATGCTGCGAAAGCTCGGGTGGCATACTTGATTGACCGCGAAAAGACGACCGGCCTTTCGCCGGATGAGAAGTCAGAATTAGACCATTACAGCCAGATTGAGCATTTGATGCGGCTGGCGAAGGCCCGCGCGTTTCAGTATGTGACCCATGAGTAGCTATATTAGCGAACATCTTCGACAGGGCGTTGTACGTCGCGCAGATCATCTTTGCGAGTATTGCCTGATCCATGAAGACGATACGTTTTTCGGATGTGAGGTGGATCATATCATAAGCCGGAAACATGGTGGCTTAACAGAATCAGACAACCTGGCATATGCCTGTTTTTTTTGTAATCGCCGAAAGGGAAGCGACATCGGGTCCATTTCCAAGACAGGCGAGCTTGTGCGGTTTTTCAATCCACGCAAAGACCGGTGGAAAGAACATTTTCAATTGGAAGGTGTTTTCATCAAGCCCATCACCGGAATCGGTGAGGTAACGGTCCGAATCCTCGATTTTAATGCCAATGACCGTATCCTTGAACGGGAAATCCTGGTTGATGCTGGAAGGTATCCCTCTGCATCAGCATTTGTGCATACGGGTATGTAATTTATGAACACGTTCTTTGCGCCGTTGATATGCGCAAAAGAGCTGTTCAATGGGAGTTGATTTTACAGGATCTGGCTTGGCGATGCGCGATAAATCTTTAACAAGTAAGATTGTTGTTGTGTTGATGCTCTTTGCTCTTTTCTTTGCCGCCGGGGCTTCGTTCGTTTCCGCTGAAAAAAGAGGTATCAGCGTGAAACCGAAAGCTCCCGATATCCTTAGTTCCGACGCAACCTCAGTTCCAACAACAGAAGGCCCAAAGGTTTTGCGGGCCTTGATTATCGGCATCGACCGCTTTCAGGATAGGAAGATTCGCGAATTAAGGTATTGCCGCAAAGACGCTGACGGCTTGGCAGCCCTTGTCTCAGACCGGCGATACATACCCTTTGATCGCGTTGAAGTGACAACCCTCCTTGATCGCCAGGCGACAAAGGAAAAGGTCCAGGCGTGTCTTGAAGACCTGGGGAGGAGGTCAGCGCCTCACGATACAGTGATCGTCTATTTCTCCTCCCACGGTATTCAGCAGGACCAGAGAGATGCCTATTGGGTGCTGAATGATTCACGTGTAGACCTGAAGGCGTATCACAAGCACCAGCTTCGGGTGGATACAGAAACAGCCCTGGGGCAATCGGATATTGCGCGATTGCTTAACCGCATCCGAGCCCGGAGACTGGTGGTGCTCGTTGACGCCTGCTTCAGTGCTGCCATGGTCATCAGTTACCCCCGTGGCAAACATTTCATATCGCCAAAAGTAAAAAATCCGTTTGGCGGTTTCAAGGGGGAGGGAAGGCTTTTCATCACCGCATCCGAGGGGACACAGGAGGCTGCGGAGCTACCTCAATTGGGTCACGGCGTATTTACCTATTTCCTGTTGGAGGGGCTTAAAGGCAAGGCCGACAGCAACTTGGACAACGTGGTGGAGTTATGGGAAATCTGGCAGTATTTGGATGAAAGGGTTACGGATGTCGATCGAGGGGCGGGTTGCGACCAGCGGCCCACCATTTCGAGCGTACACCTTACCCACGGTTTTCCATTGACCACCTATCCGCTTGGGGATGTTCAAACGTCTGATTCGATCTCCGGAAAATCTGACTACGGAGCCGATAAACCCCCTCTCACAGAGTGGGTCGCAATCAACAGAAACGCTCAACAACCGCTCCGCGTATCCCCGACAGAGGTCACAAACCGGCAGTTTCTCGATTTTGTACGGGCAAACCCGAACTGGCGGAAGGACCGCATCCCCTCTCAATTCCATGATGGCGACTATCTGAGACATTGGCCGGACCCAGGTGCATATCCAAAAGCGCTGGCCGATCACCCGGCAACGTATATTTCCTGGTTTGCGGCCAAGGCATACGCCGAATGGGCAGGAGGGCGCCTGCCGTCGGAATTGGAGTGGATCATTGCGGCATCCGGACCTGAAGACGGCAATCCTCAATCCGGTGCCTTTCAACCCCGGCTTTACCCATGGGGAAATCAATGGAATCCTGCCCTGTGTAACCACCGCAACAGCACCAACCCGGGAACCGCTCCTGCCGACGCATTTGAACAGGGAGGAAGCCTGTGGCCGGGCGGCGTAATCTACAACCTGTCCGGTAATGCATGGGAATGGTGTAGAGACTGGGTGTTTGCTTATGTGACCCCTTCGGGTACAAGGGGAATTGTTGTGGTGCCCGTGGGGGCAGATAAAAAGCCTTCGCTTAACAGACTGATCAAAGGGGGCTCTTTTCTGGCAGATCGTCTCGGGTGTATGGTCCCCTCCAAGGTCTGGGCCGATCCCCGGCTTTGTGCGGAAGACGGGGGATTCCGCGTGGTCAGGGAATGAGAAGGGATGTGGGAGGTATTGTGAGAAAGTTCATATGCAGAGCCATTCTCTTTCTGAGTTTTCTTTTCGTAATTTCCCCTCTTTTGGCAGATGAGACGAAAAGTGAGGAACTGACGTCTCGGGAACGGGCCCGGCGTTTGGTTGATCAGGGTCTGGCGTTGGGCGACAATTCTTCCAGGGAGGCAGGGTGTTATCGTCGCGCTATCGAGATTGATCCCACCTATGCCAGTGCCCATTTCAACTTGGGATTCGTGTATCATTCCACTGGAGAACTGGAAAAAGCTATGGAGGCATACCGTCAATGCCTTCGTTATGATCCGAAAAGGCATGATGCTCACCGCAATCTGGCAACCTGCCTCCTGGCTGTCCGGCATGACGCAGCCCTCTACGAAGTCCGAATGCACCTGAACATGGCAATTGAATTAGAAGACGCTCTTTCACCCGGGAAGGCCTTTACGACCCTCGGAAAACAAAATACTGAACTGCTGGCCCTTGAACGCAGGATCAACAAGATACTCAAGCCATCTGTGGGAGACCGCTATTCATCCAATGAGATTATTGAAGTCCTCAGCCGCCGGGTCACTCGGGGTGGAGAGGGCCTTTACGAGGGTCCCCTGCTGCCTATTCTTTTCTTCAACACAGGATTGACCCAGCTCACCAGGACAGATGAGACGCAACTTCGCGCCCTTGCTGTGGCATTGAACAGCCCAGGCCTGTTCGGTAGTTGCTTTACAATCGAGGGCCATGCCGACAGCCGCGGAATCGCTTTTTCAAACCTCGACCTGTCTCGTCGCAGGGCAGAGGCGGTTCGCGACTGGCTCGTGCGTCATGGGCGCGTTGACCCCGAACGTCTATTTATGGCGTTTTATGGTGAGGACCATCCCATTTTCCCGAATGATTCACCTGTGCATTTCCGCTATAACCGGCGTATTGAAATCGTGAAGAGGTACAAAGAATGATGTCGTCCTTCAAGCTGAAACGCGCGTTTCTGACTATGGCAGGCGCTATTGCGTTTGCCCTGTGGTTTCCGATGATTGCCAATGCAGCGTCTAAAGAGATTGCGCAGCAATGGGTAGAGCGAGGTCTTGTCATCGGAAAGTCCCACCCCAACTCCGACGACGAGGCCGGGTTCTATCGTCGTGCCATCGAGATCGATCCCACCTATGCCAGTGCCCATTTCAACCTTGCTTTTGTTCTTGATGCGCAAGCCTCCGGGAACTGGCGCGAACGTGAAACCGCCTGGTCGGATCTGGACAAATTCTATGCGGCCCTGGATCACTATGCTGTGGCCGCACGTCTTGACCCGAACCGGGATGCTGCTTATGTCAATACCATCAGGGTGACCAGACTCCTCATTGATACACCCACGCGGCGGCCTCTTGACCTCTATCAATTGAGGCGCAACCTGATAATCTGCCTGGAGGCCCTCAAAAAAACAGGGGATGAAAAAGCCGCCGCCCACTTGAAGGATATCCAGGTCCTGGTTCTGAATCTGGAAAAAAAGATCAGCGGGCTCAAGGATCACCTTCCCTCGGAAAACATGATTCCATCTCCCGAGATTGTGAAATGCCTGAGCAGGACCTTTACCCGAGGTCAGTCTCCTTACCAGGGCCCGCGTGTGCCCCTCATGATCCAGTTCGATCTCAATAGTGCTAAGATACGCTCGGTGTCAGTCAGCCAATTGGGTGAATTGGCCAAGGCCCTGAAGAACGAGAGGCTGGCTGGCAATAGAATCCTCATTGAGGGTCATGCTGATAGCTTGGGTCCTGATGGTTACAACCAGTCTTTGTCTGAGAAGAGGGCATTGAGTATAAAGCGCTTTCTGGTCCGGAATTTTGCTTTTTCTGAAGGGCGTTTTCAAACGAAAGGCTATGGCGAAACACGGCCCTTGGCGCCGAACGACACCGAAGTACATCGTGCCATGAACCGCCGTGTTGAGTTTGTCAACAATACAGAACTGGATGGTTTTCTGGAGCAGGTGAGAGGGCGGAAGCGCTCAGGGGATGTGGATAGGTATGACTTGCTGTATTAAAGAGCGGGAATATGGGTGGTTGTTTATGCCTAAAGGGCTATTTTTCTTGTGAACAATATGCCTTACCCGGTGGCGAAAACAAGGAGGTCTCATATGTCCAGATTATTTGTAGTCGCCAATTTGTTGGTTGCGTTTTCTGCGTACGCACAGGAATTCGAAATGGATACCATAGAAACATCCGCCGGTGATTTGAAAATCACTTTTATAGGGCATGGGACCCTGATGTTTACGTTTGGTGGGAAGGTGATTCATGTTGATCCATGGAGCAGGTTGGCCGATTATTCAAAATTGCCGAAAGCCGATATTATTCTATTGACCCATGAGCATCGTGACCACCTTGATCCGAAGGCGCTGGAGCTGGTCCGTACCGAGAAGAGCCGGGTTGTGTTACCCGAAATCTGCTCGGCCATGGTTAAAGATGGGATCGTGATGCATAACGGGGAGATCAAGACCGTGGGCGGATTCAAAATTGAGGCTGTGCCGGCCTATAATCTCGTTCATATGAGGAGCAAAGGTGTTCCTTACCATCCAAAGGGTGTCGGCAATGGTTATGTGGTTACTTTCGGCGACAAAAGGGTTTATGTGGCGGGTGACTCTGAAAACACGCCGGAAATGAAAGGGCTCAAGGGGATAGACATTGCGTTCCTTCCCATGAATCTGCCGTATACCATGACGCCGGAAATGGTAGCCGACGCGGTCAGGGGTTTCAAACCGGAAATTCTTTATCCCTACCATTTTGGGGATACGGATACTTCAAAGATTGTGGATTTGCTGAAGGATGAAGATGAAACGGACGTGCGCATCAGGGAAATGAAGTAATAAAATTTTCCGGTGCTAGCTCAGCACTGAAAGGGTTTGATTTTTTTTCTTGACAAATCCTTCCAAATGATTTCTATTGAAGTTCATTCTCTAACTTTAATAAAAGGAAACAGCAGAACAATGTTTTTAAACCAACCATGGCAGGGCTTTTATTTTTATTTTCGCGGGGGTCCGTTCATGGTCTGAGATGCTGTTTTTTATCATTTTCAAAGCCGTGGACGCCTTCAAAAGCTTCCACGGCTTTTTTTTGAGAAAATTTTCGGGTCAA